>Ga0306864_1001307_pt1 | contig 10282 bp, 15 predicted proteins | sample AntRauTorckE5430_FD_190448 | JGI IMG/M metagenome (GOLD analysis project Ga0306864, IMG submission 190448) | Saline lake microbial communities from Rauer Islands, Antarctica - Metagenome Torckler E5 #430 (v2) (version 2) | ecosystem: Environmental > Aquatic > Non-marine Saline and Alkaline >...
TCCCAACCAGAAATTAAGAAGTCTTCTTCCAGGGTTTTGGGTTTAAAGACTTATAAGCATCAGAAGGTCCATCTCCGACTTCTCCAGAATATCCTGTGGCGATTCCTGTCGATTTGTAGTCATTTCCACTTGCCACGGCTCCCATAGAGAACAGACGGAAGATAGCCTTCACAGTGTCGCGAACTTCGTCAGTTTCTCTTTCATCAGAGGCATTAAGGACTTCCATAGTCTCAATAATATTATTCATTTTGTTGATTCTTTCATTGAGATTGTGCTGCTGTTCTTGAAGCTCGGCGATGAGGCCATCGACGTCGTCAACAGAGCACTCACCATCCTCGCACGATTTTCCTCTTTTAATGACCGCCTCTATTTCTTGAGGAGTCAAGACTGCATTGAGCTGAGTTGGAGCCGTGATAGTCTATACATATTGAATAAGACACGTTAGCATGGGTATTCGTTTCATTCACATAATCGTAGACTTGAATGATATCAAATTGTTGCTCACCTTCGAAGGAAGTACACTGAATGCACTAGATAGTGCCAAAAGAGTGGTAAGAGTGGTGAAAGTTAGTAGGCGGAACATTGTTATTATATATTTGGTGATTTGTAAAATTCTATTGATATAAAGAATTTATGAGAATAATCAAATACTTCTGAAACCTGAAGTTTCAAGAACCCTGATCCTGAAGTGGCGGATCTGAAATGCTGACTACAAATCCATCACATTTTTTATGAAAAGGGCAATAACACTACCGGCATTGGGAATATCCTACGTATTCTATGACAATGACGTTTTAGGGTTCTCAAAAATATTCTATCTGCTTCTTTTGTGTTCTTCCATATTTCATCTATGCTTCCGTGAGTAGTACGAGGGTAGGTAGTACCTGTCTTTCCTGTTATTTTGATGGATATAAGTTGAACAAAACCATTTATATTTGGTGAAAGAGCTTGGATAGAGCCATAACATTCATCCAGCTCATAATTCCACACACGGGACGTACAAGGTACAAGTTTGAGAAGAACGTGTATCTAGAGCTATCTAGAGTAGGTCACTTTAGTTTAAGGATCCAGATAATTGAAAAAAATAGCGTGTTTGAAATTGTGTTGACCATTATTTTAATACTTTGCTACCTCTTTCGTGAGAACTTGCCAGATCTCCAAACGGATGAAGAAGTGTCTCACATCGCCTCTGAACTATTTACTTCAATCCAAAATTTCGCGCTTTCTTTCAAATCACTATTAGCTTATCCCACGAATTTTGATAGTAGTGCTTTACTTTCGACAAATATCCCTTTTTTTGTTCAAGAGGAGATCTAGTGATTTGTTTCAAGAACCGCGTAATAACCGCTTCATGTTTATGATAAGAATAACGGATGGCTGTATTCGCAAATGTCAGCTTCACAAACAGCATTAATACACTGAAAACATTTATTCAAGTCAAACGCATCATTGCCATTTGTATCAATTGTTCTCAGTGAGCTTTCCATATCAATCCAGATCTCCCTTCCATTCCCAGCAACCATGACATCTTGTAATACACTTTTGACGTTTGATGGGCCAATACCACCTGCATATCCAATGTCATAATTAACAGGCGGCTGTGGCCACGACGAAGCCAGAATTCCCGTTCCTTTGGATTCATCTACAAGCATTGTCACATTTTTCGGAACACCAGCAGGCAACTCTTGAATTCCGTGCCAGAGAGGCTTTGTTTCTCCATTTTTTTGAATAATGAACTCCAAGTTATCATGTTTTTCAATAAGACTGAGCAGTTTGGGCACTGCACCTTCCAAGTCTGAAGTGTCAACTCCGTTCACCGCGGTTGCATTGATCTGAACACGATGAAAGCCTAGCGCGTACAACGAAGATAGAAAGCTGTCATCTCCATTGAGAACTTCATTCACTCTCGTTCCACAGAGATGAGCAGCAAGGGTCATTGACGAGGATGCAGCTACCTTTGATAATGCTTCGACCCATTCTTTAGTAGCATAGCGGGGTTCTCCTTCCTAAGTATAATAAAGCAGACATTGAGTACAGTTGATTATGAATACAGGCAAAATGAATGCTTCATTGATATAGGTTCAATATGTCACTCTACAAGAGTGCAACTATAGTAGATTGCTGGCATACCTTATCAGGACGGAAGAGGACTCCAAACTCAACAAAAGGGTATGCATTGAAGATCAGACCTAGTGCACGCGGGGAAACTGAATCATCTGCTCCACAGAAGCCAAGTTTTCGCAGCTTTGTTTTAGTCATAATTTTGGTTTGTTTCCAACTGTTTTGATGTTTTGACGTTGAGATGTGAGATGCGAGAGTTGTGTGTTTGTGTTATTATTGTTTGTTGTTGTCAAGAAAGAAGAACAATCGATCGGAACAGATCGGAACACTGAAGAGAAACCTATTGGCTTAGGTTTTTGAATTGAAAGCAAATTGCAATGAAAGCAACGAGCGACGACGAGCGACGAGCAACAAGCGACAGACGACAGAGCGAAAAGGTCTCACTAAAAGCAAAGTAAATAGCTAAATATTGCAATCTACTGAATAGCTTCCCAAAGTAGCTGTTACACCCAATAGCAGTCACACGTCCTTCTAAGTATTTGTATCGCCCACTTAGTGATGTCTGACAGTAACTACGCAGCAGCAACTCGTCATCGAAAACCGAATTCAACTGCTGGACGCCCTTTCCCCTTAGAAATAGTTGACGATGAATGGGCAGCTGATCATCTAAGCGATGACGAGGTTGACTGCCATCAACAAGAAGCAGCAATCCAGCCTTTACTTGGAGACATTGATGTCGATGCAGTTGTTGTATCCACTGGTCATACAGATACATCACAGAATGATTCGGAGCGAAGACGGAGAGAAGAAGGCCGATGGAATGATTTGGGACTTGATAGATTGGGGCCTACTGCGTCAGCAACCACAGAAGCATCTGTGGTACAGACCAATGATAATTCACAGAACCAATGAATGGGATATATCAAGATCCCAGGAGAAATAAAATTGAATGAAGTGCAAAGAAACTATCATTTGAACTCATGCAATGTCTACATAAGATTTAACAATTAATGGATCCTCCTTTCCGTATATTAAATACCTTCTCACGAATATAGAGAGCTTCTTGATATATTTTCTAGAGAAACATCATCCAGGCAAACCTTGGCCTCCGTTTAGCAGTATTAGGATGTTTCTTTCTACATGAATTCTCAAAAATGGAAATAGCTTGCTCATATTGTATTTCTTGGGAATCGTCAAATTCTCCCATCGCTTGAATTAAAGACGGCTCCAGTAAAGGCATCAATATTTAGATTTTCCTATTTTGGATCTTGGGCTTTATCGCTATTAGTTCACGATAGATCGTTCGCATTGTGATAAATTATTTTTGTCCTCACCCATGGTACCTGAATATCGAACATTGTTAATATGTGTAGGCAAGAACTTACAATAGGACATCGGAATTTAATTGGACGATTCACCAACCAAATGATTACCATCAAAGAGCTAGTGCTGACATGCGCTGGAGGAATCAAAGCTTTCCTCTAGATGTTTACTCAGCTGCCACTTTAGAAGATGTCCGAAATCAGATCTTCGAGGAATTAGATGATGACCTAATTCTGCCCACTTCGCGTCTCATGAATACGATGGGCGTATGTCGGAAAAACAGGAAAAGAAAACGAAGAGCATGCAATCCAAATGTATGCAATCCAAATATGCACGAAGTTGGAGGTTCCTTGTATTGGGGAAGCCTAGACTCCTCCTCCCTGGAAGCGCCTGAAAATTAACAAGAGCGAAACTGCTGATATCATTTCACCTTCTATTAATCACGTGAGTAAGGGCGCAGAACATACAAGTCTAGAACAGCCAAATAATATGAGCATCATACAAGCTTCAATGCAGAGAACTGCCTTACTTTTGGATAGTAAAGACATTGCAAATGTTCAGCCGAAAATACCATGTCTTCTAAAAAGGTTTTGAGACTACATCATGTGCGACAGGAATGTCTCTCATTCTCATCTCAATCAATAGGGAGATGAACACAACCTTTGACGACACTGTCGAAGATAGAGAATAAGAGTCAAGGTATGGAATTAGTAGCATTAATGGCATTAGCATTGAGGACGAACTAGATTAAAACTCCTCTTTAAGCGATACCGATGAGCAACAGGAAGAGAATTGTTCCAATAAATCTGCATCAAAATTTCAAGACAGCACTGATGCTATAAGTAAGTCTCTTAGAAGTGCCCAAAGTCATGACGACGACATACATTTTACAATGTAGCAAGAAGATAATAGCGTTGGAGAAAGCATCAATCTTTGCGGTAATGATGAGCAATACGATGATTTTCAACAACATACTATAGATAAATCACCCGCTGGTAAATAAACGAGTGATTGCTTACTTTTTGAGTACTGCGTCTCGACGCGAGTAATCACTTCCTTAGGCTATCCAGAGGGTTGTTATGTATGTATTACAGATGTCTATTGAATCTGCAAATTACTTCATCCCAATTGACTATTAAGAACACTGAGATTCAAAAGTGCACTATTAAGGTACAAGATTCGTAACTTTATGACAAGACTGCCATTTTTTAGCTAGTGCTATCATACTTTAAATTCCTTTCCCGTTTAAGGTTGCTGGCCAACTCCTGTTCGTGATTAGGTTGAAACTATGAGTTGCCATAAATTTGAATATGGCACTTATCGTCAATGAACCAACCGCCGTTTCTACAACAGACGATGATTTTGATCTTGAGGCATTCATTCATGAGTTGGAAGTAGTGGAGGAAGAAAGTGGTTGTCAGGTAGCCGGAGCTGGCACATCTGATACGTCGTCACGCTACAATACCCAACAGAAAAAACTTGTGCAATCTTACGTTGACTTTCTAGGAAAATGTAGGTTATTTATTGCAATTGGCTAGTGGTTTTTTATCTATTGCAAACTAATATTCATATTGATTTAGTTGATCGTTACGACAAGCTCGTGGAACTTGTGAACAATCCTATCAGATCCGGTGGTCCTAGGCGAGTTGCCAAAATTCTTGTTGTCCTTTCTGGAATTATCACAGATGACAAGCGCCATCTTGCCAATAAAACCATCACCCACTGGCAATCTGAATTGAAAAGGGAGAGACCAGACGAAAACGGGTGTCCTTACTTTGCTCCGTCCAGTCAAAATCAAAAACTCCGTACTTTATTTTCAGCACTAACCAAATTCCATGGCTGGCACCTTAAGCTTGATTCCCTCAAGGGGTTTGATGGAAGTTTGGCTGAGCAACTAGGCACTCTTTACAAAGAAAGATCGGAAAAATATGTAAGTTTGGCAAGATTGATTATGATGAAAGATTACAATATTCTCTATACTCTCACTTCTTATCATCGAGCAGCAATTCTTTGGTGTGCGAAAGAAGAATAAGGTTGCTGTAGAGGACTTACACAAGGTTCTTCTTTCAAAGTTTGACGAGAGCATTCCTGAACAGCATCAAATGAAGTGCCTCGTTGGATGTGGAGTCTACTTTGGATTCCGTGGAGTCGAAGAACATGCCCAGCTTCTTGTTGAACAAATTGTTCAGGGAGTTTTCGAACCTGGTCACAAGTATGCAGGGAAGACCTATGTTGGTATTGGCCATCTCACGACTGACAAAAAGAGGAAACTTACTGTTAACACGAGTTACCTGCGTGATACCAAGAACATAATGCGCATTCCTATCGTCGATGACTACGACGATCCCACTTCAGACTGCTTTGCTAGCTCATTGTTGCGTATGCTCAAGAAAGCAGGAAAGGGCCAGAGACGTTTCTATTGTTACTATACCAATAATACAGGATACCAGGCGAAGAAACCCAAGGGAAAGAATGTTATTTCTAAAATGCACCTGAACGCGGCTAAACTCCTGGGAATATCGACTGATTCTTTTTCTGGAAGTCACGCTTGGAGATCAATAATGATCACAAAGTTAGCTAACGATCCAAGAGTTTCTGTGACTGAGACCACGCGAGCATTTCGTCACACCAGTGTTTCTGCGAATGCTGCATACCAGGCAACTGACAGAGTTAGCGAAGGAAACAAAATTGATTCTGCCGTTAATCAACGCCTTATAAGACCGTCGTCACGTCAGAAAATCGCAAGGAAGCATCACCAGGGCCCTACCAAATTGTCAGCTGCACATTTGGAAATTCGTAACCTTAGGATGAAACTTCACGATTTGACAGACACGAATAATGCTATGCAGCAAGATCATAGGCTTGATGTTCGAGACTACGAGGAGCGTATCTCAGACGTGGAAAGGAAATTCCAATACGACCATAATAATGGTAATTGGTATTCAGATAGAAGAAAACGGCACTCTTATTGAATGAGAGGTATTATCCGATTCCTCTCTGACTTTGTTCCTCGGACTATGTTCGGAGCTCTGAGCGAAACCTCTTAAGTGTTGGTCTCTCTGTATTCGCCCCCCTCCCGTTCTTCTTTGACAATCCACTTCAAGCCATAGAGTTTTATTCAGCAGGAGAGACAACGTGGTTGTTTTATTATTATTGAATATAGCAATAGCGTGATAATCAGTAAACAAATCTATCATTCATAACTACTATTGCTATTGACAATAGATGAAATACAGCCCGTGCTTTGCACTCACGAAGACGAAACTGATGCTTTGCACTCACTTCCCGCAGCACTTAATTAATACAGATGCAGAGAAAAGTATTACAGACTTTCACTTCAGTCAGCAGTCAACACATATCTCTAGAGGAAAGTATTACAGATTTTGGACGTGATTACAGATCTAGTCCCAGATCCAGAGGAAAGTATTACAGATTTGTATTTCCAGAGGACTGGATTGTGATTGCCTCTGTAATACACCTAAAAGGGGATTTACAGACGAATGCAAAGCGTCCGACATAAGTAGCACTAATGCTGGCGCCAATGATATAGGACAACGAAAAATATCAGCATTTCCAAATGCTGAAACGAACAATACCAACATAAAGAGAACATTATCTTAAAGAATCCTAGTGAAGTTTCCGATCGCGTAGTTGAAGATAGTCGCATAGGGTCGTTTGGGTAGAAATCTGTTATTCTACAGCAGTGATAGGAGAACTGAGTGGTCTGTAGAAATTGTATCGTAGGAATTCTCTCGCAATAGGTACCAAAGACCAGTATCGGTGGGTTGGGAAGATGGAACGATCCATCTTGATCCGTATCATAGTTATCACTTTTGAACGCTCTTCTAGATGAGGTATCTGTCCAGCCAACTTCAGGGTCTTGCGTATGCACAGCAGTGGTAATAATCTGATTTCGAAGTTGTGAACGAAAATAAAATGGATTTTCTGTCTGCAAGGAAGAAGTTGAGTGTTTGACCCGCAGAGAGTGACCTATAGAACATCACATTTTTGGAGATAACACTTTAAAGCAAGGAGCCAGATCCTTGAATCAAAGCTGAGGCTGCTGTCGCATGGACCAAAATTGATCAAGTGAATGGCCGTGGCATAATCATTCGCTGTAAAGGCGAGCCATCAGGTAAAATATTCATTTGGCAGTGTACAATCGTTTGAAAAAACTGCTGACTCCAAAAGTCAGATCCATGAATCATTCCAATGTGATCCCTGATTAAATAGGAGAAATCTTTTCAGGATCCGCGAATGCAAAGACTTAACTTGGTAGTGTTTTCAATCTATGAATACACGAATGAGACGATGCAAGAAAAGATGAGCTCAATCATTTCGTTTCAGGATCAATTCTATGGAGATGAATCGCTTGAATGGGGAGTCGCAAAGTTATTTCGCAATGCCCGTGCCAAGGTCTCGGAAAAAAATGACAGAATTGTAAGCAGATTTGGGATGTTGCGCCAATCCAAAGAGCTGTAGATGACGGAACTGCCAAAAAATCTATTAGGAGAACAGTTCAAGCTCCGTCTACTTTAAACTTATAGATGGGCTGTATTTGTCATGTGTACCCAAACCGACAAAGCATCCGAAATCATGCACGACCATGCTAATGTCGCACATAATGTTGAAGGAAGATGGGATGAGATGAATGAGTTTCTGAGTTAGAGAAGGATATCGGGGATTTGAAGGAGGAAGAAAATCTCAAAAAGGATGCCAAAGAAAAGCGACAACTTAATGACGATATGTCGCACAACCAATAGTGATAATGAATCAGATGCTGTAACCATAGTGCATTAACAGGGGTGTGGCAAAATGTTGTAAACGATTCCCTCAACGGAGTGCAAATGGCGCCGTGGTTGCTTCCAGTTCCTACTCAATCTTGGTCCTATCCAAAGTATTCTGCAGGATTATCACTTCGGAATCCCAGAAACTCTCGTGGCTCCTCTTCTTCGCAAGGTTTCACTTTCACATTGGCTGGAGATGTAAAGAATGAGAAAATGGCTTCGAGGACGGAGACGAATACACTGCACGGTGAATAGGTTAGGTTATGTTAGGTTAGGTTAGGTATTTATCAAGACATAATGTCTCTCATATCGTTCCTAATTTCGTATTTCTTTTTTGTTTCTCAACAGCTTTCGGCATCCAGAAAGGGTGGCAGTAGATCATATGGAATTTATCTTTGTAGCCGACACTGGCAATCATGCTATAAGAATTGCTTCTCTAATTGGTTTGGTAACGACAATTGCAGGAAATGGGAAAGTAAGATACCAAAACGGAGACACTTCTACTGCTCTATTTACCTACCCCGCCGGACTTCGTGTTTAGAGAGATTGGTCGTGGTGGCCGTATCCAAAGCCGATTGATATTGATTCTTTTATGTATCATAACGTCAATGGTGCACTTGTCTTATTCGTTGCTGATACTGGTAATCATCAAAGTCGAAAAGTGACTCTGGTTGTTCGTGACGATAATATCACTCTGGGTAGGAACATTACTAGCTTTAAGATAGAATGCTTCAGTGGCCGTTGTCACACTGATATGAGCCAAGAAAAGGAACGATATGAACCAAGAAAAGAAACCAAGACCTGGTACTCGGATAGATCGAGGGAAGAATCGAGATTTGATTATTGCCATACTGGAGATGTTTATGTAGCAGACACCAATAATCATCTCATTCGCAAGATTGATAGATTTGGCAAGTCTTTGACGATTGCTGGATCAACGAAGATTGCAGAACAAGTTTCGTTTGGCAAAGAGTTGGAGGGCTGTCCAAGCCCGTGCCTCGCCGGGACACAAGGGCAGAAAGATGGATTCGCATTGGATGCCAAGTTCTCATTCCTAAATGATTTAGTAATATCTGTTAACCAGTCAGCCTTGTTCGTCACTGATAGGCATCAAATAAGGGGCGTCGACCTTCGAACCCAAACGGTTGCAACTTTGACTGGATTTGACCATGAAAGTGATCGAGATGGCTTTGGTCCTGAAGCTTCATTCAATCAACCATAAGCTGTTGTAGAGACTGCTGATGGGAGCATTTTTGTTTCGGATTCAGCTTCTTGTCACACCCAACTGGCCACATTTAGAAATGAATATACGAAGTGCCAAATGCTTGTAGGATGACTTCAAAGATGGATTGAAAGCGCTGTATCGTACGAGTGACGAAGGTGGTTACCAAATTAGCTAAGAATACACAAGCAGCTGCCCTGCCTGAAGAATTCGAGATGGACATCCATTGCATCAGATTGAATGACTACCTGAATATACAAGGTATCAAATTAAAGAGTGATGTTCCACCTTCATAACTATATCCCCCATCTCACGAGACTACAGCCCGTTCAAGGCCACTACGCATATTGGGAGTGGTCGTTCATCGTTGGTTTTCATGCGAAACTTCGAGAGGGAAGTGGAAACAATTGGTGATAAGATCAAACCATTGACAAAACACTTTTCCACAGCAAGTGAGCTAAATATGAAGTCCTCTCTTCAACCTGCACTAAAGACTGGAGCAAAGAAGGGCACCGCAGCCGCAATACCGATATGTGAATCATCGTGGCCGAAGAGTAGGCGCACAAATAACATTCTCGACCCCAGCCACGATGGACTGTACTGGGCTACTCATCAGGCAACTGCCCGAAGACAAGGTGTAATCACTTCTGGATCAGCTGGCATTATTGATTGAAACCAAGAGCTTTGTGATCCAATGGAATAGAAAATTTTGATTCATTGATAACGCACCATGGACACCGCCCTCCGTACAATGCTCGCGGATTGTGAAAGTCAGCTACTGGTAATTTGTTTTTTTTACAATAAATCAAGCAACCCATTGTATCCAACTTTGGAAAGATGAAATAGGCAACAACAGGATTTTGAACATGTCTAGCACAGCTGATCGTGG
>Ga0306864_1001308_pt1 | contig 10282 bp, 10 predicted proteins | sample AntRauTorckE5430_FD_190448 | JGI IMG/M metagenome (GOLD analysis project Ga0306864, IMG submission 190448) | Saline lake microbial communities from Rauer Islands, Antarctica - Metagenome Torckler E5 #430 (v2) (version 2) | ecosystem: Environmental > Aquatic > Non-marine Saline and Alkaline >...
TTATTGCAACTTGTGTTCTTTTTTATCTCGTGGAAGAATGCAATTGCGCAGATAGTATGAATGCTGTGAAAAATTCTAGCAGACGAGGAGCTGCCTTCCTTCCTTACTCATCTTCATTTCGTGGAAAGGCTAGGAGACCCTGTAGGCGCAATGCTGGTCGCCATATCTTCTCTGCTCCCCAGCAGTCAGTTAATAAATTTGACTGTTCATTCCCCCACCAGCAAATAGATGAACACAGGAGAAGGATGTCTACCGCTAATTCTGATGTAAACGAAGTTACTCCTGCTTTACAGGAAGAAATATACAAGGATCTCCAACGCTTGACCACCTTGATTCAAGAGCACGATCACTTATACTACACGCCAGGGCTTTCGCCTACAGTTTCAGACGAGGAATACGATGCATTAACAGAGAGAGAAGCTGCACTATGCAGACAAAATCCTCGTTTTCTAAAAAGACTGGAGAAGGAAAGCAGCTTGGGATCGAAAGTGAGCAGATATGGTGGAAGGGTTGGTCCGATTATTTCATCTGATTCGCAGGGAGAAACTGGAGGAAAGTTATTTCACCTTGAAAACTCTCCAATGCAAAGCTTAGATAATGCAATGATGTCAACACAGGTTTTGAAATGGATGAACAGAGTGAGAAAGATTTTGTTCAAGGCACGGGATGAAGAAGATGACGATGATAAAGTGATTGAGATCATCGCTGAACCCAAGATGGATGGTCTATCGCTTTCACTGCGGTATGTTTTACATGACGAGGCTAAGAAACACTATAAATTAGAATGGGGAGCAACTAGAGGAGATGGAAAGCGAGGGGAGAACGTCACAGATGCTATAAATGCGATGGACATAATTCCAAAGACATTTGTATTCGATACTCAGAGAGAGCTCCCAGCTGTGATTGAAGTAAGAGGTGAGGTAGTATTGCCCACGTCCATATTTGAGACATTGTCGAACACCTCGTGCGCCATAGACTCAAGTTGTGACGAAAAAGGTGATGATGATGGTCAGGAAACAAATAACGAGCAAAAAGAGGAGCAGCCGGCCGAACAGTTTCGACCACTTTTGTCAAACACATTTTCCAATGCAAGAAATGCAGCTTCAGGGATTTTGATGAGAAGAAAATCGGTTTCAGAAATGAAGGACGAAGAGGTTGAAAGCACAAGAAAGTTCAGATCTTTCCTGCGCTTTTATGCTTATTCTATCGCATTTTCTACGGAGGCAAGCAATGCCGTCAACAGCATCTATTACTCGGATGGAATTGAAATGCGGCAGGTATTGGAAACCTGTGGTTTTGCGGTTCCCAATCCGTACCAAGTAATACCCATAACATTACGGAAAGAGGAAGAAGTTGTTGAATCTGACTGCCAGACTTTGTTTGATTACCATTCTTCTGTGATGTCAAATCGAAATGAGGCCAGTAAGATAAAAGCTTCAGATTCGCAAAGCTTTAGCTTTGACTTTGAGGTTGATGGTGCGGTATACAAAGTATCGAATGTCTTTGATAGGGCAGTATTAGGTATGTACTTCGAATTCATGGTCTATGAAGTCGTATTCCTTCCCATCTTTGTGTATATCTAATTGGATTGATCTCCACAACAGGTTCATCTTCTCGGGTTCCAAGATGGGCCATCGCGCATAAGTTTCCTGCTCAATGCGCTATCACAACACTGCAAGGGGTTGAAATTCAAATAGGAAGGACAGGTGCAATAACTCCTGTCGCTGTCCTGGATGCTATAGATTTAGGAGGAGTTTCAGTAAGTAGAGCCAGTTTACATAACTTTGACTTTGCACAGTCTATTCTCAAAGCTACGAACAAAGATGACGATGTGGGCGTTACGAAAGGTGTATCTGTGATGATTAGTAGAGCTGGGGATGTTATTCCACAAGTTTTGCAAAGGTTAGATGATGTAATGGAGAAGGATGCTGACGATTTTATATCATTGAAACCCCCAAGTAGATGTCCTTCCTGTGGATCAAAGACTGTCTTTGATCTTGTTGGTGGTCGGAAAAAGGACAAGAACGCAACAAACATAACTGATACGAGTACCATATTTGACGATGCTGTCGGGATAGATATAATGAACAACAGCCAAACTAGACGGAATTCCATTGGTCAGGTGCTCAGGTGCAGTGGCCCTCAACTACTTTGCAAGCCACGGGCTGTTGGGTCTTTGGCGCATACATTTTCAAGGGAAGGTTTAGATATTTCAGGGCTATCGGAAGCGCGTTTACAGCAACTATTCAATGCAACACTGATACGTGTCCCAGCTGATCTATTTCGAATTTTGGACGAGGACGCAGACCTGTTCCAGAGCATTATAGAACTGCCGGGTTGGGGGGATAAATCAGCTCTCAATCTCAAATCTGCTTTGCAAAGAGTCGCGAGTGAAGGGGTCACGCTGTCAAAATTCATCTATTCCCTTGGCATCAGACACCTTGGTGTCCAATCGTCATCCTTGATAGCATCAGCGTACACTTCTTTAGACGCATTTTTCGATGCCATAGACACGGCATCACAAAAAGAGTTTGATCAAGATGATGCAAAAGAAGCATATTTTTCGGTATTAATGGGAGATGGTAATAGTCAAGAAGGAGTAAAGGGCATCGGCCCGGTTGCTATTGATTCTCTGATAAAGTTTGCTGCAAATAAAGAGCTCGTCCTAGCAGCGAAAGCCCTGGCAAAAATCATACCAGTTCTAGATACTGTAACAAGGACACGTGAAGATCAGTCTTCCGACAAGGATTTGTCTAGTCTTCCTTTCAATCAATTATCTGTTGTATTTACTGGATCTCTGCCTGGAGAAATGACCAGATCAAATGCGCAGCAATTTGCTATTGAGGTACTTGGTGCCAAATCTACACCGTCAAACGTGAGCAAAACAACCGGGATCGTTGTAGCGGGTGAAAAGGGCGGAAAGAAAATAGACAAAGCAAATGAGTATGGTATCAAAATAATGAGTGCAAGCGAGTTTGCAGATTTGGTCAAGAAACATAGATAGCAATCTGGTGAATTGAGTTTTGATTGCTTAGATAAACTTAAATTATCATATTTAAGATTTTACTTTTTGTATTATTAAATCATTCCTCTCTGATCTGGTGTATCATGGAATGATGAAGAGTCGAAGACCAGCCATTCAATGCATATCATACATAATGCATGATGCATAATACATGCTATATAATGGAAAGATTATCATGCCGTCAATTGCCTTATTTGATTCCTGAGATACGACCAACCATCTCCCCTCTCAAAATCATTATTCAAAACAACACTTGATGGAACTTCCAAACTCGCCCAAGCATCCCCATCCGAATCAGTGGCAGCCAGCATACCTTCCAGATCTGCATCTGAAAATTCAATATGATTGAAAAAGAACTTGAATTTCTCCGAATCCATCTTCCCGTCATCCACAAGGTCCATCGCATCATAGATCCCCCCTTCGTAAATGCAGCTCGTGCCGATCATTGCACCACTTCCAATTCCGCTCTGTCCGTGTGAATGCAACATCATCGCTGAATCATTCCCTTGATCTCCACCTTGGTAAAGAGGTTTATGCGCCAACGTGCCATATATGCTGCCGCCTCCCATTTCCCCCATTGTGAATGCAGTCGGGTGATCAATGATTACACCTCTTGTGACATGTTCGTTGTATTCGTTCAAACCAATGGCATGTATGAAGACAGCTGAGCGCATCAGGAAATGATCATACTCGTGGGTGGGAGCAACGAGAACGACCCCTTCTCGAATTAGTGCGCGGTCTCCTTTTCCGAGGAATCGCAGGGGCTGTTCTTGAGTATCTTCACCACTGGATTGATAGATGCGAGTAGTAGTTGTTGTTGTTGTTGTAGTTGTAGCAGCAGTAGTAGTAGTAGTAGAAGTAGAAGTAGTCGGAATCGCATCACGTGAACTTATTCCTGCTGATTGTGTGCGGCTGCATGATTGTGTTGGATGCATGGAAAATGCAAACGATGTGTTCCACGAAATCCTCAGTGCCAACAGGGCGAGGAACAAAAAGGAAAGGGGCTCGAGTGATCTATTTCTATTTTTCATTTCAATGCAGCAGCGATGGCAGATGTGGGGCAGCACTTGTGCGGCGAATGAATGCTATACTAGACTATTATACTAAGCAGTGATTCCTGTGTGTGCAAGAATGAATTTTGTTGGATTTGTGAAAAGAGAAGTAACTTTATCAAGTCATTATGATACGGTGCAGATATTGGATGGATGGATGGGTCAGCACAGGTCAGCACACGACACACGACACACGACTGAAGAGGAACAAAGAGAAGAAAAATAAAGAACGCTAAAAAATATCAAAAGAACAAAGATATCCATAAATAAAAATGGCCTTAATATTGAATGGCCTTCTGGAGTGCGCGTCAATTTCTTCTCACATTTTTGGCAGAGAATAAAAATAAATACTTGATTCTGACTACTTACTAAATACTACTACTGATCATCCATGTCATCAGCTTCTTTTCAAACCATACAATCCATGCAACACATGCAACAATGTTAACGTCAACTAGAAACACCGTCTTAATATTCCTTCCAAAAGTAAATGCAGAGGATCCATCCATGGAGTTTTCTCACTCTAGCAGACTGGCATGGAGCAGAATCTTTCGCCGTCAATCCTGGGCGGGATACTGACTGACATATACTCCGTTGACCCTGCCTGGTTTCTTGTCGTTATTTTAGCCGCCCTAGGATCGACTTTTTGATGGTCTCTGAACCGCTGATACGAGTAAAATGCTCCTGTGTAGTTGTTGTCAAGATGACCGGTTTGTATCCAGCATCCAACACAAGTCCTACAATACTCTTGTCCTTGTACAATGCACTTAATGTCTTGGAACCAATGTCATTCTTGATAATATTCAATCTACGCTCATATTCCTCACAGCTATGATATCCAGCAACAATCTTTGCTTCGTTCTTGACTACCTTCTTCAAAGAAAGAACGAAATTCTTACCGTCTTCCATGAGCATTGTAATCTCATTTGCATAACTTTCATCTGTGCTTTGATCTTGAGGATAAGAAAATCTATAGATTTTTCCATTTTCATACTCCTTGCGCTTCATCTGCAACTTCAAACCACAGTGTTTGTATACATTTGCAACTCCGGTAGTCATTGCTAACATTGGAGAAACGATTCCAATCCTTGGACCGACAACAGGCATTAGTGTCACTACATCTTCCGCATTTGCGATTCTTAGATGTTGGAGTTTTCCGCTTCTTTCCAAGGATTGGAATGCAAGTAAAAATTTAACATTCCCCACGTAGGGAGAGGCAATACTCACAATACGCACAGGCTCTTTCAATAGTCTATGGGTTTGCTCGTGCGCTGCAGCATAGAATCCAAAGAGGGTACATAAAGCTCCACCGAGACTATGTCCACAGGTATAGAGACTATATCCTGGATTGTCAGCAAGTAAAGAATGTACCTTATCTAGTATGGCACTGATCCTGGACTTGGTAGAGTTGAAAGGACACTTCTTTTTGAATAGATACTCTGAAAGGTAAAGTGTTAGTGCAACGATCCACATTATAATTCACGAGAACAAAGTATGTTGTCTCTTACCATGAAATCCGAAGTGTAGGTTCATAGTCTCTGGAGTATCTAGATCAATCAAATGAACTGGATTATCAACACGAGTCTGAGCTACCTTGGCATCAGTGATGAAATCAGTCTTTGTAACACTTCCTCTAAAGATGACTGTGATTCGCATCTGCGCATCATTCACAGTGATCGCATGGACCAACTCATTTTGATCATTCTTATCAACAAATTCCACTAGCCTCGTTTTCTTTCCAACGACATTACTCAACATACTGTTGGAATGGCGAGTCAGGTTTTCCAATGCAGCAATACGGCCCTCCAATTCATTGTCGTAGTCTCCAGAATCAACAAGATTACGTGTGTTTGCCTTGATCAGCTCAAGGATCTTATTTATTGTAATTGGAGGCTGTAGTTCTTCAATTCCAACAGTTGCTTTTCCTTTTCTTGCCAATGCACGTAGATCAGCAACCATGTAAATAGTCAATGCTCCAGAGAGCATTACCATAGATTCGTCATGAAGATTTAGTTCTGGTATCGCCTTTTTGTATAACTCATTGACAGAGGAGAAGCCACACAAGGCCAAGTTATCAAAGAAGCTTTTCATGCCGCGCGATCAACAGGAATAATAAGAATCATCAATAGAATAATGGTATGTTCTGAGGTTCAATGTGAGCGACAAACTGCCTGCCTGCCCTTTTATAATGAGGCCTTTTTGCATCGCCAATCTTCAATTCTACGCGCAAAAAGCTTTCTTGCCAATAAATTCACCCGACGACGAACGACGACGACTCCGACGGAGTATGCATGAGTAGAGTATGTAAGCAGTACAGGTTACAGGTACGAAAGTACTTACCATGCTATTGATTTGGCTTGTACAGCGTAACAGCACTAATAGAAGCACAACAGTCGATATTGCAAAAACCCGACCACATAAATACAGAACATCATCAAAATAATCCCGCACAGGACTAAAGCATGAAAATCTATGGACATCAACGTCTTTGGATCATCGTTGTATGTGCCATCCCTCGATTCTCCGCTGCTGGAATTTTCAGCAAAGGAGGGCCTGATCCAGTGTCACTTACACAGAGAAAGAAATCGCTTTTTTCAGTTGACCCACAAAACATTATTCGCTTAGTTTGTAGGCATGGAGGAGTCGTACTTCCTGAATCTATCAAGAAAGACCTTGATGTAATTGCATCCGTTTGTCAATGTGCTGAAACGTCTTTGGATCTTATCAATAAGGAACTAATTGTGAAAGGATTTCAGGTAGCTATGCCAATGAAGAAGAAGGCCAATGGTGAAACAACTGCGTTAAGGGTAGGTAGGATATATCTTACATGGGACTCATACCTAAAACCTTGCATTGACATAGAGGTAGAGGATGTAGATGTCTTGATTGAATTCGTTAATCTCATACTTTCGAAGAACAACTGGTAAGTGGCGAGGCGTCACAAGACACAAGGAAACAGTACTGTGTGCTTTGCATTACATTTTTCCTAACATTGCGCAATCTAAATTTAGGAGCGAACTTAGCGACATTGGATTCCCTCCGCAGCTGTATGATGAAGATGAAATCGTTGACAGTTCATCTGAGGCATCGACATTTGTTCGAATTGGAGGCATCGGGGTCAAAGGTCAGATTAGGTTAAAATTGAGGTCAAGACCACTTGACAAAGATCTATGCGATGACATTGTCTTTGATTTTGACAATCTGAAAACCTTGAGTAATCAAATTTCAGCGGCATCGAAAGCAGCTCAGGAAGAGACAGGACGGCGAGGATGCACGACGGAAGAGCTTTACGATATCATTCAATCTTATTTTAACCGGCAGATACATCAAAGGGTAAAATCAAGCGCAGTTGATATTGCCATGGGTGCTTTTAAGCCGGAGAGCGGGGGCAAAACGATTAGAGATGCCAAAAAGCTTTTTTCGATCGGAAGAGATGTTGCGATGAAATACGCAAATGACATAGGTCAGAAAGCAGATGAGCATGTTGATGATAATATCAACAACTTGGGCCTTTCCAGGTCAGACTTGAATCTCATGGCTCGAGGAATTTTGAATGCCTCCAGGGACTCATTCGCAGCAAAAAAAGAAATGAGGAATGAACAGAAATCTGATGATGTTGAGTATGCTGCGTACGTAGTTCAACCAGATGTCAGCTCTGATGAGCATAACAATGCGTTGGAATCTGATGGTGGCTCTACTGAAGGGCTTTGAGTGTAGCTTTTTTACTGTTTTGTTCATTACACTTGCAAATCCAAAAGCTGAGCAGTATTTAGTTGGCTGGGAAAGTTTTTCTAATAACAAAGAGCAATGGCGTTACCATCGGAAATACATGTTGCATGCACATAGAGTTGCCAATAAAGGTGGCATGCCGATTTTTTTTATGTGAAACGAACTTCCTGGTTTGTCTTCCCTCCCATTCAATTGAATTAGATATTTAAATCCCTCAATTTCATAAATTTAATCTGTCGAATCGTGACACAATAATACAGACCGACAATAGTAAATTGCAAAGTAGATATGATGTGCATTGTTCACATGTCTGATCTACTTGGACTGTTATTATTTGCTTTCCAACATGCGCCATTCTGTATTATGTATTAACGCACATTTGGATTGCCCAACAATTTCCAGGTTCAGGTTGTCGGGTCACCACCGTCGTTTCAGCCATTCTATAAGTAATCTACCTATCCGGTACGGTTTATTAGTGACAGCATCATGACACATTTTCTTAATCCGTCAAACAGTCAACCCAACCACTCACTGCTATTATTGTAAAGTCATCACTTTTCCTCTTCGATGACAAGCTGTATTTTCTGTGTTATAAACTACTGTGCTTTGTTCGCTGTTTCAGCTACGAAAGCCGACCACGTCAAGTTTGACACCAAAGCTCACAAGATAAGCTCAACATTCCCATATTTCTGTCTAACAGTAGCTTGTAGCCCATGACCATGCCAAAGTTAGGACCTCTTCCGTTGTTCATGATATTAATCATCAGTAATGGACTCGAAATTTCGCGAGCTTTCTCGATACACAACTTTAAATCCACAGGTGTTGTGCGACGATCACCTTTGTCTCTGCAAAAATCTGAATTGAAATGGAACCAACTGCCAACTTATCGACAGAAAACAGAAATCTCGTTCTTTACGAAAAATAAAGAAAACACTATTTCAGAAGATTCCAAGGTCGAATCTAATAACAAGACTCCCTTCAAGGTGAATAAAACCTTGGTTGAAAAGTCAAGTAGCCCAGAGAATTATATGGATGATTTTGCGCAATGGATAGGGAAGAAAGAAGCAAATGTTGCTGTTGACGATGTGGATTTGGAGGCTGATGTAGAAACAGATCAATCGTCGGGTGGTCTTCTGGCTGTTGGGATAATCGCTGCGGCTGGAGCAGCGGCAATTGCCTTGGGCGCATCTGGAGATGCGCCAGAAATTGGCTTGAGAATCCAATCTTTCTTTGCAGATCCTGGAGCGGCTCTAGAGGCGGTGGTAGAAACAGTGCAGTCGATGGGCCCAATTGGATATTTGTATTTCGGCGGAGTTTACACTGTAGCCGAGATTCTCGCTATTCCAGCAATCCCACTGACAGCTTCAGCTGGTTACTTGTTTGGAGTTAGAGACGGCACTGCCGTTGTTCTGGTATCTGCAACTATTGCAGCTGCAGTCAGTTTTTTAATTGGAAGAACTTTTCTGCGAACGTACGTTGAAAAGTTACTGGAATCATACCCTGACTTTAAGAAGATTGACAAGGCAATTGGAGAAGAAGGGTTCAAGCTTATGCTTTTGCTGCGATTATCTCCAATATTTCCGTTTGCGTTGTCAAACTATCTCTACGGTGTGACATCTATTAGATTTTGGCCATTCTTATTAGGTACACTGCTTGGATTTACCCCTGGAACTATTGCATATGTATTCACGGGCGAAATCGGAAAGTCGTTGACTTTAGATTCAGCAACTGCCGAGCCTTGGTATGTGTATGCTGGTGCTCTAGCCCTGCTGTCTGGCTTCATCAAAATTGTTTCTGACGTAGCAACAGGAATTATTGAAAAAGTTCAAGACGATGAAGATGATGACGCTGTTTAATATACTAGCAGTATATAAATAGATATTTTAGAAGAAATACGTAACATGTAATTACATAGACTACGGACCTACTTTCTTGAATGATATGACACAATAACAATGTGCCTCATTACCACCAACACTCTCGATAACGTAGAATCTGATCTGATGCAAGTTGATAAGAAGATGAAATCAAACTTTCCCAAATTACTTGACTTCTGCCGATCACAAAAACTAGTTTCGCCTATTTGCCTAATTGTGACTGGGATGTGCGAAAATGATCTTTTCTCTATTTTCATATCATACCTGTTCCGTGATGGTGTAATCGTGTCAAGATCATGGCGTCCCAGATCAGTAAGAAGGTCCAGGGTCATTTATATTTGTAAGTTGTTACATGAACTCAACTCGGTAAAGGACGGGTAAATAAATCTTCACGAGCGAGCTACAATAGCTGTCGTTGGTCTGTTGTTGTTAAAAATCAACCTCAAAATAATCAGAGGTGTCGGCGCACGATTTTTTGAGTTTTCCACGAATTCAGTTTTGCACAGAAAGGAGAATTCAGTTATGCGCAGTGCGTAAAACTCTGCGCAAACAATTGCCTGTTTTGCACAGACTTACACAAATTTACAACATGCGCATTC
>Ga0306864_1001309_pt1 | contig 10280 bp, 6 predicted proteins | sample AntRauTorckE5430_FD_190448 | JGI IMG/M metagenome (GOLD analysis project Ga0306864, IMG submission 190448) | Saline lake microbial communities from Rauer Islands, Antarctica - Metagenome Torckler E5 #430 (v2) (version 2) | ecosystem: Environmental > Aquatic > Non-marine Saline and Alkaline >...
ACGGAATTTTCATAATTCGAAATTACGTTTTTTCAACACTTACCCAAATTAAAACAGGACTTCACAGCTTAAACATTGATACTAAAATCTTATTGTCATATTGACACTTTGAAAGGTTTTTTTATAATAAATAAACCGTATTTTTACAGTTTATTATTAATCAATTGAAAATTAAAGAGGTAATTTATAAAATTGGCGAAAGCCAAAAAATCAAAATAATACATGAAAAATTACGATAAAGTCATGTTAGTCATTCTTGATGGTTGGGGACATGGGCCGAAACCTGAAGTTAGTGCAATTGCTCAAGCAAACACGCCTTTTGTGGATAGTTTGTATCAAAAATATCCAAATTCTGAATTGGTAACTTATGGCGAAGAAGTTGGTTTGCCAGAAGGTCAAATGGGAAATTCGGAAGTTGGACATTTGAATATTGGTGCGGGTCGTGTGGTGTATCAAGAGTTGGTGAGAATCAATAAGGCGATTAGAGAAAAGACGTTGGGTGAAAACGAAACCTTACTAAATGCCCTGAATTATGCGAAAGCAAATAACGTAAATGTACATTTATTAGGTTTGGTTTCGGACGGTGGCGTTCATTCGCACATCAATCATTTGAAGGGAATTTGTGATATTACGGAAGAAAATGGCTTGAAAAATGTCTTTATTCATGCTTTCATGGACGGTCGAGATACTGCTCCAAAAGGCGGCTTGAATTATTTGAAAGATGTGGCTAAACACATTCAAAATACTAACGTTAAGGTTGCTTCTGTGATTGGTCGTTATTACGCAATGGACAGAGATGAACGTTGGGAACGGGTGAAATTGGCGTATGATTTATTGGTAAACGGAACTGGCGAAAAAACGTCGGATTATTTGTCTGTTTTGCAAAAATCGTATGACGATGAGGTTACGGACGAGTTCATTCAACCGATTTCTGTGACCAATGAAGATGGCTCGACGGTCGGAACGATTCAGCCGAATGATGTCGTGATTTCTTACAATTTTAGAACGGATAGATGTCGGGAAATTACGGAAGTTTTGACGCAACAAGATATGCCTGAACACGGCATGAAAACGTTGCCATTACACTATGTGACGATGACGAAATACGATGCGTCTTTCAAAGATGTGAACGTTATTTTTGAGAAAGATAACTTGGCGAATACGTTGGGCGAAGTGTTGGAAAGAGCAGGAAAAACACAGTTGAGAATTGCGGAAACGGAAAAATATCCACACGTTACGTTTTTCTTTTCGGGCGGTCGTGAAAAGCCGTTTGTGGGTGAAACTCGCCAAATTGTTCCTTCTCCAAAAGTCGCTACTTACGATTTACAACCAGAAATGAGTGCTTTGGAATTGACAGATGTGGTGGTAAAGGAAATCAATGATAATCAGCCAGATTTTATTTGTTTGAATTACGCAAATGCAGATATGGTCGGTCATACGGGCGTTTTTTCAGCAGCGATAAAAGCTACTGAAACAGTTGATGCTTGTGCCAAACGGTTGATTGAAACTGGTCAAAAATACGGTTACGCCGCAATTATTATCGCTGACCATGGAAACTCGGATTATATGATAAATGACGACGGAACGCCAAATACAGCACACACCCTAAACCCTGTTCCATGTTTCTTTGTTACGAATGAAATCGAAACGGAAAGTATTAGAAATGGTAAATTAGGTGATGTTGCACCAACTATTTTACAACTTTTCGGTATCGAACAACCTTCGGAAATGGACGGCGTAAGCCTTTTATAAAATAATTATTCCATTTGCCGCCTTCGACTCCTTATTTCGCTGTTGCTAAAACAGCGAAATAAGGTGCTAAAGGCGATAACAATGGAACGATAAAATAGGGAAATAGTGAAATTTTTATCCACATTACTAATAATGGTGTTTTTGGTGAGTTGTAGTAATTCGTCAAATATGAGTACGGAAAATGTTGAAAAACCTTTTTTTGATTTAAAGGGATTTTTTGAAAAAGAAGTTGCGAATCAAAAATTCAAAACGATTGAAAAAACGGCTAAAATTGACGAAAAATCGGAAACGAAAACGTTGACGGATTTTGATTTACAAACGGAAATTAAGCTGTTTACCGATTGCGATATTAATAATCCTTCGCTTTTTGATAAATATAAAACGGACGAATCGCCCGAAGGAAACCTAACTTATACGGCTTTGAAGGAGGATTTGAAAATTCAGAAAATCGAAATTTTAAAAACTGATAATATGGTTAAAAAAATCATCATTTATAAAAAAGTAGAAACGCAAATTTATAATTCTGAAAAGATTTTGACTTATGAACCGAATGTTGGTTATTCAATTCAAAATAATCAAAAAACTTTGGGTGCAGATAAAAGGAATTATGAGGTTAAAGTGATTTTTAAATGATAATTTTCATTAAAAAACAATTAAAAAGGAAGATTTTTATAAAAAAATCTTCCTTTTTAATTGCTCTAAATCCATTGCTACTACTCGTTTTTAAAACAATCACACAAAATAATTTAAAAAAAGTAATTTTTTTTTGTGTGCCGCTGTGACTAATTTAAATTCGATACGCCTAATGTGAACTGTTTTCAAAAGCGGTGTCTTTTGAGAATATTTTTAGACACAAACTTTTAACAATTTTATTCAATTTTATCAATTATAATTTAAGATGAAAAAGCAATTAGGATTATTAGTAGCAATTTTTGGTTTAGCGATTTTGACAGGTTGTGCAGAGACAGCTGAACAAGGACAAGCACAAGAGCAAGTACAACAAGTTGAGCAAGTTCAAGAAGTTCAACAAACTCAAGAAGTAGCTCCTGATACAGATTCAACTAAAACGGAAGCTACGGAGACAAAAACGTCTAATTACTAAAAGACATTAAATATTTATATATTAGCCTTTCCGATTATTTCGGAAAGGCTTTTTTTTTGGTTGATCAACAAAATCTCTTTTTTCGCCCAATAGTTTTCCAAACCATTTTTTTTCGTAACTTTCCACGGAAATTATTTATTAGTGAATGACTAACCAAATTCAACTATGACAACCAAAGAATTTAACTGGAAAGTGACCGACGGAACCAATATTTATGCGAAAGCATGGACAATCGATAAGCCGAAAGGTATCGTTTGTGCGGTTCACGGTTTGGGCGAACATATCAATCGTTATGCACACGTTGCCGCTTTTTTTAATAAAAATGGCTATGCTTTTTATGGTAATGATCATTACGGTCACGGCAAATCTGGCGGTGCAAGGGGACATACACCAAATTATGAAAGTCTTTTGACGGAAGTCGATACCTTGATAGAAAAAGTAGAGGCGGATTTTCCGAATTTACCGATTTATTTGTACGGTCATAGCATGGGCGGTAATATTGTTTTGAACTATTTATTTCTCAGAAATCCTAAAATAAAGGGGGTAATTGCAACGGGTGCAGCAATAACGTTGCCCAAAAATCCGCCTGCGGCTTTGTTGGCAGTTGGCAAATTGATGCGGAAAATTTATCCGAAATTTGCTCAACCAAATGGTTTAGAGTTAAAATACTTATCGACCGATCAAAAGGTAATTGATGCTTATGTTGCTGACGATTTAGTTCACGATAAAGTGACTTCCGAACTCGGTTTGGCGTTAATCGAACGTGGAAAATGGCTAATTTCAACCAATCGAAAAACCGACATTCCTTTACTTTTGATGCACGGGGCAGAAGATGGAATCACCGCACCGTTGGGAACGGTCGAACTTTCAAAAATTACGGAAGGCGATGTGACGCTCAAACTCTGGAAAGGTATGTTTCACGAAATTCATAATGAAATTGATAAACAAGAAGTTTTGGATTTTATGTTGAATTGGGCGGAAAAATAAGGGTTTCGTGAGAAAAATTTGAATCACAACTTTTGCGCTCTTTGACAATTTCTGCAAACCTTATAAATTTATATTTAAATAACATTTTGAAAATATTGAAAACAGTGCGTTAGTGAGCAGGTGACTTCAAGTTACCTGCTCACTTTCGTGCCGAGTACTCGGTATCAAAGCATGACTTTTGATTCAATTCCATTTTGTTGCGGTTGCCATAAGTAAGAAATGCCTCCTTCGCTGCGGCGAAAATCAAAGCACCAACGGCTCAACGCCATTCCAAGTTCCGAACGATTTATACGGTTGAAATCTTGCAAATAATTCCTCAGAATACCAATCTAATTTCCGTGTTAATTCAATTGCTTTTTTGTGTTCTTCGCTGTCGTAAGCGTAAGCTTTCAACGCTTTGAAATCCGTCCAAATACTAAAAGTTGCCATTTGAATAATCGGTAATTCGCCAATTCCTTTCGTAAAAATCAACCCTTTTGTCCCTTCCTCAATCGGTATTTGGGCAGTCGGAACGTATTTCCAAAAGCGAAATAATTTTTTGGGTTTAATCGTCGCCCGTGTAACGACGCATAATAAATGATTATTTTTATCAATTTCTGAATGGACTTCAAACGGATTTTTGCCCGACCATTCCCCTTTTGAAACGACATTTTTTAGATATAATGTCCAAATTTCAGTCGTTCTATTCTTGTATAAACTGATTAATTCTGACGTTTCAAAAAAATCATTTGCTGCCTTTTCAGAATCCCAAATTTGTAACAAACTATAAACTTCCCAGTCAGGAAAAGGGTTGAATCCCTTCTCTTTACCACTTCCTAACAATTTATAAAAGGAAAGTCCATCAATATCTCTTAAATATTCATGTCCAATGCCAATCATCTTGAATCCCCAAAGTTTATCTCGAAACGCTATGTGCCTAAAAAAAGTAATCGTTGTGATTTGCTGCATTTTATATTTTTGAATGGCTAAAAAAAATCCACACGTTATGTGAGCAATTTAACACCGTTTTCCGATTATGGTTTTTAATTAAAATATGATTTATAAAAAAATAACAAATTCCTTTTTTAATAAACCATGTCGTAATTTTGTACCCTGTTTTGGGAAAAATTATATTAATGTGTTAATGTGCTGACGTTGTACGCAGCCGAATATTTGCACTTAATATTATCATTTATGGTTCCAAAACATTTGTTATGCTAAAATTTTAATAATCTTATTAATGGGTTTTAGGTTTTTTCGATTCCTAATTCTTCCTTTCTAATTACTAATTAATAAAGATGACTTTACACGAAGCGATAAAAAAACGTATCCTAATTCTTGACGGGGCGATGGGTACGATGATTCAACAATACCGATTAAAAGAGGCGGATTTTAGAGGCGAACGATTTGCGGATTTTCATACCGATTTGCAAGGAAATAACGATTTGTTGTCCATTGTTCGCCCAGATGTAATTGAAAATATCCATAAAGCGTACTTAGATGCTGGTGCGGATTTGATTGAAACTAATACGTTTAACGCCAATACGTTTTCGATGGCGGATTACGATATGCAGCATTTGGTCTATGAATTAAATCTGGCTTCCGCCAAAATTGCCAAAAAAGCAGCTCAAGAATATACGGCTAAAACACCTGATAAACCTCGTTTTGTAGTCGGTGCTTTGGGCCCGACGACCAAAACCGCTTCGATTTCGCCAGACGTGAACGACCCAGGTTATCGTGCCGTAACTTTTGACGGTTTGATGGAAGCGTATTACGAACAAACGAGCGCTTTGATTGACGGTGGCGTTGATGCGATTTTGATTGAAACGATTTTTGATACGTTGAACGCAAAAGCGGCTTTGTTTGCCGTTGATAAATGTTTTGAAGATAAGGGTGTGAAATTGCCGATTATGGTTTCGGGAACGATTACCGATGCCAGCGGACGAACACTTTCGGGACAAACTGCCGAAGCGTTTTGGATTGCGGTACAGCATATTGATTTGTTTTCGGTTGGTCTTAATTGTGCGTTGGGTGCGACGGCGATGCGCCCGTATATCGAGGAATTATCGAAAATTGCACACGTCAATATTAGTGCTTATCCGAATGCGGGTTTGCCAAATGAGTTTGGAGAATATGACGAAACGCCTAACGAAATGGGCGATTTGGTGTTGGATTTTGCCGAAAATGGTTTTGTTAATATTTTGGGCGGTTGCTGCGGTTCTACGCCAGAACATATTGGTAGAATGGTGGAATTGGTCAAAAATATCGAACCTCGAAAAATCCCTGAACCTCGCCAATATTCTCAATATTCGGGTTTAGAACCTTTGGTTTTGAGAGAAAATACGAATTTTGTAAACGTTGGCGAACGGACGAATGTAACGGGTTCAAAAATGTTTGCCCGTTTGATTCGAGATGAAAAATATGAGGAAGCGTTAGCGGTTGCAAGGCATCAAGTCGAAGGCGGTGCACAAGTGATTGACGTGAATATGGACGAAGGTTTGTTAGATTCGGAAGCCGCAATGGTGAAATTTTTGAATTTAATTGGTGCAGAACCTGATATTTCGAAATTGCCGATTATGATTGATTCTTCAAAATGGTCAGTCATCGAAGCAGGTTTGAAATGTGTGCAGGGAAAATCTATCGTCAATTCGATTTCGATGAAAGAAGGCGAGGAAGAGTTTATTCGTCAAGCGAAATTAGTAAAAAGATACGGAGCGGCTGCGGTTGTCATGGCATTTGATGAGGACGGTCAAGCTGACACGATTGAGCGAAAAGTAGAGATTTGTGCAAGAGCTTATAAGGTTCTGACCGAACAAATCGACTTCAATCCTTTCGATATTATTTTCGATCCAAATATTTTTGCAGTCGCCACAGGAATCGAAGAACACAACGAATATGCCGTCAATTTCATTGAGGCAACTCGTCAAATAAAACAACGGTGTCCGGGTGCGAAAATTAGTGGTGGCGTAAGTAATATTTCGTTTTCTTTCCGTGGAAATGATGCCGTTCGAGAAGCAATGCACGCCGCATTTTTGTATCATGCCGTTCAAGCCGGAATGGATATGGGCATCGTGAACGCAGGAATGATGGAAGTTTATGCGGACGTTAAACCTGATTTATTGACGAAAGTCGAGGACGTTTTATTCAATAGAAATGACGAATCAACGAACGCTTTGGTCGAATATGCGGAGCGAGTAAGAGGTGGCGGAAAAGTACGAGAAGTCGATTTGACTTGGCGTGAAAATACGGTCGAAAAACGCTTGGAATACGCATTGGTAAAAGGTATCACGGATTTTGTACTTGAAGATACGGAAGAAGCCAGATTGAAATATCCAGAACCGTTGCACGTCATCGAAGGCCCTTTGATGGATGGTATGAATATCGTTGGCGACTTGTTTGGTTCGGGTAAAATGTTCTTGCCGCAAGTCGTAAAATCGGCTCGGGTAATGAAACAATCTGTGGCACATTTAACGCCTTTTATTGAAGCTTTAAAATTAAAACAAGGCAATACGACTGCCAAAGGAAAAATCCTAATGGCGACCGTAAAGGGCGATGTTCACGATATTGGAAAAAATATCGTCGGCGTTGTTTTGGCTTGTAATAATTACGAAATTATCGATTTGGGTGTAATGGTTCGAGCGGAAACGATATTGGCGGAAGCCAGAAAACACAACGTCGATATTATTGGATTGAGCGGATTAATCACGCCTTCTTTGGACGAAATGGTTTCGGTGGCGAAAGAGATGGAACGCCAAAACTTCAAAATTCCATTGATGATTGGCGGCGCGACTACTTCAAAAACGCATACTGCCGTCAAAATCGAACCAAAATATTCGGGTGCAGTTATTCATGTTTTAGATGCTTCGAGAAGTGTGACGGTTGCGAGTCAGTTATTAGGAAAGGAGACTTACAAACCGTTCGTAGAGAACACTCGTACCGATTATGAACGCATCAGAACGCAACGCAGCGGCAGAAAATCGAACAAACAATACCTCACTTTAGAACAAGCAAGAAAAAACAAATTTAAGATAGATTGGTCGGATTTTGATAATTTGCCAACGAAACCCAAGATGCTTGGTATTCAAGTGTTTAATCATTACGATTTGGCGGAATTGTCTGAATATATTGATTGGACGCAGTTCTTTTCGACTTGGCAATTAGCGGGGAAATTTCCTGCGATTTTGAAAGATGAAATTGTCGGAAAAGAGGCAACAGAATTGTACAAAGATGCGAGAGACTTATTGAAACAAGTGATTGACGGAAAATGGTTAGAAGCCCGTGCAGTCATCGGTATTTTCCCTGCAAATGCTTGTTCAGACGACGATATTGAGGTTTATGCCAATGACGAAAGAACGGAAGTCAAAGCCGTTTTGAAAAACTTACGTCAGCAGCGCAAAAAAGCACCAGGACAACCAAATGTTTCCCTAACGGATTTTATCGCACCGAAAGCAACAACTGAAGATTATGTCGGCGCATTTGCGGTTACGGCAGGAATTGGCATCGAAAAACATGTGAAACGTTTTGAAGAAACGTATGACGATTATAATGCGATTATGCTTAAAGCAATTGCCGACCGTTTTGCAGAAGCCTTTGCAGAGCGTTTGCACGAGCGAGTTCGCAAAGAATTTTGGGCTTACGCAACCGACGAAAACTTTGATAATGAAGCACTTATCTCTGAAAAATACAACGGCATTCGTCCAGCACCAGGTTATCCTGCCTGCCCTGAACACCGAGAAAAAGAAACACTTTTCGACTTGCTCAACGTGACTGAAAACACAGGAATTATATTGACCGAATCAATGGCAATGTATCCTGCGGCTGCGGTCAGCGGTTGGTATTTTGGACATCCGAAAGCGAAATATTTTGGTTTGGGTGCAATTGCAAAAGACCAGATTACGGATTATGCGGAACGGAAAGGTTGGGAAATTGCGGAAGCGGAAAAATGGTTGCAGCCGAGTTTGAGTTATGAGATTTAGGGGGTTTTAAAATCTGTCGGGTTTTAAAAATCCGATAGGTTTTTTATCCACCAGTTTCGCATCAATCTTTAATATTGCTAAAATAGGCTGCTGTTTGCGTCGTATTCAGATTTTGATTTTCAATTACAATAATAGGAAAAATTCTTTATATTCGCACCAGTTTTAAAAATCAAAACCAACCGATGCAGCACAACGAAATTCAACGTTTATTATCATTTTCCCCTTCCGTAAAAATCCTGCGGGCGAAGACTGCACCGCTGATTATTTCTTTTTTATTTAAGGAATTTAAAGCTCGAAATTTGATTGCAATTTCGGCTTATGAGGTGACAAATCACTTAGCAGAATACATTGAAACCCTTGAAGATAGAGATATTTTGGAATTGGCAGGAAAGGACAGTTTGAAATTTGCTCGGTATCTGATTGATGATTGGTGCAGCGAAGACAATCGCTATTTGACTCGCTACCCAGACGAACAAGGTGAGCCGATTTTGGAATTAACAACACACACCGAAAAGGCTTTTCAATGGATTCAAACCTTACAAAAACGGGAGTTTGTCGGAACAGAATCTCGGTTTTTGGATATTTATCGACAGTTGAAAGATTTGATTGATAATACTTCAGCTGACCCGAAAATAAAAATAAAAGAATTAGAAAGACAACGAAAAGCAATTACAAAAGAAATCAACGAAATTAAAAAAGCGGGAACGGTTAGCACTTATACCGATACGCAAATCAAAGAACGATTTTATAATGTGACCAAAACTGCTCGAGAATTAATTTCAGATTTTAAGGAAGTAGAACAGAATTTCAAGGGGATTAGCCAAAATATATATAAGCAACAAACGACTCAAAACGTACATCGTGGGCAGATTTTGGGTTATGCGTTGGATGCAACTGAAGAACTGAAAGAGAGCGACCAGGGCAAGAGTTTTTATTCGTTTTGGCAGTTTTTAATTGCCGATAATAAGCAGGACGAATTGATGGATATGATTCAACAAACCTATCAATTGCTTCGCTTACGCAATATCGAACAAGCCGATAGTTTTTTAAGAAAAATAAAAATATATTTGCATAATGCTGGGCAGAAAGTAATTAATTCTAACCATCTTTTGGCGGATAAATTAAGCCGAATTTTGGCAGAAGGTAATTTCGTGGAACGCCGCCGAGCGACCGAAATTATCAATGATATTAAATATTTGGCGTTGCGAAAAGTCGGTGAATTTTCGGGTGATCGTGCATTTATTGAAATTGAAGGAACGACCGAAATTGATCTGTCTTTCGACCGTCCTTTAGGCGAACCGCAGCAGCAGGCTAATTTCAAAAACCAACCCAAAGAAGTTGGTAGTACACAGTTTGGTGAGGCAAATTTAGGCTTATTATTCGACCAGTTCGAACTCAATCGCAAGGAATTAGAAGGTAATATTGAAACCTTATTAACCAAAAAATCATCCATTACCTTTGCGGAAATTATCAAAACCTATCCG
>Ga0306864_1001310_pt1 | contig 10274 bp, 5 predicted proteins | sample AntRauTorckE5430_FD_190448 | JGI IMG/M metagenome (GOLD analysis project Ga0306864, IMG submission 190448) | Saline lake microbial communities from Rauer Islands, Antarctica - Metagenome Torckler E5 #430 (v2) (version 2) | ecosystem: Environmental > Aquatic > Non-marine Saline and Alkaline >...
GCTGTCCGCCGCCACAAGGATTATTAGATGCGGTAAAAACGTATTTTTAAAGTACCACCACTCTCCAGAGTGGTGTGAAATTATAAAATTAAATCTACACCACTCTGGAGAGTGGTGGTACTTTATAAAATTAAATCCACACCACTCTGGAGAGTGGTGGTACTTTATGAGATTAAATCTACACCACTCTGGAGAGTGGTGGTACTTTATGAAAAAAATCATAATTCAGACAGAATCAGGGCTTCCACGCTTAGTTGAAGCGTTTTTAGCTTTCGCAAACGGTAGAAGAAAAGTCGTTTTGTTCGGACAAATTGGAGCAGGAAAAACGACTTTTGTCAAAGCATTTTGTCAAAAAATGCAAACGTATGAAACCGCAAATTCGCCGACTTTTTCATTGGTAAACGAATATGAATATGCGGACGGTTTGATTTATCATTTGGATTTATACCGTTTAAATTCAACGGAAGAAGCGATAGATATTGGTATTGAAGATTATTTGTACGATGAACATTATTGTTTTATCGAATGGGCAGAGTTGATTGAAAATATTTTGCCAGATGAAGTGGTTGCGATGCGATTTGAAACACAGGAAGATGGTAGCCGTAAGGTGGTGATGAGTGATTTTTAGTTTCGGTAATTGTGATTTGTGGTTCGTGATTCGGTATCTGTTACTCGGTATTCGGCAAACGTAGAATCTCGAATAGCGGAATTTTTTTATGAAAAACAAATTTTAAAATTACCTTCACAAAATGACCAATGCACAAATGCCGAATGACCAATCAACCGACGCATGAATGAGAAATGACTAAAGAATAAATGACTAAGCAAAATGGATAAGAAAATAAAAATACCTAAAATATTTACGGAAGGGCAGTTTGCGACACAAGAGGAAAGGGTTGCGGTACGCAGAAAACCGAATAAATTATATATCGGAATTCCGAAAGAAACGTCGTTTCAAGAAAATCGGATTGCTTTAACGCCTTCTTCGGTAGCGACTTTGACGGCACATGGGCATCGCATCGTGATAGAAACGATGGCTGGGGAAAAGTCGAATTTTTCTGACCATGAATTTTCGGAAGCTGGGGCAGAAATCGCCCATGACAAACGGCAGGTTTTTGAAGCTATGGTGATTCTGAAAGTTGCCCCTTTGACGTTGGAAGAGGTTGATTTATTGACACCGAATCAAATCATTATTTCGCCGATTCATTTACCAACTTTGACGCTTGATTTTATCTCAAAATTACGCCAAAAGCGAGTTATTGCCTTGGCTTGGGAATACATCAGAGACCAGTCAAAAACTTTCCCTATTGTTAGGACTTTGAGCGAAATGGCAGGAATTACGGCAATGTTGACGGCCGCTGAATTGTTGAGCAAAGACAGCAACGGAACTGGGATTTTGTTAGGTGGAATTTCGGGTGTACCGCCTGCAAAAGTTGTGATTTTGGGTGCTGGCGTTGTGGCAGAAACGGCTACCCGAGCGGCTTTAGGTTTGGGTGCGGAAGTTCGTGTTTTTGATAATAATATTTATAAATTGAAACGTTTGCAGCAAAATATTGGCAGACAAATTTATACTTCTGCGATGAATCCCTTGTTTTTAGAACAAGAACTTTATACGGCTGACGTCGTCATCGGAGCGATACATTCGTCTGAAGGTCGAGCGCCGATTGTGGTGAGCGAAGATATGGTGGAAAAGATGAAACGAGGTTCGGTAATTATTGATGTTAGCATTGACCAGGGCGGTTGTTTTGCGACTTCCAAAGTCACGACACACGATAATCCGACCTTTACAATCTACGATGTTATTCACTATTGCGTTCCGAATATTGCGTCAAGAGTTGCCCGTACAGCGTCTTTGGCGGTTAGTAATATTTTGACACCGATGTTGTTACAAGCTGAAAGTGCAGGCAGTATCGAACGCATGATTTATGAAAATAAAGGTTTCCGTCACGGAGTTTATATTTATAAAGGTAGCTTGACGAATCTTCATTTATCGCAACGGTTTCAACTAAAATACACGAATTTAGATTTGTTGTTGACTTCTAATTTTTAAAAAAAATACCAATACGCTCCCGATTGATTTAAAAATGATAAAAAGATACGCACAGATGTGCGTATCTACATTGCTAAAAAAAAATCCAAACCTACGCAGATTGGCAGATGCTATAAATCCATTATCAAATCTCCTTACTCCTTTTAATAATTACAAAATCAACTATCTTTGTCGAATCAGACAACGCAATGAAGTTAAGGTGCGTTTATAAAATTGTGTTCTAAAAAAGTTAGCTTAAAAACTGTCAACTGGCAATTGCAAACTAAAAACTTACCTTAATTTCAAAAACTTCAAAATATGAAAAAGTTGCTTTTACCATTAATCTTCATACTGGTTTGCCAACAGGTTTTTTCGCAAATTGGTGGCGAAAATGTGTTTACGTTTACGACTTTGCCGCATACGGCAAGGATTACAGCGTTGGGCGGTAATGCGATTGCGACAAAAGATGATGACGTTGCGTTGGCGTATGATAATCCTTCGGCATTAAATCCTGCCATGCACAATCAATTATCTTTTAGTCATTCCTTCTATTTGGCTGGAATTGACCATGGTTATTTTGGCTATGGTCGCTATATTGACAAGCTCAAAACGACTTTTCACGGTGGCGTTCAGTACGTTTCCTACGGTGATTTTCAAGGAACGAATCCGACTGGACAATTGACCAATACGTTTTCCGCTTCTGAATATGCGTTTACCTTTGGGGCGGGGCGACAATACAATGAGCGATTGAGTTTTGGGGCGAATCTTAAAATGTTGACTTCACAATTTGAGAGTTATCGCTCGCTGGGCATTGCGTCAGATTTGGGCGTTTTTTATGAAGATACGGCAAGTCGATTGACCGCAACATTACTATTTCGCAATATCGGAACGCAATTAACAACGTATCAACCCGATAATTTCGAATCTTTACCTTTTGATATGCAAATTGGTATTTCCAAACGTTTGGAGCATTTGCCATTCCGTTTTTCGGTTATCATTCATAATTTACACCGTTGGAATATTCGGTATAATGACCCGAATGTTGACGAGCCAGTTTTTGTTTTTGGCGAAGAACCAACCCCAGAAGAAAAGTCCTATTTCGTCGATAATCTGTTCCGTCATTTTATTTTTAATGGCGAATTTTTATTGGGCAAACATGAAAATTTTCGGATGCGAGTCGGTTACAATCACTTGCGTAGAGGTGAATTAACCGTTCTAAATACGGTTGGTTTTGGAGGGTTTAGCTTTGGGTTCGGATTAAAAGTAAAACAATTTAGAATTGATTACGGTCGAGGTTTGTATCACTTAGCAGGTGGCGTAAATCACTTGACGATTTCTACAAATTTGAGTGAATTTAAACGATAGTTTGAACCCATCCCCAACCCTTCCCTCAAAATGGAAAGGGGCGTAAAAGGGTTGAAAATGGCGGTTTTACGACTCAATACCTGCCTGCGGTAGGTTCAGACTTTTGATAGCCTCTTCCCGAGTACTCGGGAGTGGGGTTGGGGTTGGTTCAAAATAACAATAAAGCATTGAATAAAATATTTGAAGCATTTACGAAAGTAAAGGTATTGATAGTTGGTGATGTGATGATTGATCGGTACTTGGTGGGCGAAGTTGGGCGGATTTCGCCCGAAGCGCCAGTGCCTGTGGTGGATTTGAAACGAACCGATAATAGATTGGGAGGTGCTGCAAATGTGGCTTTGAACATCAAGGCACTCGGTGCAATTCCCTTTTTGTGTAGTGTGATTGGCAATGACGATTCGGCAACGGTTTTTCGGAATTTATTAAAAATGGAAAATTTATCTGATGAAGGAATTTTGTCCGATTCAACGAGAATGACAACCGTCAAAACCCGTGTGCTGGCAAAAAATCAACAATTACTTCGTTTTGATGAAGAAATGACGACGGATATTAACCAAAAAACGGTTGCTATTTTTATTAAAAAAATCATTGAAATTATTGAAAATCAAAAAATTGATGTCGTTTTGTTTCAAGATTATAACAAAGGCGTTTTGTCCGAAAGTTTAATTTCGACCTTGATTGCGTATTGTAATCAAAACGATATTCCGACAACGGTTGACCCAAAAAAGAAGAATTTTTTTAGTTATAAAAACATCACTTTATTCAAACCCAACTTGAAAGAAGTAAGCGAGGCGTTGGATTATTATCCCAATCCTGACAAAACGGAAACACTCCAAAAAGCAGCTAAAATGCTGAATCAACGTTTAAACAACAGATTTACACTGATAACCTTATCCGAAAAAGGAATGTATTTGGACAATCACAGCCAAAGCGTTTTGATTCCGACACAACCTCGAAATATTGCCGATGTTTGTGGGGCAGGGGATACCGTGATAAGTGTTGCGGCATTGGGTTTGGCGTTGGGTTTGGATATGAAAGAAACGGTAATTTTGGCGAATTTGGCGGGCGGTATTGTTTGCGAAAGCGTCGGAGTTGTTCCAGTTGATAAAGAAAAATTGATGCTTGAATACCAAAAAAGTACCATCAATCTCCAGATTGGTGATTGAAAAAAACTTACGTCATTCTGGAGAGTGATGGGACATTAGAATACATTATGCGAATATTATTCACTTTTATAATAATGGCTTTTAGCTTTCAAGCGATTGGTCAAAATGTGATTTGGTCAGAGAATTTTGGCAGCGGTACAATTCCCTCAACTTGGACGAATATCGATGCTTCCGCACAATTGACAACTGTCTGGGAATACACAAATTTTGGCTATTATTTCGGTACACAACCGACTTTTACTGCACCGACCGCAGCCAACGGTTTTGTATTTTTCAATTCCAATACAGCAGGCTTGCAACCGGTCAGCCACGATGTGCGATTGACGACTGATTTCATTGATTGCAGTAATTTATCGACCGTTATTGTTTCTTTTTATAATCAATATGGCTATTATTCGCCCGATACGGTTTCGATTGCGGAGTTGGGCGTAAGTGTCGATGGTTTGAATTTTAATTATTATCGAATATTGACGCAAGTCCCTCAAAACGATTTAACGATTTCTGAAACACTTGAACAAATTGATATTTCGGCAGACGCGGCTGGTCAATCGACCGTTTATTTGCAATTCAGATGGCGAGGAAATTGGGAATATGCTTGGCGAATTGATGATATTGTGGTGCAAGACGGCTATTTCAGTCCTGTAAGTACCAATGAAAATTTGGCAGCGACAGAATTAACCGTTTTTCCAAACCCTGTAAGTGATTACGTTGCCGCACTTTTTGAGTTGGAAAAAACTACCCAAAATGCAAAAATTACGATTTATAATATCCACGGTCAAATTATGGAAACTCGGCAGTTGAATAATATTCGCAAAGAGCAAATTCATTTTAATTTGGGTTCAACTTACGGTAACGGACTTTATTTAATGAGTATTGATACTGATTTTGGACAGCTGACCAAATCCTTTATCATCGAAAAATAACAGTTTAAATACCAAAAAATCAATATTTATGAGCATCAAAAAGCGGTTATCTCGAACCTTCGAGATAATCGCTTTTTTTACTTAAATCGCGCCTGTGTTAAAACTATATAATTTTTATTTTGCAAAAATTAAATATTATAAAATTATAGTTTGTTTATTTATTATTTAATAAATAATAAATAGCTAAATAATGATTTTAGCAATCAATAATACTGAATTTTGATATTTGGCAAAATACGCTAAAGTACGAATCTATATATTACCATATTCGCAACTATTTTATAAAAATATTATTAATTTCATAAACTTTAAATTAATTCATTGAAAAATTTGCAAGTAAAAGATAGTTTAGCCTATATTTGTCGTATATTAAATAACAAAGGTTATTACAAAGAAAAAATTAGTTAACAGTTTGGAGTTGGCAGTCCGTAAAAGCGAGCAATTAACAAATGACAAACTAACGAATGAATCCCAAAAAATTGGGAAATATAAAACTTGTAAGGTGGCGAAATTTGGCAGCCGCACCCTCTTGTCTCGGGGGCGAAGGTTATGGGACAAATTTGGATTCGATACCTGCTGCTTCGGTGGCAAATATTGAAACAAAACTAACTACTTCTTGAAGGTTCGAGTCCTTCCCTTACAGCGATTTTTTAGTTGACCGTTCGTAAAGACGAATCGGCAATAAATTTACAAATCATCCCGAGAAATTGGGAAATATAAAACTTGTAAGGTGGCGAAATTTGGCAGCCGCACCCTCTTGTCTCGGGGGCGAAGATTATGGGATAAATTTTGGTTCGATACCTGCTGCTTCGGTAGCAATTATCGAGGTAAAACTAACTACTTCTTGAAGGTTCGAGTCCTTCCCTTACAGCGATTTAATTAGGAGTGCGGAATTAGAAATTAAGAATTATTTATCGTTATGGCGATTTACGTTAGAACGATTATTCCTAATCTCGCAATTTATCCCGAAATCTCGGGATTCCTAATTAATAAAAATTTTAGGTAGTTGCTCAGATAATAGTTTAGGACGCTATTTTCTAAAACCATTCTGTTTATTCGGGATGGTTTTTTTATGTAAAAGAGTAGGTAATCAGGTGTACTTTTTAGCATTTAAAACTCGTATTTTCCTAAAATCCCGCTTCTCTTTTCCTTATTTCTTTGATAAAAAATAAAAAAATCTGCTCGTTGAATATGGCAAATGATAATTAAATTTTGATTGTTTTAGATGCGGAGACAAGTTCAATACAAACTCCTTTTTAATCCTTTCAACCGAAAATATCACTCGAAAACAAAAAGTGCAGATTTGTAATGCCATCAAATATTTTAGGTTTTTCGGTGAATTCAGTGGAAATCGGTAAAAATCTCAATTATATGAAATTTTATTAGAAAGTGACTGGTAATTAATGATTGGTAATCAACGGATTACAATACTTTGGAAAAACTAAACTTTCACCGTTATTAAATTCTCCCGAGAGCCATATTTTATATTAAAGAATATAATTACCTTAGTATAATGAAGAAGGAATTGATAAGTGCAGACGTACCGATAAACAAACCTAAACCAATAAAACTTGGCGTTGAAGCTACCTATTTTAATCAAAATACAGATGTTCAAGAAACTATTGATAGCTTACTTTTAGGAAAATATATTTTGGTAGAAGGGTTTTATAGCAATGGTTTGAATCTTTTAAATGCTTTGCAATCGTATCTCAAAAAGAAATATTCAAATCAAAGTTTTCAGGAACAACGAGCCTTTCGTTTGGAATATCAAAAGTTATCAAATCTTGTATTAATAGAAATTAATGCGAACAAAATAGCGGTTAGGAAAGCTCCGTCGATAGGATGGTTAGAAAAGTTATATCCAGAATCTGATAATTTTTTGCTGACTTTTCCTCAAGTTCAAGGCTTAAATAGTGCTTGGCAATGGTATATCAATGGTGTAGTCGTTCCAGTTTTAAGAAATAAAATTCATCCTTATTATGGTGTTTATTTTCCAACTCGTTTTGAGCATTTACAGCTTTTTGATAATTGGCTAAAACGCTATAAAGGAGGAAAAAAATCAGCTATTGATATTGGTATAGGTAGCGGTATATTGTCCTTACAAATGATGAAATATGGCTTTCAAAAATCCTACGGAACGGATACGAATCCTAATGCAATCGTTGGTTTGCGAGAATCGATGAAAGGGACGAAATTAGCTTTAAAAGTAGAACTTGATTATGGTCATTTATTTGGTGCGTGGGAAAAACCGACCGAATTAATTGTCTTTAATCCGCCATGGCTGCCTGCATCGCACGATTTAGACCGACTTGACGAAGCAATTTATTATAACGATAAACTTTTTCCTGAGTTTTTTGAGGAAGCAAAAAAACGGCTGCTGCCCGAAGGTAGAATCATCCTATTGTTTTCTAACTTAGGTCAAATAACTGGGGTGACGAAAGAACATCCGATAGCGAATGAATTGTCGAATGAATCTCGTTTTGAATTAGATAAGTGTTTCAAAAAATCTGTAAAAGAAGCGTCTGCAAAAACAAAAAGAAACCAACATTGGCGAGGTGAGGAAGAGGTTGAATTGTGGGTTTTGAAGCATCAAACTAATTGAAATAGGTGTTTTTTATAGGAATATCATTAGGGAGCGGTACAAATTTTGTAGGAAATAGAAATTTGAGGTGTTAAAAAGTTAAATTGATAGGATTCGGTGCATTTCATTTTGTCGCATATAAATATACTAATGCAATTGCTCAGAAATTATCAAAAATCATTAACGGTTTTTTATCGGATTTACTGCGGTAATAAAATCAAAAAGCGACTTCCTTTTCCAACTTCACTATCCAATATAATTTCACCATTCAACTTATCCACACTTAATTTTACAATTGCCAAACCGATACCTGAACCTTCGTAAGCCTCTTTATTATTCAATTTTTTGAACATTTCAAAAACCTTTCCGTGATAATTTTTATCAATACCAATACCGTTATCAGAAACGATAATTTCGTGATGCGTTTTGGTTTTATTGTAATCAATTTTGATTGTTGGCACTTCCGAATGATTGAATTTTAAACTATTTTGAATCAAATTTTTTAAAATCATAAATAACATCGAGCTGCTACTTTGAATAATTGGCAAATCGGTATAAATTATTTTTGCCTTTTTTTCTTCAATAAAAGTACCTAACCCAATCTCAATATTTTTGATAACCTTATCAATATTTACGGCTTTTAATACAAGCGTTTCATTTTGACTAATTTGCGTGTATTGCATCACATCCTCGATGAGGGTATAAACTTGTTGCAGTCCACTTTTAATATTATCAAAATATAAACCCAACTTTTCTTCATCCGCTGCAGCTATTTTTTTCCGAACCAACCCGATATAATTTCCGATGCTTCGTATCGGTTCTTTGATGTCATGCGAAGCAATGTAAGAGAATTGTTGCAACGCATTATTTTGTTGATATAATTGCTCATTGAGTCGTTTTAACTGTCGGTTATTTCGAGTTTGAATAAGAATAATTACCGTTAATAAAATTAGACTGAACGCCAAAACACCTCCAATTAGTAATTGCTGCTGTTTATTCAATTCTTGTTCAAATATCAACTTTTCTTGTGCCTTTTCCTGCTCAAACTTATCACTTAATAAAGAAGCAATAACTTTATAATCGGTACGGTCTTCTTCCTTTTTTTGAACCTCTAACCAGTTGATATTGAGGAGGTCGTATGCTTTTTGGTACTTGCCTTCTGTTACATATATTTTAGCTAAAAGACCATTGTTTTCTGGATGATTATATTGAATCATCGATAATGCTCTTTCTGCATGAAACTTAGCTGGCTGAATTTTTCCTTCACCAAATAACAAAGCTGCCATAGCTGCATGATTTTCACTTAATTGTGTTTCTTCCTTTTGCTTTTCACTTATTTCAATTCCTTTTCGGAAATAATATACTGCGGAATCCAACTGTTCCGTTTCAGCATGAACAGTGCCTAAAATGAAATAAACGTATCCGAAAGACATCGAAAATTGATGTGTATTTTTGAGATTAATAGCATCATAACAGCTTCTTTTCGCTTTTTCATAATCCTTCAAGCCTTTTTGAGCCGCCATAATACCGTACAAAGAAAAAAGCTCTGCATAATGATATTTAGCTTTTTTAGCACTTTTCCGGAGTTCCGTTTGTATTCTTAATATACTCTCATAATCCTTCAAACTCTCAAAAACTATGGTAAGGTCGTGGTTAATATTTCTTATATCTTGATCGTGTAGCAAAAATAATTTTTTGGCTTTTTGCAAATATTTAAGACAGTTTAATGTTTCATGTTGCTCGCCGTAATAACCCGACGTATTAAAATAATAACGCCCCATTAATAAGCTCGTCGTATCGGTTATCATTGACCGCATTGACTTCAAAAGTAGAAACGCATCTTCCAGCTTTCCAGTTCGGATTACTATTGCATATCTACCGGAGTATAATTTTGCTTTTAGGTCTTTATCAGAACCATATTGCAGTCCTTTGAGAAACAAAGAATCGGCCTTTAAATATTCTCCTTTTGCTAAATATATTCTCCCAAAAAGCAAATAAGTATTTCCAATTAGATTATCATCTTTTAATAATCTCGCTATTTGTAACGCCTCATTACTGTACGTCAACAAGTTTTTCCATTGTTGTTTTCCTTTGGATGCTTCGGCTAACTGAATCGTTACCTTATATTTTTTAAGATTACTCGTCGTATGTTTACGGATGTTTAAAAGACTATCTATATTTTGGGCGTAGGTTAGTTGAACACAGCTCAG
>Ga0306864_1001313_pt1 | contig 10260 bp, 6 predicted proteins | sample AntRauTorckE5430_FD_190448 | JGI IMG/M metagenome (GOLD analysis project Ga0306864, IMG submission 190448) | Saline lake microbial communities from Rauer Islands, Antarctica - Metagenome Torckler E5 #430 (v2) (version 2) | ecosystem: Environmental > Aquatic > Non-marine Saline and Alkaline >...
GTGCTGTGGCAATGATGGGTGTTGGGTGTAGTTTGTAGTTTGGTGTGTTTTTGGTGTTGTTCATTGAAAGTGTTGCAAGTACCGTACCAGGTTGAGGATTCTATCATAGTTTCCATTAGGTTATGTGATACTTGAAAAAAAGAAAAATTACCTATCGTTTTAGCTCGTTTTAGACACATCAATACGCACACCATACACACCAATCCGCAAATCATCTGACACGAAGGAACCAAAGACTACACCGATTTGCAATCTAGTTTAGTTTCAGAGATGGGAAGGAAACCGCTTTTTCTTGCGGGCAAGGAAAAACTGTTCCGTTATTCATGAGGGCGGCGCGCGCAAGCAAGGCCGGCGCCGCGACACACACCACTGGTCTTATGTTATTGGTTAAGAGCCCCATCGGTACCTCTATGTACCTATCACCACCTTCTCTTCAAGCGCAAGAAGAGAGAAGAACAAAAGGAATTCATGTGCCTTCCTTCACCCTCCACCACCACACCCTTCACCCTTCACCTTTTCATCAGCAGTGTTTCCCCTTGCAACTTGCAACCAAGAACCAATTACAAATACATTGAACATTGAGTAATCTTTAGAGTAACATTGAGAAGAATAAAATTTGATTGAAACAGGAATATTTATTGCCATCCATCTTTATCTATTCAAATGGGCGAAGAAGGGAGCAATCAAGGTGAAAATTCCAGCAATTTGGTTCCTTCTCAGGTAAAGACAAACGCGCAAAACAATCGCAGAGGGAGGACGAGAAGAAAGCCGAAGAAGAAACAAATCAAGGATGCAGACGCCAATGAAAATGTCAATGCCAATGCCAATGAAAATCTTGAAGACGCAAACGCACAAAACAAACCCGGCGACCATGCGACAAAGAAGGCAGCATCCACTGCGAACCAGAAGAAACCGGATGGAACAGATGGCGTGAAAGGCAGCAAGAACGCAAAACAAACAAAGAAAAACAAGAAATCGAACAAACGGAAAAAGTTTCTCTGGAGAAAAGAGATTCCAGAGGGAACAGTCGATCCCATTTCTCTAGAGCCTCTGAATACTTTGTCTTATCCCCCATTTGCCTTAATGATCACTCCGCCATATGATCCTATTCCGGTATGGCCTATTCCCAAAGAGGACAATTCCAAGTCCACAAAGAGTCATGACGCACGAACCAAAAAGTCAGCAGCAAATGTTTCTGTTGATCCTAGGAAGAGAGAGGAGCAGCTAATGTCTGAGCAATGGGGAAACTTGCTGCATGCATCAAATCATAATTACGAATCATCAAAGAACAGCTGCGAGTCTGACTCCAAGTCTGATAGTGAAATCAAAATCGAACAACCAAAGGAAGAAACCAAGCATTTTCATCTTTTTGACGGACGTGTCCTTGCTGTATACTTGGTTTCTACCAATCAATTTATAGATCCTTTGAACCGCAGAGATCTCACTCGAGAAGAAATACAGAACTTGGACTCTTACCTTGCCAAACATTGCCTGAAAAAAATGAGAGTTTTGGAAGCATATGACGAAAAGGGCATCTCCTTCAGTACTGCTGGAGCAAACTCACAAACGCCCAGTGGTAGACTTCAGATTAGACAAGAAGAAGCAAGACATCTATTAAATTCTCTCTTTGGTGGACAACAGGGGCAAAATCATCAACAACGCGAAGGACCGGGACCAAGGAGAGGTGTTAGAAACGGACGAGGCGGCAATAGGAACAATGCAATGGCGCAACAATACGCTGATCATCAAAGTGGTGAGGAGCATCGACAATCTAACCTGCAAGCGGCGTCTCAGTATAATAACGCTGCTCTAGGCTGGGAGAATGATGGGGGTATATATGCTGATCGTGGAGGACTTTTAATGATCGACGATGACCACAATCCAGGCCTGCGAAGTGGATTGAATCGTCCAATCCAAGATGTTCATAATCGCACTCATTACCAGGAAGTGCCTCGCTCTTCTTCTAATTCAGAGCAGTTGGCATCCTGGTATGGTCATGAAGCTAGGACCAGAGCTGACAACTTTCCAGCCTTATCTTGCGCGGTGCCCTCCGTTTCTGCGTCAAGCACAAATGTGCAACAATCATCGAAAGGGAATGAGAAGCCATCCAAAACAGCATCCGTTTTCAAGAGCTTGTCGAAAATTAGTAATTTTGTGGAGAAGACGAATCCGAAGCAAATAGAGAAACAGCGAAAGGCTCGAGAGCTGGCCCGAAAGAAATCAGAAATTGCAAGCATGGCCTATGAACAAGCAGTTAAGAGAATAGATCCAGGCAATGCATTTGATTCCAGTGCACAAGGACACGGAATGGGCATTTTGCCGGTTCCAACTTTGACCAATGCTGCAGAGCCAACAGAAGCGCAACTTGAACGGAATCGTAACCTTGCGTTGGCATTAGGAGTAGTCCCCGCGACGGAGCGTGCAAAGCTCAATTCTGGATGGGCAAGGCCCGCTTCTCTTCAAGATATCGACAAATTTGGTAATGAGCTCAACTGCACTATCTATCCCGATTCACTGATTATTGAAGCTAGGGAAAGAACGCTAGAATTGGTTCGCTTGGAGAAGAAATGGTTATCATTCCTGAAAGATGACAAAGCTGCTTCCTGTCCATTGAAGGCAATGGATAGACCCACTAGAAAGTTTGTACACGCATATTCTGACTTTTGGAATTTGCACACAGAAAGCTTTGATCCACAACCAAAAAGATATATACACTGCGTGAAACTACTTGAAACTCGCGTCCCGCGCCCATTGCTTTCTGAAGCTGTCCACAGATGGAGAGGTCCTGCTGCACCCTCATCGGTGACATCTGAGATACTCTCAGAACAGCCAGCTGGTCAAGATTCATCCTCTTTCATTGGGGAGTTACTTCATACTGAAGAAAGGGTTCCACTTGAACTTAAGCCTCGAATAGTTCCACCACCAGGAGCAATGTTTGACCTCGAACCTACCAACAACAGTTCAATAATAAATACTGTCGACGATCAAGAATTTGCTATGAGGTTTGGTCTAACTCTATCAGAGAGAGAGAGGAAAAAGATTAATCTTGATGCTCGGACTAAACCTCTAGAATTATCCAAGTATCAACCACCTCCTTCAGTGAATGCTTTTGAATTGTCCAAGAATTATGAAATGGCACGGAATGCAACTAAGGAAAGAATGATTTTGGAGAAGGAACGGAAGACATCTATTCTAGCAGCAGCATTTGCCAGTGACGACGAGGATTCCGACAGTGAATGGGAGGTCGAGGAAGCAGTGGTTACTGGTGATGATGAAGAATAGTGAAGTTGAAGAGACGGACACTCTGCGAATCCTGTGTATTAGGACAGAGCACCTTGATCGCATTTATTTCGACTGCTCGTAGTCAAATTAAATTAGTGCAGCAGCCAAGATAGTTGACATTTATTTTGATTCTTGGCAGAAAGTTTTGGTAATTTCACATTATTAATGGAAGTTGGGTCCAAGCTGTGGTGGATGCATCCTATTTTCAAGAAGTAGAGCACATCTTCGCATGAAGCCTGATTGGACTGGACAACCTACTATTAATATTCGTTGTGACGATGATTAAACCATTTAATTGCACCTAATTTCTATGCATATAATAATACATCATAAGTAACTCATGGTGGACTACTTTATTCTTACAATTTACGTAAATGAACTCAATAATAATGTCAAAAGAATAAGAAACCGAAAATTCGAACGAAGTCAAAGCATCCCTTTATTTATACAAAACTAGCTAGTTCCGCTGCTCGCACTTGTATCTAGTGAACGGCGACGAACTTGTCGGCCTCGAATACTTTCAGTCGACGGTTGTCTTGAAATAGCGTCTTCGTAATGGTTTATACTTGATTTCGCTGTTGAATCAAGCGATACGGCACTGGTGCTTTCACTTAGTCCTCGGACTACACCGGGCATGAATGAGCAATGAGCAGATTGCCTGATTACATTTCGAGTCTCCTTTTCCTTATCACTCCTTTCTGCAGCTTTTTTCATCAAATAACTGACATCAATAGGAACCATGTTACGAATTTTTGCTTCTGCTATTAGCTGTTGTTGAGCAAGTTCGTGGGCCGCACGAAGAGTCGCAAGTTTGGACTCAAACGTTTTGCTCAGTTTTTCAAGTTCGTCAATAAAGGTTTTGTCGTTGGCCAAGGTCGCATCAACTTCGATAGGTTTTGGTGATAAATAGTTTTCATTATCAGGGGTAAATAATCCCTCGATTTTTTTTGGTCTGGAATTTTCAACTCTGTTCGTTCCACCGGATCTTCCATTTCCACTTATAAACGCCCCACGGGCATCAAATCCTGGATTCCATTCAGGCATTTCAGATATTTTCTCCAACGATGAGCTTCCCTTTCCATTTCTATCTATTCTACTTGCTCCTCCTCTAGGTGGAGTGGGCGGTTCATTTGAGCTTCCAGCAAAATCATTGTTATCTTGACCATAGTCTCCAAAGAATCCCGAACCGTTCACTTCATTTCCGTGTGCATCGAATGCTGTACTGAAGTCTCTGAAGCCTTCAGCATTATTACCTTTGCTGCCAACTTTGTCGGACTCATTCATCATCTTGATGAACCGCCGTAATGCTAACACACTTTGTGGCCTATTTTTATCATCAATTTTATCTACTGCCTTGTTACTACTCTGGAGAGACTTCCCCCTTCGACTAGATCGTTTCTCGTACAACTTTCTTAACTCATTCACATCTCTCTTGATAAATGTGTGAGACGACAATCTTGCCGAGTCATAGCGCTGACTTGGATCTTTCTTGCAACAACATTGAATAAAATCAAGCATTTCTGGACTCCACGCATCAGGATCAGCAAGAGTGGGAGATGGCATAGTCGGTATGATAAAGATAGCTCTCATAGGGTGTAAATTGGCATGCGGAGGCTCTCCTTCTGCCATTTCAATTACTGTGATCCCTAGAGACCACACATCAGCTCTACCATCATAATGACTTTCACGAATGACCTCAGGTGCCATCCAAAAGGGCGAACCTACAACCGTCTTTCGCTTGTTCAGAGTATTAGTCAGCTCTGCAGAGACTCCAAAGTCAGCTAGCTTCACCTCGCCCTGAGATGTTAATAAGACATTGCCAGCTTTTATATCTCTGTGACAGACATTAGCTACACCATGAAGGTACTCCAACCCTAACACGATAGAAGCACAAACGGCCCGAATAACCTCTTCACCCTCTGCGTATCCAGCCATGCCTCCAGCACTTTCTATAAAATCTAATATACTTCCCCTATCGCAGTATTCCATGATAATGCATAAGCAGTCTGGATCGATAGTAAACCCATTGCTACACTCTAATTTCTTCCCAGGTGGCGTCACAAAACATCCCATGTAATCCACAATAAATGGCGAATCGCATCTGGAAAGGATATCAATTTCAGACATCATTTTATCGGTCTCAGAGTCGTTCGCATTTGGAATAATTTTGACTGCTACAATCGCATTTGTCACCTTGTACTTTGCTCGAAATACTGCACCAAAGGATCCCTCACCCAAAGGATTCATAATCTCGATAGAGTTTTGAACTGTAGAGTATGCGAGCTATGACGACCGTGATATGATGCATTAGATATTTTCTATTATTCAACTATATTCGTTGTCAACCGAGAACAATGAACTACGAACGAAACGCGAGTTCGAGGGCATTTGGTTCTTACCTGCGCCATTCTTGTCGATATGTTTCTAGGATACGATCCAAATGATGCAGTTGCGTGAATATTTTGAGTAGGGTTGTCGTCGTCTTTGTTCTTTACTGGCAGCCAACAGCCAACGATTAACGATGGTACAGGTACATAGAGGTACATACTGCATGTTGCATGTCTCTGCACATGTCTCTGGTTTCTTGTTTTTAGACTCCGCGCTAGTAGCTATGTAGTCGCTAGCTAGTTATTTAAAAAAGAGGGGTTATTTATAACGTTTATCTACCCCAAAGAAATTGCAGGAAAGAAAAAACAAACAAACTCTACTTTTATGTAGGTACGATACTCTTTTAACTCGTAGTTCTACCATACTATTACTACAATACTACAAGTACCGCTTCCACTCTTCTTTAGCCAGATATTAGAGTAATAGAGCTTAGCAGGATACTAATAGCTGTCTCCTAGTAGGCTAGCAAAAAGTTAGGATTGTAGGTGTATGGTAGGTGTACAAGTTGTAATTACATTACTTTAGTAAACTACGTGTGGCAGAGATGGGACGAATTGAATATGGAATCCATGCCTTCATTCCACTGATTCCATGCACACATAGCATTCTTCTGAAAATCAATCATCATCACTATCTACATCATCCTCTGGCGATATATATTGTTTCTTCCAAACCTTGTAATGCACAGTCTTCTTCCAAACGTAGTAAAATTCGACAACCTCTTTCGTATTCTTCGTCTTAACAAATTTTTGAACCTTGTGAAAGTGCTTTCCGACAAGCGAGAGGGCTGCTTCAAATACTGCAATTTCATAAGGGCTCCATTTTTCAACAACCGTAGGACGACGCATTGGAGAGGTCAAAATCGATAATGCTGATATGGATTCAACGGGATATTGCCCAGTGGGCGCATCGTAACCGAAAGGTGCAAGATGTGTCCCGGGCAACATAATTTGCGCAGACAAGTTGATGTAATCTTCAGCGATGCGATGCGCGCGCCAACGTTGTATGTCATTAGGATTACCACGAGATAGTGTCATGTGACCTCTTGAATGGATTATATCTTCAACAACAGCGGGTGGCGAGAAACACGGGTCTTCAGGAGGTGAGACTTTGTACGATTCGGCTGTAGGCGCTACACCAGTGTGGTCATCTCTTCCGTGCTGAGATGAGGACGGTGGAGCCGATACTAAATACGGTTGAAAGTCCTTCCCCGATGATTCGTCGGATACAATTTGATTTGTTTTGACGCGTTTGCTTTCAATTTCATCAGGTGCTACGCTCGTTTCCATTTCTTCGGCAGTGCGTTTCGACCTTTGACTGCTGTCCTCTTCTAATTTATTGTCTTGAGGAGGAGGGATGGTCTCTGCTGGGTCGGAGACCAGTGCTTCTGAGATCGCATCTTTGCCTGGATTTATTTTGATCATAGTTTTGGTTGTTTCTACTAGGAACCTTTACTGTGAGCTGTAATGATTTGTTTCTATGCATTCAATGCATGCACTAAAATATGTTATTGCTGCTGAGTACTAGCTAGGATATTGTATGTACAGTAGGTATTAGGTATGGTCCTTTGTCTGTTGCTCTGTTGTTGCGTATGCTAGCGTGCTTACTCGCCTTGCTGTATGTGTTTGCTATTATATTGTTTGTCTGTCTGTTTTCTGTTTTGTCTGTTGTCTATTTTATTGTCTGTTTGTCTGTCCTTGATCATTATAATTTTCTTGAATCCCACCTGCTAATTAATGACGTCAACTATTTCTAACTGCGCTCCAAACTTGAAAGATATTCCCAAACAATCAGGGATAGTAATAGTCTCCACGTAAATATTTAGAAGCCAAGAAATCAAGCTTCAACCTGCTTGCTTCAACAAGAATGTTCAGGTGGTGGTGACCGTCAAATTTATTTTTAGCAAAAATGAGTCCCAATTTCATCACAGATCTTTTAGCAAGCGACAAGCAAGCACAAGAAGAAGTGTCAAGCTCTGTCAAGCAAGCAGCAAGCGATAGGCGATAGATAGCGTGGGGTGCCCGTGTCAAGTGTCAATTGTCACAAGAAGTAAACAGATTATTCAATCTTCACAGTCCACAATCCACAGGATGAAGTACCAGGTAACCACATTTGCTTTTCTTTCGTGGCATGCCAGTGCTTTCACCTTGCCAGCATCTAGAATAAGTAGCCAACACGTTACTGCCCTCTTCGATAGTACTGCTGCTTTAGGCACTACGCCAAAAGGAAGCACCGATGATAACTGCGACGTCCTAGTTCTCGGATCAGGCCCAGCTGCTCGATCCATTGCAACACTTCTATCCAAAGATTTGGACGTTCTCCTCGCAGATTCGAACTATGATCGTCCCTGGCCGCCTAATTATGGTGTATGGGAGGATGAATGGCAAGCCATTTGCTCCACTTACAAAGATTCTTTCAACCATTATCTTCCTGAAAATTGTATTAATCGCAAATGGAAGTTAACCGATTGCTATTTTGGTGGATCCTTTGATATTCCTACAGAACAAAGATTCCGCATTGATCGTCCTTACTACCGTGTGGACAAGAATGCTCTGCAGGATGCGCTCTCGCAAGAAGGCGACTACCGTGTCGTTAGGGCGAATCATATTTCCGAAGCTATCAATGTGAACCTCTATTCTCCTACTAACTCATTGGTACATGATGAGACAGGAAGTACAATCAAGTTGCAAACTAAAGACAAGAATGATTTGTCTGTTAGAACAAGGTTGATTGTTGACTGCACTGGGCATGAGACGAAACTCGTGTTAAAAGATGCGAAAACAAAGTCCCTACCACCTGGATTCCAAATTGCGTATGGTGTCCTCGTGACAGTTGACGAAACTGATGTTACTGACACGAATCAGATTGGTCCATATGACAAGGACGCAATGACTCTGTTTGATTATCGCACTGACCATTTTAAGGATGAATCATCCCTTCAAAAGGCTGTGAATGCTCCTACCTTTATGTACGCCATGCCTTTGGAAAACAATCAAATTTTCTTTGAGGAGACAAGCCTTGTAGGGAGACCGGCTGTTAGCTTTCAAGAGTGTAAGGATCGATGTTTCACTAGGCTGGAACATTTAGGGATCAAGGTTCTTGATATCGAGGAGGAAGAGTTTTGTTATATTCCAATGGGTGGACCTTTGCCAGCAAAAGATCAAAGGGTCATCGCATTTGGTGGAGCTTCTGCCATAGTTCATCCAAGCACAGGTTACAATTTATGCAGAAATATGATGGCTTCGGGTGATGTGGCCAAGGCAATCACAGAGGGACTCAAGGATGAATCCGTGAATTTGGACAAGGTCTCTGGCGCGGCTTATCACGCCATGTGGTCTCCTAGTAATATCCGTCAGAGAAACTTTGCTGTCTTTGGTGGGGAGTTCCTGATGAAGCAAAAAGTTGAGGGCTTGCGTGGGTTCTTTGACGGTTTCTTTAGATTGCCTTTGGAGAGTTGGAGCGGATTTCTAGCCGGATGGCCTGGGCTCCCCAACAATGAAAAACACGAAACATGGTTCGCTCGTTTGCTGTTTGGGATCCCTTTCCTTTCAAAGTTGCCTCCGTCAGTGGCTTTTGACTTTATTTCGTCTATTGTAGCTTACACTATATCAGAGGGAATCGCTCTTCCACAATCTGTAACTCCTTTGTTTGGCGAACCCGACAGCTATTTATTCATCGAAAAACCAAAGAATCAAGGTGATGTTGCTGCGAAGAATGAAGCCCGCAAGATGATGGCAGAATCCAAACTTGAGATGGACATTCCTGTTCCTTTCGAAGTTGAGACTACGAAAGTAAAAGAAGTAGCAAAATTGTAAAACCTCGTTATCGCACACTTGCAAATGTCGTGCAGCTAACGGCCTATATCATTCGAGCTAACTAGAGAGAACACCGATACTATTGTACCTTTAGATTTGGCATATTCTGTAATCGGAAGAAATAAGTAATAGGAGGCTTAGTCAAAAGTGACAACAGTGGTGTCACACCTTCACTATTATGTTTGACGATATAAATTACAAATTACAAGCCTCCAAATCTCGTCTCATAAAATCTCCGACCATCGTCATTGACGTTGCCAAGTCTAACTTCTCTTGACTCAATAGCTGGTTTCTAATCTCTTGAAAGTGGAATGGGGTTTATGTTTCTCAATTTCGCCTTGGAATGCTTGTATTCATTGATGGAAAAAGGCGTGTTCGAATGATGCTATTGCCATAATAAGAACGTTCACTTTTTGCTTCTACTGCCTGCTACAGGTACTATCTTTTACTGCCTACTGCTAAGAGTGCCTGCCTCTAAGAGTGCCTAGTACCAGCACTACTGTCCATTACTATTATCTACATATTATATTTTAAATTATACTATCTCTAAAATCTGGAATTATGCGTGAATGTGAAATGCACTATCCATATCGTATTGGGATTGGATATTGAGTCTTATTAAAAGTGCTTCATCATCAATCTTTCATCATTCATTGTTCATCGTTCATCGCATCATTATTTTTTCTTGCACCAACAAAAACAACAACATTTATTGAACATCTGCTACCATTATTTCTTTGTAGTGATGGCGTCCATATTACAATCACAGCAACCA
>Ga0306864_1001315_pt1 | contig 10255 bp, 8 predicted proteins | sample AntRauTorckE5430_FD_190448 | JGI IMG/M metagenome (GOLD analysis project Ga0306864, IMG submission 190448) | Saline lake microbial communities from Rauer Islands, Antarctica - Metagenome Torckler E5 #430 (v2) (version 2) | ecosystem: Environmental > Aquatic > Non-marine Saline and Alkaline >...
TGAGACAACTGGAGACGTGGCACTGCGCGAAATGAGGCTGCCATTCAGGATCGCTGAAACAATCCTTTTGCTACTTGTGAGTGCACTACCTGCGTTATTCTTGAACCTTCCCGTCGGTATCATCGCCAGATATTGGGCATTGCACCGTAGGGAAAAAGCCCTCGCAGCCTCAAAGGTAAAAATCAAGGGAATGGATGTGATGCTATCAGAAAAAGTTGTCCTATGCATTGCTCTTGTCCCTTCGCTTTGGGTATTTTATGGCTTAATCCTTTACTGCTTCACTGATTTGGATTTGCCGACCATAGCACTTGCCTTCTGGTCCTTGCCTCTATTTTCTTACATGGGAATTGTTACGACAGAAGCAGGAATGGTAGATTTAAAGGATCTGAAACCAGTATTGATTGGATTGTTCCCATCTACCAGATGCCGACTGCTTTCTTTGCCTGACCTGAGACAAAGACTTCAGACGGACCTCCGCGAATTTGTCAAAGATATTGGCCCTTCTTTGGGTGAGCTATATACAGACGAAAAGCTGAATTGGGCAGATTTCCAAATGTCATTGCGACGAGAAAAGGAGAAGGCAATGTAAATGTAATACACACGATCACAGAGCAATAGATTTATTTAAACAACAACTTTATCCATGAAATTCAAAAATCTTTCTGCATACTCTTGGGGGTCGACACAACTGATTGCAGACTTATCGTGACCGATCACACCCTTGAATTTATTTTCTAGAATCTTTTGGGTAGTCCACGGTTGTAAAAAGTCAATGACGCCCATGTAATAAACAGCTCGCTTCCCCAATCTTCTCCCCTTGAGAATTGATAAGGGACCTCCATCAACACCACACTTTCCAGCGCCATAGTAGGGGAAAGGAAGCGTCAGGACAGTTGATAATGTTGATCGTACGCCACTGTAAGCAGTCTGACATATAGTTGTTACTGGTGCACCTAGTTGCTGCAATGGTGTAGACAGAGTCGACAGCACTTGCAATGTTCTGCTCTTTTTAATTCTTGTTTTATCTTTCAATATCTTTTCAATTTCATCTTTTACAGAAGTTGGAGAAGCCGGACCTTCCACGACATCCATATTCACGACTCCTACCAAAAGTGAGTAGTCCATTACCGAACACTCGACGAGCAGACTTAAATCCTTTCTTAGCTGTGCTAATAGAGCCGCTTTTGCCGTGGGACCTATGCAAATTCCACAGTCTGGTATCTGAAATGCTGGGGATATAGAGCGCATAATTTCGACTTCTCTGAGAAGATCTAGATCTTTTAGAACTGCGTGGCTTCCTTTAGTTTCTTTCTCTTCTTCAGAACATTCTCGTCCTACCGTAGACCCTTTTAAATCAAATCTTTCTGATATAAATTGAGAGGCTTCAGCTGGAAAAACGCTGTTCATGATAAGAAAGCAACGTTCTTCCTCTTCATTGCCGTCCACACCAACGTCGCCCATCTGCACACTATATAGTCCACAGAATCTAGTCAACAGTGATCTCTTTGCGTTTGTTTTCATGAATGTGTAATATTTTGGCAGCATTTCTAGTACTGCTTTAATTTCTGCTTTCTACTCAGAATTGGGACACAACAAAGTTGGTGAGTTGGGTTTAAATGTCTCAAATTCCTTGTGCAAGAATGTTTATTCTCTCTCTACTAGTCTACTAATAGCAACGCACCTTGATTGTTTTTACCATGTAGGCGCCATCACGCGAAAAGAAAAAGAATCCAACTACTCTTGCTGCTCCCTTTGAATTACTTTGAAATGAAATATAGGGTCCGCTTTTTAGCAAGGAAGAAATGAAATCTTTTTCTGGAATACTGAACCGAGACCGCAGATTTTTAAATGCATTTGGTGCATATGCTTTGATATGCGCAACTCTTTGTCTTTTGTCATTTTCATCATCATTCAATGCAAATAATGATTCCCCTTGTACCTTTGACATTGGTATTTCCACAGTTGTGGAGTGGAATATATCAAAATCTAGATCATCGTCTACTTCGTTATCGTCATTAACGTCTTCCACCACATCATGTCTTGAGAACAAGAAATGATCTCCAAACAAGGGATGACATTTCCACAGTTCTGTGCAAATCATCTTGATTGATTCACCACCTTCTAGAACTCGATTTGTTTTCGATAATATGTAATTTTTGAATTTCATTATCAATCTCGAGCTCCTCCAATGTTTCACTTCCCTTGGTTCTAAAACAACCAGTCTAGTCTCATGCTTGTAATCCGTTGACGATTCATTAGTATCACTCCTAGAAATTGCCATCGCACTTTGAATTTCCCGACGAATTTTGTGCGGTGCAGCCATCGAGTAATACTTCTTGCTCTCTTCCTCTTCCTTCCAATTTCCCACATGAATATCACTTTCATTTGTGAATTGACTCGCGTCGTGCAATAATCTGACAGCTTCTGAAAAACCGAACGTAGATTCCCACAGGGGAGATACTTCTCCTTCCAAACTTCCCTGTTCCCTAATCTCCGAGATATCTTGTGGGGACAGTATGAGTGGGCCGTCCATCATACCGATTTCATCGTTAGAAATGGCATAAATTGCTCTTGACCCGGCTCGGAGGGTCGCTATAGTTGTAGTCGTGTAAATCACCGCCTGAATTATAGATTCTATCATCATTATGGATGATTTTTAGTGAAACTAGAATAAAGAACTCAGCATGAGGGGAGTTTGAAATGTTTGATGAGGTTGAATCAAGACAATATCTTCTGATGATCGAAGTAAAAGTGTGACAGTCGAGAGAGTTGTGCGTTGAGAGTTGCACGTTGGACACCTCGTCGTCGTCGTCCAACAACCACTAACTCACTACGGTTAGTTTGGAGGCAATCATAACAACAGTACATAGTGCACAATCACAACTGGTAAAAAACAAAAAACACTGTATTTTATATTTTTGTAGGATGACGATCGCAATGGGTTGTGTGATATGTGGATCCTAGTTAGCATCAAAAGCTCCTATTGGTTCATATCTGCACATTAAATTGGTTTCAGTTCGTTTGTGCTTTGTTGATAAGAATGACAGCTTCATTTGCTATTGGAGTCAGAGTGCTAATACAGAAAATATATCCCATCCATCCATGAAATCAAATAATATCATACTTTTTCACAAAACTAGTTTTTGCGTGAAATATGTTCTTGGTCTTGGTGGGTTGCATGCTGTTCACTTATAGGTTGAAAGATCTCTTGGAAGGTGATTGCGAATCCATATGTGGTCCATCAAACCCACCTACTTCGAAGCCGTCATCGTATGAAGTAGATTCTGTTGTCGAAGAATGGTTCGATAGTTCATCACTGACGTTGCTTGCAGCCAGGTGATTGATATCTCGTAGGTTGCCATCATTCGCCAAAGGAGATGCGAGTGCATCACCTTCCCCACATGAATCCTCATCATTTACCTCCAACTTGCTCAATTCTTGATAATACTGAATTTTGGCTAGTTGTGAAATGTTTCTTCTAGACTTTGATATCGGAGCAACATCATTTTCCATCAATGCAAGGCATTCGTCAAGTGCATTGCTGACAGAATAATGTAATTTCATCATTGCGCAGTGCTTGAAAGCAGCGACTTGTCCAACTTTTGAACATTTCTGCAGAAAGGGCAGAGATGGGTTGGACACTAGGCAAAAATAATCGGAAATGGAAATGTCTGGAACTATTGTTGTTGATCCATGAAAGATTTGAGTCATCATTGTGGATGTAAATCCAACTGCCGCTTCCATATCATGAAGAAAACGGAATTTGGATCGCATATCATTTTTCAAATAAAGCTCTGTCGCGGCCAAAAGAAAGCCTCCTCGCCATGCATTTTCGTGTTTGCCCCTTATCCATCGACTTGGTTGTCCAACACAACCTTTGCTACTGTGAAAGAAAGGCACAACATGAGGATTGCACTGTGCAGTGAGGAAAAATTGGCAATTGAACATTTCTGCCAACCCAGATGTTGGTATGTCCTGATCAATAGATCCATCCCAATAAGCTTCGTCTTTATTTGCGGCCTGCTCTCGTACTACTCCGTCGGGGCCTTTTTTTCGTAGTATTACTGGTTTGATGAACCCTGGAACAGCTATTAAAATAGGATGCAGCGAAAATAATCAGTCACAAAAACAAAGATTTATGACAAACGAACAATGCTCTTATAACACTTACCTGCACTTGCAATAATGGCAGATGCTATTGTCACATTAGGTGCAGTTATATAATTCACTATAACAGGCGGTGACTTTTTTGTAGTAGAAGAAAGTGTTATGCACAAGATCCGCCTATATGATGTGAAGTCAAGTTAGTAAGAAGATTCGTTTCCATGCCTTGTAAAAAATAATATGTGATTGCAAAAGCAATATTTACTCACCCTGTCTTGTTATAAGCCTCTTCGAAAGTCATGTCACCACAAGTAAACCTTTTTAGTCCAGGAGCGAGAGTATAAATTGTCAGAAAATGAAGTGTTGTTTCGAAAGTAAAGTTGATTTGTGAACTTACCACTTGATCAGATCAAGCCACTCCTGCTGATCAAAGATAGTGCCATTTTGATAAACATTTTTAAAGCGGTCCATCCATGGCTTCGTGAAGCAGGTGAGCGTCTTCTCAAGGATCTCAGGTCGCATATCGCGTCGAATTTCCTCATCTGTCCGAGTGCAAAGTAAGGCCGCAACAACGCTTCCTGCCGATGTCCCACTGATGATATGTGGCAAAACTCCTTCATCCAATAGTGCTCTGACGTGTCCAAAGTGGTAACATCCCATCATTGCACCTCCACTTAGACACAGTGCAGTCCTACCATATGCCGCTCTTGCTCTTTTAAGAAACGTTTTGACTTCCTTTCGTTGATGCTTGTTCAATATATGGTTGCTTGGTGTACCGATAGGTGGCGTCGGACCGTCACCATCTTCATCTCCTTCTTTCTTATGATGACCATTCTCGCCTGCTCCTCCTCCTCCTGTTGCTGCAAAATGAATTGCCCATCGCAAAGGCTTGACAACATGCTGCAAGTGAGGAAGGTCAATCACAGCCTGAACAATGTTTTTGTTGTGATTCCCGTCTTCTCTCGCATCTTGTTCCTTGTTGACCTTGCCATCTGTGTGACTTTCAACAATTGCAGTAGAATCTGTCTTCGCTCTAGATATCTTCGTAATCCATCCCAAAGTTCTGACCACTTCCTCTAGAAATTCCTTGACAATAAACTTTGGTTCACCAGTGTTGGTATAACTGAATAGATCTTCATTCATGATCCCACCAACATTCTTCCTCGTGCACTGCTGCAAAACCACCAATGCCAGCATTATATCATTCGTCTTTCTGGCTTTCTTCATATCAGCAATCAATTCCTTGATAAATGCCCAATTGTACACATAAGATGTATCGTCATCAATCCGATTCTGCCACTCATCCCTGCCCTGTGAAAAATCCAATTTCTTCGCATAGTTCAACCATTCCTCGTACGACTGTGCATTCTCCAACGCTAACCTCAGCGAACGATGCTTTCTGGTGGAAAAGCTACTTTCCAAAAGCCGAATGAAGAGCCTTACCATGATATACACCACCAATTCGGATGCAATAGTCAAATATGTCAATGCGAGCACTGGCCAGCGCAGAAGTCTTCCCGAGAGTCCATGCAATCGTCCCGGGATGATGGATGCGGCAATGAATATTAGTAAGAGGCCACCACAGGATCTCCATAAAAGACTTGCAAGGTTCCAATCTACGAGAGGCCATGAAGTGAGTCTGGAAATGAGGGGACCAGTGTATCCTGTAGGAACTTTGACGTGAAAGTTTGATTTATTTGGGAGGTGTTCAAAGTTGACATGCAGTAATTCCGATGGACTAATATGACCTGCAATGAATGAGATAAATAATGAACGTTGAGTGAGCACCATAGACCACAATTATAAACAAACGGAATGGATCATGAATTCCTTTCGTAAATTTCTATTGGAAACAAACTTACCGTCTTTATCGATATCGAATTGATTCAAGAGGAATTGGGTCACATTTCCATATGCCTCCGAAGCAACATGAGGGGCATGCCATTCAAAATCATCTCTCGTGAATGGAATTAACACATGGACCATCTTCTTGATTGAATCATAAATAAATGATCCCGAGTCTTCTTTCATCTTGTGCAGTAAGAGTGGGAGGGAAGAGGTGAGGGCGGGAATCAGGTTGTGCTGATAATATTCATATATTTCGTCCATGTCCATGTCCGCGAACGCGTCACTCGTCGGCACATTTGGATGGGCAGATTTCGGTTTACGATCAGCATCAGTGATTACTTCTTCTTCCATATTGTCTGCTAGATCATCAGGTTTGATTTTGGTTTCCATGATGACGAGTGTGGTGGGGGTTCATTCCTTTCTGTGAATTGATGGATGTGCGTCTTTTACTGCAATCTTGCAATTAGGGTTGTGGTTGAGGATTGACGATACAATGCAATCAATGCAATTGCGTGTATGCTATGCAAGTTTTCAAGTTAGAAGTGAGTGATGAGTAATGAGTGATGAATACTAGTGAACAATGAGTCAGTCGGATTCTTTATAATTATTTGCAGTTGTGCATAAAAAGAAAATAAGAAATAAGCTACTGTCGCTAGCGGCGTTACGTAAGGAGCGTTGATAAAAAAATGTCAAGTCATGATGATGCTGTCGAAAAGGAAAGAGAAGTCTCGAATTTTGATTGATGGATCGATGATGATGAGTGATGAGAGGAGCGGTTTTAAGAAACGTATCATTTTATGACAATTGCCCACCCCGTAGACAGGCCATTTGATAGACACTACTGCAATCCATAATTTGAAATTGCAATTACCACCCACCTACCCCCCACGCATCAATGAATCTCAATTAATACTAAAAGGAACACAAAACACAACACGAAGATCCAAGAAGATCCTCAATCCACAAAAGGTGAATACAAAAACTTCGTTTGGAAGATATAAGATATAAGTACGGTACCTAGGTCGACACAAAGCACACAGGAGACCCCCTCCTCCTCCAAGTTTCTGATTCTTCCGTGAACCAAGAAAAAAATGTTCAACAAGAAAGCACTGTTCGGGGACAAGTATTCCAACAGCATGCAGGATACCCGGCCTGAATCGGAACCCTTCCCTACACACCAGTTTTCTAGTCCTGCAAGGTACCACAATCCAGAACAAACATTTGCAATCGGTGATCTTGTATGGTATGAACTTAGAGGAAGCTTCGATCTAACTTCCAAAGGAATACAATGGGGCGAAGCAATAATCAAAGATATCCTGCCTGATAATCGATATACGCTCGCAGGGAAAGTCTGGAATTATGATCACTTCACGCATCCATTGATTGGTCTACCCGGCGGCTCTCCTCGGTATCAATCCATCCAGGACATTCATACTGGAAGAGATATTTATAAGAGGTGGACTATTTCCAACCATCCCAATTCTCATGTGAGGAGAATGGCAATGAACGGAGTTGACGAAGTCATGCATCCTGCTCTTCGTAGTGTTCCCGGCGATGCAATGTTCAAGGTCTGGGATCGAGAACACAAACCTGAATGCCCTGTACCTTCTCTTCAAAGCGGAGCACGTAGTAGCGGCGACGACGGCAAGTCAGAGTATTCCCTCGAAGATGCGAGAGAGAAATATGGTCATGATCTAGGATTTCAAGGTATGCAGCAAAATAACCTCGGTCCTGAATTCTGGGGTATCACTCTAGAACAGTTGGAGGCTGTCTTGGAGCTGCCTGGATATGATCCAAACATGAAAATGTATGATGTTGTGAACACCCTGATTAAACCAATAACGGATGGGACAGGTACTGGATATGCTCTATTTCTCAACAAAGAGAAGCCACTTCGTGCGAAGCAAATGACCTCGCATGCGTGGGGAGAGAGATATGCAGATTTTGTCAGGGCGCTGAAAGATTCCTATTGCGAAGGCCCATTTTGGGTCTGCGCCATGTCCATATATCAAGAAGATAATGCTACCATTGCCCAACAGTTAGGACCATCTCTAGAGCATGGACCTTTCGCCACTGTATTGAAGCAGGCAACTGAAATGGTTGCAGTCTTTACACCTGCTGCAGATATATACCTTCGCATGTGGTGCGTCTTTGAGATCTTTGTTGCTGTCAAACTCGGGGTGAATATTAAATTTGCCGCGCTGAATCAACAACTAAGATCTGGTATTGAAAATATTTATGACTCCATCTATGAGCACGGAAAAGATCGTTGCCACTCCACTAATGCCAAATGCGGGGAAGAAAATGATGAAAGGGAGATTCGTAAATTGATCAATTCTACAGATGAGAAGTTTGCACTCTTGGACTCAACTGTGGAATGGTGCAAAGCCATGTACTACATAGGTGCGGTCCGTCCTCCAGGATCAGCGTTCAGTAGCGAACCTGCTCATTTACTTTTGATGGGCGGCAGTGGAAAATTAGATTATATGGCGAAGACTTTGTCATCAGTTGCCCTAGCCATTGATAGAATGATTGGAGATCCCAACCTATCAGATGATGATGAGGTCAAGGTTATTAAGTTGGATGATGTCGATCCCAACCTATCAGATAATGATGAGGTCAAGGTTGTTAAGTTGGATGATGTCGATCCCAACCTATCAGATGATGATGAGGTCAAGGTTATTAAGTTGGATGATGTCGATCTCAACCTATCAGATGATGATGAGGTCAAGGTTGTTAAGTTGGATGATGTCGATCCCAACCTATCAGATAATGATGAGGTCAAGGTTATTAAGTTGGATGATGTCGATCCCAACCTATCAGATAATGATGAGGTCAAGGTTGTTAAGTTGGATGATGTCGATCTCAACCTATCAGATAATGATGAGGTCAAGGTTATTAAGTTGGATGATGTCGATCCCAACCTATCAGAAGATGATGATGAGGTCAAGGTTGTTAAGTTGGATGATGTCGATCTCAACCTATCAGATGATGATGAGGTCAAGGTTATTAAGTTGGATGATGTCGATCCCAACCTATCAGATGATGATGAGATCAAGGTTGTTAAGTTGGATGATGTCAAGATCGTTGAGGTAGATGAAACTATGAATAACAGAAATCATCATAATCAAGGTGTAAAGGAAAAGACACCTCAAGAGGCAAGGGTTGGATACGCAGGAATCTGCTGTACGTGTAGTGTACAATAATTATGTATCACGCCAGGGACAAATTGTAGGCAAACCCATAATTTATGGCCCATTGATGTAAACGAATGTAATGTGACAATATGAACACTTGATACCCTTCTAGTTCTATTTCAGCTTTTTAATGACATCCTTCGGTGCTTGCACAAGTTCAATGAGCACGCCACATCCTCCAACGGGTGCAGTTTCATTTCCTTTGGGATGGATGAATGTGACATCATGTCCTGCTGCCCCTTTTCTAATTCCTCCAGGTGCAAACCTAACTCCGTTCGACTCCATCCACCGTACTGCGCTCTCGAGATCATCAACCCAAAGGCCAATATGATTCAGAGGTGGCTTGTGAACCTATGAGAATGGTAAAAAGAGCAGCGGTTCAGAACAAGCACCAGTGACGTACTTTTACAAAACTATACCAGTTTACCTTTGGACTCTTTTCTTCATCCAAAGGGCACATGAGATCGATTTCCACCGAGACCGAACCATTTTCATCTGTTCCTAATTTCAAGATATCTTCAGCAACGTTTTCTTTTTCTGATGTATAGCTGCCAATTTTCTCCAGACCAAGAGTTTCTACCCACAATGTGTTCATTGAATGAGCATCTGTAGAACCTACAGCTACTTGTTGCAGACCCAATATTTTGAAAGGTTTTGCCGAGGTGTTCGCATTTCGGGTGATGGTGCTAACAATGGTACTTTGGAAGTAGTGAGTGCTTATTCTTGGCTTTAACTCGGGGGTGTCAACAGTCACCAATGGCAAACAACTGGTTAATGAAGCCTTGGAAAGCGACCGTAAGTTCGGTCTAAATTGTGGGAAGATCTGGGAAAGGAACATGATTGACTGTTGTTAATGTTGATGTTCATGTTGCTTTCTACAGACTTTTAGCAGCTTTTAGCTTTGATCTTTGATCTTTGATCGTTTTTCGTTATTGCCGTTTGCCGTTACTACAGGTTACTACGCGTGTCTGTGGTGGATATGTGCAAATTTCTATGTTGTTCTTTTATGATCTCAAACAGCTTCCATAAATGGCCTCACGAACACTTTGGCCAGCCGAACAATAAAACAAAAAACAAGCCTTCATATTATTGACATTAACTAGCTG
>Ga0306864_1001316_pt1 | contig 10244 bp, 9 predicted proteins | sample AntRauTorckE5430_FD_190448 | JGI IMG/M metagenome (GOLD analysis project Ga0306864, IMG submission 190448) | Saline lake microbial communities from Rauer Islands, Antarctica - Metagenome Torckler E5 #430 (v2) (version 2) | ecosystem: Environmental > Aquatic > Non-marine Saline and Alkaline >...
GTGGCTGTACTATTTATTGGTTGTCTTTCCAATGGTATTTTCAAGTGTTAAAAATGCATAATTCCACCTGTCACGACGCACGAACGATGATCCCATACAATCCATCTTCTCCATCATCTCATTATAAGGAATATCATCATCAAATACAAAGGGTAGTTCCTTATAACCGACAATATCACATCATCATCATTCCCATAAAAGCGCGCCATGTATTCAGAGCCAGACAAACTGAAATCTGAAATCCATCTTTAATCTAAATTCATGTGTTCTCTTTTCTTCTCAGAACTTTTTGATGATGCGCAGTGTGTATGGTAGATGGTAGATAGTCTTCTGGCTACTGGTATTTATTTACCTATTCCCAATCAATCATCAACCAAGGTACTACGTGTAGGTATTATTAAGGTACTACTAGTATTTATTCATCATACGATTACACAAGTTCATAGTACGGACTGGATATAGACAACGAACGATACTGCAAACAGCAATACTATACGCAACATGGGAATCAAGGTCAATGCTACAGACATCGCCAAGCCATTTCGTGAAGATGTCAAGGCTCAGATACAAGAATTGAAAAAGGCTGGAATTGGTAAGCAGGAATTAGTACGCATGGAGCAGTTAGCAGTAAGCAGACATCAGCAATTAATTGGACAAGAAAGAGGACGAGGGAATGAAAGACTGATATGATAATATTCATCACATGCATGCATGTACCTATTCCAGTTCCTATTCCTGTTGCTGTTGAAACTTTTATCATATTCATACAAAACCCTAAACCAATCACATTCTTCCAATGCAATATTATGAATCAATAGAAGCGCCACTGCTCGTCGGACTCTTGGCAAACGACGACCCAGCTGCCAAGCAATACGCAGATTGGACCGGCAAAGCATGCAGAGCTGATGGACTTCGATACGAATTGAGACAAATTGATGACCCCATTGACGTTGAAGCTGCTCTCAACGAAGCGAACAATGATCCTAAAGTTCACGGAATCATTGTCTATTATCCCATCTTTGGACAAGTAGAATCTTTCTCGGGATCCAGTCAAGATGATTACCTCAGAGATACCATTAGTTATAAATGTGATGTTGAAGGATTGTGCCATTCCTACAGAACCAACCTATACAAAAATGTCAGGTTCTTGGATTATCCATCCAACACACAAAAATGTGTTTTGCCATGCACCGCACTCTCCGTAGTCAAAATATTGGAAACCTGTCCTGGAGTTTATGATAAGACCAAACCCACAGGAAAACATATGCACGGGAAAATTGTCACGGTCATCAATAGGAGTGAAATTGTTGGAAGACCATTGGCTGCCATGTTGGCGAATGATGGGGCTGATGTTTACAGTGTGGATATTGATAGTGTCTATCTCTTCAGAGGTGGAAGCTTGCAAAAGGTGGAGAATGAGACTGTCGAAAGTTTGGTTAGAAAGGTAAGTGAGTCAAGTCAAGTTGATTGAACTTATTTGGTCTGACTTCTTGTTTTGGATTTGATTCCATTGCATTGTATTGTGCTGATACCTCCATTTTACACGCTGCAACGTTTGACAGTCCAATATTGTCATCACCGGTGTTCCCACCAAATCATACCGTCTACCAACCGAATGGATCCAACCCAATACGACAGTCGCAAATGTTGCATCATTCAAAAATGTAGATGAAGAAGCATTGCTCAAAATCGAGGGTGTCACATATATTCCCATGGTTGGAAAGGTTACTGTTGCAATGCTGGAGAGAAATTTGATGAGATTGTATTTTAACTTTCATCATCCCGATAAGAGGGTCAAGATGATTGGTGCAGTTCAAGATGGCAATGATAGTAGTCTTTGTGTTGCTCCCATTCCTTGGTATAAAGATGCATTGCAAATATACACAGCGTGTGTTGCTACGGCTGTTTTGGCAATGATAATGGCCAAGAAGTAAAGGGGGATGGTATATCATTATAGTTGTCATAGTTTGGATCATGGTAGCCATGGATTATGTACACGCATGCACGAAAATCTTCTTGGATGTTACTACATTACATGCTATTTACTAAATACTTAAAGTGTGAACGGTGATCATTATCAAATAGATTGGATACATATCATCATTCGACCTACGATTCCTCCGCGTAGTTTTTGTGCACGTTATGTAATCCTGATGCACTTTTAAGACATCGAATCAGTGTCAACATCCAGATGATGTGCAAACAATGTAAATATATGTGTGTCACCAATGCACTTTTTCTTGGACTTCTTGCGCAAGTCATGTTTGTTTACATGTGTGTGGACGCAGGTTGCACTGCCTTGAAAGACACATATAATACACACATACATAGCTTCATATACTATAGTTTAAATGAATGGTAGTACTTTACCTAATCGATTAGATACATGGAACTCCAGGTGGACACGAAGTTCCTTGATACTTTGTCCCATAAAGATTGGCCCTCTGCCGTGACAGCTCAAAAACTTCTGACCTCCCGGTACTTTTGGACTGCTTCATCATGGCTCTTCGTTCCTCGATTATAATCCGTCTCTTTTCTCGACAATCCTCGTCACATGGATTCACAGTATCAGATGGAATTGGGATTGGGGCAGCAGCATCTGCGGAACGCCTACCACGAGCTGTCTCCATCTCCTCCACCGCGTTGGCTGGAGGGACCACTGCTTCTCTTAACCGGCTAACTAGGCGTGTATCATTAGATGTGGCCCCATTATTAGTATCGTCATTATCATCATTATTGCCATGGCTATATGTACTGTCATCAATGAACCGATCATATGCAATGAGTTGTCTCTGATCATGTCCTTGCTTTTCAATACTTTTCATAATTTGACTTTCAGCCTCCAACTCGTCCAAGCCAACATGATCAACAATTAATATACCTCGATCATGGTCTAACTCATGCTGCAAGGCCCTCGCCATTTCTCCTTTTAGAGAAATATTACTTGTTTCCCCATTGAGATCTTCGTATTGAACTTGGACATTTGCATCCCGTAATACAGTTGCTGTGAAAGATGGTGGTAGCACCAAGCACTGTTCCTTCCACACTTTCATCTCCATCTCCGAGCTTCTTGCAATAATTCTTGGATTAGTTAGGAACAATCCTCCCTTGTCTCTTTGTAATATTTCTTTCTGCTGTTTGTTTAATGCATTAAAGTTATTGATGTTGAAGTTGTTGTTGCTGTGGCTATTGTTCTTGTTCATTTGATGAATATTGATATATTTGTCTTCATCAAGAAAGATCATGCTCACATCAATTCCGCATTGCTGAGCCGCCAGACCAACAGCTCCATTTATCCTCGCAGTTCTCCTCAATTTGTTTGCAATCTTTTGAATGGAAATTGATGGTATCGCACTGTTGGTGCTGCTATTGCCATTATCATTATTATCATTCGCATCATGATTCCTCCGCGTAGAAGCACTATTGACCTTCACTGCCGACGCGGGCCTTCGAAGGATAGGATCTGGCCATCGTCCCATGTCATAACTAGACTGGGGAAATGATGACGCCTCTGTGAAGGATAGGAGGGGCAGAGTAGTTCCTTTCCAATTGCTTTTGTATACGAAATTACTATCAATGGGAAGATGAGAAGAATCATGATCATCAGAGGATAGTATGCTGGATTGTTCTCCCTGTTGCTGCTCAGCTGCAGGCGCGGCAATGGCTACTTGTGGAATCAGGAGAGATGACCCAACGGTGCTGGTGCTGCTGATCAGGCATGCATGATTAAGTATTTGCTGAAGCGCTGTTCGACGATTTTGTTGTTGCTGTTGTTGCTGCTGTAGATCATCTCCTAACATTCTGTCGTTGGTATCCTGGCGAGGATTACCACCATTACCAACGTCACCACTAGTAAAAGAAGAACAGGATACGATCCTCGATGGTGACAAGGATGATAACCCTAACAATGGTGAGGAAGTGAACACGCTGGAGGAGGAAGAGGAGGAAGAGGAGGATACATTTGATGCCAGTACCAGTAGTGCAATGATAGGATGGCGTGTCATTTGCATCTTGTCGATGAGGTTGATAGGTTTGCAATCTTGCCTTTAACTGTAATTGCAACGAAAGTACGCCGTAGTAGTATGGTAGTTGCTTGCTTATCTCTTATCTTGTACTTATCTATTAACTGCATACTTACCATACCATCTACATACTTCGTACATAAACGTCACATGCATTTGAACGGTATTTTTTGCCAAATAAAAGAACATCAAGGAACGACTAAAATGACTATTTATTGACATTATTTAGAACAACACACAAAGATAGATAGGTAGAACATACGATCGTACATCATACAGAATACAACATAGGTACTGCATTACATACCATTCAGAACTACATATAATCTATATATTCTGTAGCACCATACCACACAACACATACAATCACACCATCATTCTCAGTAAAGTATAATGTCTGGTGAAAAGCTCAAAGACTATGGCAGTGTCCCAAGTATCATAGTAGATGCAACAACCACGATTGATCCAAATGTATCTTGGGTCGAAGCACACGTTGTCAAAGCAGGAGTGCAACGAGAAGGAGAACAAGAATCATTGACATTGTCATCGGCATCAGCATCAGGTACTTATCGTGATCTCCCATTCGCCATCGCTTTCATGATGCATTTCGCATTAATTGTTACGATAGGAATTATCTCTGGTTCCTACAAGACGGCTTCTGCTGCTGGTGCTGCCGATGAGGAGGAATACACTACTACTGCTTTCAGTGATTTTGAATCTGGGGCCGTTATCCTGATCGCATTATCATCAATGGCTACATCAGTTCTCATTTCATTCGTCATCACCTTTGTGTACATTCCGAAATGTCCAGAGACCGTCGTCTCAGCATTCCTCCTATTGTTCACCATCGTACACATTTCACTCGCAATCATCTTCGTCATATTGTTGCCCTCCATAATGACAGTTATATTTTCCTTTCTATGGATTGGAATCTACATCTGCTACTATCCCAGATGGAAGCGATACATTCCTTATACGGCTGCGGTTTTGAAAATTGCCACGGAGGGTATCAGTTGCCATTGGGGAATGTACATTGTATCATTCGCATCGTCTATGCTCAGTTTAGTTTGTTGGGGTTTCTGGATATACACTTTCAATGGCCTTCGACTCGCGGGAGATTTTAATACTGAAGCGAATAGCACGAACAGCGGAAGCTATTATGATAATTCTTACGATGATGGTGGTTCCATCTCGGGCAAAGTGACCGCCAAATTATTTTTCTTGATATTGAGCTTGTACTGGACCTTGACGGTTCTCACGGTGAGTCATTGAATCGTTGCTTGGAATCGAGGAGCTTGACAATTCACATTGCTCCTACATTTGTAGACAAGGAAGTTTCTCTCGCATCATTGTGTATACACATGTGATACAATGTGTACGGACGTATGCCATCACTACCAATATCGCTAACACCCATTCCTCTCTCCATCAACTTAAAATAACACTGCCACTGTCGCCAACTTTACTCCTCTAGAATATTACTCAAACAACTATCGCAGGAGTCATTGCAACCTACTGTCTCGAAAATCCCTCCACCACGAAATTATGTTCCTCCCACAAACCAGTGTCCCAATCCCTCAGAAGAGCTCTGACAACCTCTTTCGGATCAATCTGCTTCGGATCACTCCTCAAAGCTATTATTTCTGCCCTTCGTACCATAGCTGATTATTCACGTGCACAGGCGAGGGGGAATAATGCAAATGCTATGGCTCTCCTATACTGTGTTTTGCAATGTATTCTATCCATACTGGAGGATATCATTCGATATTTTAATCAGTGGAGTTACGTCTTTGTTGGTATTTACGGAACGAGTTATTTGGAGAGTGGAAAAATGGTTATTGAGCTATTTGGAGAGAGAGGGTGTCAAATGATTATGACTGATGGTTTGAATATGTATGTTCTCAATGCCATTGTTTGGATCACTGGTTTGATTTGTGGAGTGATTGGTGGAATTATAGCGTCGGTGAGCGAAGGGATGAATGCTTGGGCTGGTTTTGGGTAAGTCGTCTATCGACTGCACATTCATGCATCATTTACATTTAATTCAATTAATCTTTCGGTGGTGATAATGTGGACCTAACATCATCTATTTCCTTATTTCTACAATCTGGTGATTAGATTGGCATTTTTAATCGGAATCATCTTCTCTTTCATCATGGCAAACACGTTGCAGGGTGCTATCAAAGGAGTACTCATTTGCTATGTTGATCATCCGGGTAAATTGAATGAAATCCATCCAGAGGATACAAAGATGTTGGGAGATGCAATTGCGTTGGTGTTTCCAAGTGCAAGACAGTTTCAATTTACCAATGACAATGTCACGGTCTAATTTTGGTGTGGTTATGGTTACTACAGTTATGATGTCTATCTGGTCAAATTATTTGATGGGCGTGGAAAGACCTGTGGAATGTGCCATAAGCTAGTAACATGTGAAGGATTTACCATGTCTACTAGTACTCATGCCAAAGAATGAGTACATCTTTAACAAACTATACGATTGTGCTGATATTGATTCGACTAAATCATCTCTATTTTTGCCTTGTTGGATAGTATCCTCATGGTTCGACATTAATAATCCACATTGTGATCGTTACTATAATTTGGAATAGTGATTTCTAAACTTGGCTCTTCTGCCCCGATCAGAAGTCTAGAGAGAGTTCTCATGTGTGTTTTCCGCGACTTGATGATGTTTCTATTTAAATTAAAACTAACATTCCTAATTTATATCATTCATTATCAGGTTGGGAGTCTGAATGAACTAAAAGAGAAGCATGAAAAAAGAAAATTTGAATTTAAAATTTAAATCTGTTTAAATTTGAATTTCGAGCAAACTACAACGGTTTTTATTATTTATTATTTAGTGCAGTTTGTTATACCACCACCGTGCGGACACTGTTTGGTTACCTACATTACCCACCACCTTCCGACGGCACCCCTCGCACCTGTTCTGCACGATTCGAATCGACTCAAATTGAATCAACGTCTTCAAAAGCTTCTACAACAATGCAAGACATGAATTTTGCCATCGAGGTATCACCTGAAACAGCTCTTCAGAAGTTACAACATGTCCTAGGTCATCAAGATAATTTGAATCGGCCGCTCACACTTTTAGAGAAATTAAACGTGCAAATGGATGCGAGAGCAAAACACATTGCACTCAACCATCTGCACTACCGCACTCAACAAATTTCAGAACAACATGCAGGATACGGGAAAATATTTATTGACGGCACACTTATAACAGGACACATTCAGAAAACGCTTAATCATCACATCCTCCATAAACAAATGATTGAATTTCTAGCCAATAAATGGAGCATTGACGAAGAAATATTGACGACACAGGTAGATTGGTATGCTTTCGGTAAAGCTCGAAAGGAAGTTTCATTTCCAATACAGCGATTCATGTCTAAATGGATCAGCGGAGATACAGCCAATTTTGGCGAATCTGAAGTAAGCATGGCAGCTTCGTTTATTCTGTAGACCCGCGGTGCCTTCAAGAACGGGGGCGTCTTCTGATCATCATGATAACCTACGCGTTCTCAAACACAACAACTAAACAGAAAAATATACTAGTAGATGAATGGCCAAGCCTAGAGAGGGCATCCTAACTGCCCCGACGCATCAGAAGATGACGCCGGTAATTTAATTTAGCGATGAATCGCAAGGGGTATATGTTGCTGACGGCACTGAGAAGTGAGGGTAGACGTTCAGGAAGGAAAGAAAATGCAACGTTGCTGAGAAAATGAACCAGGTGGCGTTGGCCTGGGATTACGCAAAAGAACGACGGACACAGATCATCATCATCATGTCCGCCATTCGAGGTCTGCTCATTTGATTCGACACCAAAACGAATACACAAGCAGACCTCCTCAAACTTACAACAATTAACATTTCGGTCTATGCTTTCCGACCTTGACGATAGCTCGCTGCAACTTCTCAATACATCACTCGGTAGACACTAACACTGCATGCAAAACAGATTCCCAACACCAATGCATGTGGATACAAGTTAGACACATTGCCAGTGTTGATAAAGTTGTTGGAAGAAGAGGAGGGAGAAGAGGGGATTAGTATTAACATAATGCGAACATAACAACAATCAACAACTTACTGGATCCAGCTATAATACCATTCAATACTCGAAACGAACTCATCTGTTTTGACAAAGAAAAAGTGTAGATATTAAAATAAAACATGCAAATTCAATCAAACAGACGTAACAAGAGAAAAGAGACGAGTGAATACAGTCAAAAACAATCAAAACAAGAAGTACAGCTTCAGGAGATAATTCCAAATCCTGAAGCTGCAATCAATACTTAATCCTTCTTTCTCCGATTGCGTACACGGCGAGAGAAGCGAACCTCTCTTCCCTTTTCATTGATCTTATATCCAGATCCAATTAGAGCAGGGTGAGTACTTCGACAAATTCTCTGCTCCTCCTGAGGCTGGGTGACTGGATCATGAGGCTGGGTGGCATACGAAAGGGTGGTGCTGGGTACTAGACCATTGGGGCTCCTGATGGTATAAAGCTGTATAAAGGTAGAGATGATAGAGGATTAGTAGTAACATTAAGCAAAGAGGACAACAATCAACAACTTACTGGATCCAGCTATAATACCATTCAATACTCGAAACGAACTCATCTGTTTTGACAAAGAAAAAGTGTAGATATTAAAATAAAGCATGCAAATTCAATCAAACAGACGTAACAAGAGAAAAGAGACGAGTGAATACAGTCAAAAACAATCAAAACAAGAAGTACAGCTTCAGGAGATAATTCCGAATCCTGAAGCTGCAATCAATACTTAATCATTCTTTCTCCGATTGCGTACACGGCGAGAGAAGCGAACCTCTCTTCCCTTTTCATTGATCTCATGTCCAGATCCAATTAGAGCAGGGTGAGTACTTCGGCAGATTCTCTGCTCCTCCTGAGGCTGGGTGACTGGATCATGAGGCTGGGTGGCATACGAAAGGGTGGTGCTGGGTACTAGACCATTGGGGCTCCTGATGGTATAAAGCTGTATAAAGGTAGAGATGATAGAGGATTAGTAGTAACATTAAGCAAAGAGGACAACAATCAACAACTTACTGGATCCAGCTATAATACCATTCAATACTCGAAACGAACTCATCTGTTTTGACAAAGAAAAAGTGTAGATATTAAAATAAAGCATGCAAATTCAATCAAACAGACGTAACAAGAGAAAAGAGACGAGTGAATACAGTCAAAAACAATCAAAACAAGAAGTACAGCTTCAGGAGATAATTCCGAATCCTGAAGCTGCAATCAATACTTAATCCTTCTTTCTCCGATTGCGTACACGGCGAGAGAAGCGAACCTCTCTTCCCTTTTCATTGATCTCATGTCCAGATCCAATTAGAGCAGGGTGAGTACTTCGACAAATTCTCTGCTCCTCCTGAGGTCTGCTGGCAACTGGGTCCTGGTGAGGTAAAACGACTAAATCCTGAGGCTGGTCAACTGTCTTCTGAGGCTCGGTAGCTGGCTCATTGCGTACACGGCGAGAGAAGCGAACCTCTCTTCCCTTTTCATTGATCTCATGTCCAGATCGAATTAGAGGGTGAGTACTTCGACAAATTCTCTGCTCCTCCTGAGGTCTGCTGGCAACTGGGTCCTGGTGAGGTAAAACGACAAAATCCTGGTGAGGCTGGGCAACTGTCTTCTGAGGCTCGTCAGCTGGCTCCTGGGGCTCGACAGCTGGCTCCTGATGCTCTTGTACGTCTTGGGTAGTAGGTTCAAGAGAACAAGTACTCCTGTGAGTCAAATGGGAACAAATCATGATTATTACGGGCATAAGCTCCCGTAGCGCAGAAAGAATCTTCTCAAGGATTGACTGGGAAAAAAAAAATATGTAAGATTGTGTTTTGTTGCAAGGATTCAGAAAGTGAGACGCTCACACAATTTGTATTTGCTTACCTTCTTTTCGGTCACATTAAATGCAACAAAAGAGGAGTTTTTCATGGTACGAACAGGTTCAGATACTATAGCAGCAGGTTGGGGGTATGCTGCCACAGCACTGCTGACGTTGGCCTCTTTTGCTTCGTCGCCGTCCTTAGCAAAAATACTCAAGAAAGTACTTGTGATGGTGAGGAAAGGCTGAACGAGGAGCAAGCGGAGATCCTGTATAATTTTTGATGTTCATGAGCAGCGCAAAGGTGAGTTTTATTCAATCACAATGAATATGAAAGATATAATTGCAA
>Ga0306864_1001318_pt1 | contig 10235 bp, 8 predicted proteins | sample AntRauTorckE5430_FD_190448 | JGI IMG/M metagenome (GOLD analysis project Ga0306864, IMG submission 190448) | Saline lake microbial communities from Rauer Islands, Antarctica - Metagenome Torckler E5 #430 (v2) (version 2) | ecosystem: Environmental > Aquatic > Non-marine Saline and Alkaline >...
AGCCATTTAATGACCGTGCCATCAGCCTGAGCCAAAGCGATTTGCTCGCAGAAGCGATTAAGGTTGAAGTAGAGTGTACGATGACCGTTGGCGCATGCGTGATTGCCCAAAGCACAGGCTAAATGCGACTTTCCGCAGCCGGTTGCACCTGTGATAAGTACACTTTCACCACGACTGATCCAAGCCAGATCAGCGCGCAAAGCAAGCTGCTGTTTGGAGAGATTACGACTGGGGCTGGCGTCGACATCATGCATCGTCACGGTATAGCGAAGCTTACTGATGCGCAGGTACGTTTCCATGCGACGACGCTGCCGGTTTTGGGTCTCAGCATCGATTAGGCGGGCCAATAGTTCGTGGCTTTCGGGGTGCTGATCATACGGTAAAGCCAGGATACTTTCGTAGGCATCAGCCATGCCTCGCAGCTTAAGATCACGAAGAGAAGAGAGGGAAGTTGTAGTCATAAGAAAAGGAGTTGAGGGTAAAAAGGGTTGTTGTAAGGGTGTTCGCAGGTGCAATAGCGATTAAGTATAGGCCGACGGACCACGGATATTCTCGTGCTCCGGAGGAGTGAACAGGTTAGGTTTACCGATTGGACGGTCGAGGTTCTTTTCCAGTACATTAGTCAGGCGGCGGCAGCTTGCTTTTCCGGCTCCACGCAGACGGACAGCGGCCGCTTCAATGTAGGCCGGAATCTGCTGCTCCTTGGTAAGGTAGACGAGCAGATCCCGGATTGCGGTGCTGACGTGGTCCAGGTCCACCTGGCCAGGGCAAGGAGGCGGGCGATGCGGAGTTTGAGCACCAATAAGTCGAAGCGGCGGGCGGATTCGTGGACTTCTTCGGCGGGGATGATCGGGCCTAGTTGGTCCCGGAGGAGACGAACATCGTCGTTGCTTAGCTTGGCCCAGCGGTTGCGGTCCTGGAAGACGTCGATGTACTCGGCCTTCATTTTTACGCGGAAGCGACGGGTTTGGTACTCAGCCATGTATCGTAGGGCAATTCTAGCCGTTCGATCGCGTACACTTCCTGCACCACCCGCTCCAATACGCAGCGGGCGTAGCTCAAACTTGAGATCGGCTCAATGACGGCGCGTTGCTTTGCGTGGAAACTCTCCTGGTTGATACAGCTTGCCTCACGTTATCCAATCAAAATAATTATCGTGATTGACTACCTCAAAGTCAGCATCCGGATAAGTTTCTTTGAATATTTTGGGAAGACCGGCTTTCTTTTTAGGATTCCATTTGAATTCAAATGCGTGTAGTCTGCTTTCTCTATCCTCGATCCAGTCAATCTCCTGTTGGTCGTAGGTACGTCATAAGTAATTGTAGGCCAGCACATTAGCGTATTTCTGGTACTTCATCCTTTCTCCGACGATGTAGTTTTCCCATAAAATACCGACGTCGTTTCTGTGTTCCACCGGGTTCAGGTCGCCGATAAGTGCATTCCTTATCCCGTTGTCGTAAAAATACCACCGCTTACCTTTTACAATTTCTTTCCTCAGGTTCCTGCTCCACGCCCCTACGGAGTGTACGATGTTCGCCTTATTCAGGAGGTCGAGGTATTGCTCTACCGTATTTTTACTCATCCCCAACTGCTTTCCCAGTTCCGTGTAGCTTACTTCACTTCCCACCTGGTAGGCGATCAGCCGGAGCAGCTGCAAAATCTTGTCAGACTTCCGAATCAGGTCGAATTCTAAAATGTCTTTAAGCAAATAAGAATTGATCAGGTCATCCAAATATTTTTTTATTGTTCCGGTCGGGTATCTGTAACAACTCCGGATAATTTCCCTAGACCAGCCTTTCCTTCATATTCGCATTCCTTTGAAAAGCGTTTTCCGTCTGTTGCAACTCTCCCTCAGACAAGGGCGAATAAATTGAACGTAGTCTTTCTCCCCGTAAGCGGTTCCCCCACAAATTTTTCAAGATCGAATGCCGACGATCCGGTAGCCAGAACTTTGAGCCCTTCAATCGTATCGACCATCAGCTTTAAGACCAGCCCAACGTCGGGATTTTTTTGAGCTTCGTCTATGATCAGGATTTTTTATCGCCAAGCAGGTTCTTATAGCGCTGGGTACTTCGGTACGCCAACGCCGCTTTTACGTCCTAGTCCTCGCCGTGCAGCAGCAGGTAAGGCTCAGAAACGTGCTGAAGAATTTGTTTGATAAAATCGTTTTTCCCACCCGCCTCAGCCCGAGCAGTGCGACAACCTTATTTGGCTGAAAATATTCAACCACCCGGTCTTCAATTTGTCTTTTGATGAACTGCATAAGTTGGCTTTTAACGCCATAAATAGAGACAATTAAGATCGTGCTGACTAAATTTAGTCAGTACGGTGACTGTATTTAAATACAAATGCGAACCATGGGCTAAAACGACCCAAGTACGGACGCTCGGAGGTTACGACCGACAAAATTGCTCCGCAGTTCCGCCGATCGCAGCGCTCCGAGGTCCTGTGCTCCCGTCGGTCACATGAGGTGATTTTGTGCGCGCGGCTCTCCTTAAACGAGGCTAGTAGGGGCGATTCTTCACGGCTACAGTCTACACACTTCTTTACGTCATCATAAGGGCCCGCGACTTTACGCATCCGAAGAACTTTTGGCCGACTGCGTCAGGCCCAAAGGTGCCTAGGATGAGAAAATCACTACAATGCTTAGCCATTTTCTCATCGGAGGCGTCACTTCTGTACGTATTGCGACGCCTCTGCCCCCCCCAAATCCCCCAAAAACTCACTAGCCCCACCAGCACAACTTATCCAAAGGAAGTCGCGGGCGCGGGTACAGGCCACGTATAACAGGTGGCGTTCCGTATCATAGACTTCTTCGATCTGGGCCATATCAACTACGCTCTCGATACGTGCAGGGCTAGGAATGACGTCTTCGTCGCAGGCCATGACGGCTACGGCTTTGAATTCGAGACCCTTGGCGAGGTGCATGGTACTGACGGTCACAGCAGTGCTTTTGGTGTTTAGCTTTTCATCGAGCTCGCAAGCGGTCTGGTCCGCATTTTCTACGGCTAGGTGGGCGCGGTTGATTTCTGCTTTAGAGCGAACGAAAACAGCGACCTCTCCTGGCTTAGCGCCGGCAGCGATTTTAGCGGAGATCCAATCGGCTACGGCGTTCCACTCTTCTTCTTTAGAGTCGAAGATATTGATGGTGGGTGCGGCGCCATTGAAGACGGACTGGGTATTGTTGCGGGTCTCGGTGTTACCGTCGAGATCGGCTACCTCGGAAGAGAGAAGGAGATCTGCCTGTGAGCGAATCTGGTGGCTGGTGCGGTAGTTGATGCGTAAGGTACTGGCCCGTCCGGTGATGTTTACGCCAAGGGCTTTCCAGGAGAAAGGTGCCTGGAAGATGCGCTGGCCGAGGTCGCCGGAGAAGAATAACCCGTTGGGTTTATCGCTGATCATGTTGGCGAGGAAGCGTAGCTGGGGGACGCTGATGTCCTGGGCTTCATCGACGACTACGTAGTCGTAGGGAGCGATCTCCTTCGGGTGGGCGTAGCGATCGGCAAGCGCCTGGTAGATACTTGCCTGAGTGTACAGGCCTTGTGCCTCTAGTTCAGAGAAGACGTTTTCGAAGATAGGCCAGGCTGTTTCGCGGCGGGATTTGGGTAGCCGGGTTCGGCGACCGATACGTTTTACGTCGAGGTAGTGATCGAGGGTTCTTAGTTGCCAGGGATTGACTACGTTGTGCCACTCGTTTTTGAGGAAGGCGATGGTGAAATCGTGGTCGGTAAGTTCAGCAGCGGAGAGCAGTAGTTCGTTCTGTCCGTGCTTGTCAACCATCTCTGCATCCTGCGTTCGCGCCTGAAAAATTCGATTTGCTACGGCATCTAAAGCTTGCACGCTAATGCGCTCGCCGAGCATTGGCTCGTGCTTCAGCAGGCGGTTTAGGCCCTTGCGTAAAGCGTTGGCGAGGGCGTCGGAAAAAGTAGTGAGTAGAACGATGGCCTCCGGATTGGCGCGGACGAGGTGCACCGCACGGTGAAGCGCAACGACCGTCTTACCCGTGCCGGCGGAACCAGATACCCGGGCCGGACCGGAGTAGTCTTTAGCGACGAGTTCGCGCTGAGATGGATGAAGGAAGATGGTCCATTTATCCCAAGGGGCATCAAGGGCGGCTTCGAACTCTTCCTTGGATTCGATAAGGCGGAAGCGGCGCAGGGCATCGGGGTGCTCGAAGGGATCGGCGGGAGCATCTTCCTTCTGAACGGGCAGCGGCGGGATGGTGCCGATGGCCAGATCGAGCACGGCTTCCACGGCTTCGCCCGGGAGGTGATCGATGAGGTTGAGGACCTGGTCTTCGGTCGCTTCCTTCAGGCGCTGGAGCCAGGCTTCCGGAACACCGTACCGCATTAGGAACTCGTCGGCGTATTCCGCCAGCGGCTTACGCGGTTTCCTTTTGCCTTCCGTTATTTCTCGCTCGACCCGTTTGTTGATGTATATGGGAACGACTACTTCGCGGCTGACCTGGGATATTTCCACCAACTGAGCAGCTCCGGTATTGGGATGCACCTCCAGTTTGCGGTTGTTGGCCCAGGCGTAGGCATCGTCGTGGTGGTCTACGTAACAGACCAGCGTACTGTTGCCATCGCGGTGGATGATGATGCGAAGGTCCATACTGACGCTGACGGACCAAAAGTGCTTGTCGCGGGCATTAAGCTTGTGCAGTCGCAACCCATTGCCGGTGGGATCCAACTGGAGGTCCATCATGGTTATTTTGATGGACTTTTGCTCTTTGTTGGAGCGTTTGGCGAGGGCGTCGGTGAAGGTGTCGGCTATTCGGAAGTGCATGGGTGTGGGTGTATCAGTGGGACTAAGCTAAGTACTTAGATTTGAATTTACGCAAAAGAGCAGGATTCTTCATCGTTAAAATATCCTGATAGAGGGTGACAAACTCTTTTAGCTTTTCGAGTACGTGTGGGCGCTGTAAGTGTGCTTCGTGGACATCGTCTTTGAAAGCGTGGCAAAGTTTGCAGAGGCACTGTAGGTTTGCATCACTGGTGTTCATCAGCTCCTGAGCTATAATGTGGTCTGTGTCGAAGAACCTTCGGTGGTTGGTCTTTTTGATATCTGGTCCTCCAGTTCCGCAGAACCTACAAGTGTAGTTTTGTCTTTTACGATAATCTTTTGAGATGGCTTTCCAGTTCATTGGCCGACCGTAAAAGTCAGTTGTTACGGTTGGTTCGATGACTTCCTCTTGTTTAGGAAACTCATCCTCTGTAGTAGACCTGTTACTAATATTGACTTCTGTTAACTCACTTACGCACCGACTACACACCTTTAAAATTTGATCTGGGTATTTTTCGCCACTCCTTCTTTGAGTCACCATCACTTTTTCAGCATTCGACCAAAAGTAGAACCGATTTAGTGTACCATTTGCAATGTATCGATCACGTAAAACACTGCATTGGGTAAGATGATAGCTTGGCATCGTTTTATACTGCTTGACGTCGTAATCCTTATTATACAAGTAACCTCTACGGTACTCTCCATTGATGAGCATATATACTCCGTCGTCGCGCCAGTCCATCTCCTGTTCGACGTCTGCCCTTGTGAACTCTCTACGTTCGACAACAGCACTGACTGCTCGATTCTCCAGTTTGGGGAAGCCAAGTTGGTCCAGACGGGCATGAGCGTTTGTAAATTTATAGAGGCTCATTTCTCCAGTTGTTTGATGACCTTTTCAACGAGTGCTTCGGTACTGGTGATAATGCGAAACTCTACCCTACGGGATAGTTTGTTATTTACCTCCTCATTGGATTCTACAGTTAACTCTCCGTTAGCATCGAGAGTACGGCCATAGGAGAGACCGTTTGCGGTAGTAAGAAATTGAAGGCGCTCCTCCTGATCATCGTTCAGGTTTCGGTAGAAGGGTAAGCGACGGAAATACTTCAGCACCTGAGCGGAGCGGAGTTGGGAAAGGATTACGTTACCGATGTAAGGGTCATCGTCATAGCGGTAAGCAGGTTTATTGTCGGTGTGGCCTTCGATGCGGATTTCAGCGATCCTGTCTCGGTATTTTTCCTGAAGTAGTACTTCAAAGTAGCGAGGAAGAAAGTCGTCTAGGATAGCAGCGAACTTTGGGCGGATGTAGACCTGAGCTGGTTGGAAGAGCACTTCTGGGTTGGTAAATTTGATGGACAAGTCATTATCAAGGACCATATCCCACTCTTTAAAGTCGTCCTTGAAGGTGTTTTTCAGTTCGGAGAACAGTTGGTCCTTGGTAGCCTTGAATTCTTCGAAGACTATATTTTGCTGCTCCTGCTCTTTGCGAACTTCGCTGATGTAGGAGATCGCGATGAACATGAAGATGACCATTAGGCCCGTCATTACATCACTGAAGAATATCCAGTTCGACTCACTAGACTTGCTTTTTCTTCTAGCCATGGTTAGTCTCTGTAGTTTTTGATGATACGCTGAATTAGGGTATCCAAGCTGGTCAGCGTCTCGTTGAGTTGTCCCGTGAAGGTTTCGCTGATGTTATCGAGATTATCGTTGAGTTCCCGAGAACTCTCGTTGAGGATTCCGACACCTTCTTTCATTTGCTTTCTTGTGTCATTCCAGAATTCTTCACTGTATCCTTTGATCTTTGCTACTTCGTCAAGACGGTTGATCAGTTCTGCGACTCCTTCGCGGAAGTTGTACTGGTCGCGTACCCATTCGTTGAGCTTACCGGTTGTTTCGTCAAAAGCTTCAGTATTGGCTTTGAGAAGGGTTGCGTTATCGAGTAGCTTAGTCGTCACATCCTGGAAGCGGACATCGTCGATCATTACGGCTTTTAGCTGTTGAATGAGGGCGGTAAGTACGCTATTGGAGTCGGTGAGTTTAACGGTATTGGTAGTGATCTCCTGCATCGTGGTTGCTGATAGCTGGAGGTCGGTACTGACTTGAGAGAACTGACTTGTTAGCTGGGTGATCATCGCTTTATTCTCCTGCTGCCAAGTATTCATCCGCTCCACGCTGTTATTGAGTTCGGCGAAGTTTTCCTGAACTAGCTTTTCGATGATGTCCTTCATTTGAGCCTGAAACTGCTCGGTAGCGGTCCGCATCACATCAACTAGTGCTTCTGTATTATTCTTGGCGAGAAGGTCTGCGAACTCGTCGAACTTCTGGTGTAGTAGCTGACTGTTTTGGGTCATGGTTTCCATGACGGTGACGATAACTTTCCCGGTGCTGTCTGCGGCTTCCTTTTGCTCGGCGCGCAGACGCTGGACCTGGGAGAGTAGACTGGTATCGTCGTTACCGCCCAGGGCGTCGCGGATTTCGACGGCAGTATCCGCTTGTTGGTTTTGAATTTCTTCTACGTCGGTAAATTTATTCCGGAGCTTGATCAGCTGGGTGGCTACGCTGGCGTCCGATTCGCCGATCAGGGAGGTGTTAAGCCTTTTCAGATTATCGTTGGCTTCTGTCTTACCCTCACGAGAAAGTTCGATTAGTTCCCTAAGAGCGGACAGTTCATCGGTTGCTTTCACTGGTCCGTAGGCTTCTGCTCTTCCGTAGGCGATTTCTGATAGCCTCCCGAAAATCAAGGAGAGAAATATACCCCAAATGGAAGTTATGAACGCGGATTTTAGTCCATCCAGCAGATCCTGAATACTTCCATCTATGTCGGTGGTATCGAACTCCTGGAGGCCGTAATAAATTCCGGTGAAAGTTCCTAGAACCCCAAGCGTCGTAAAGACTGAGGGAATAGCATCGTAGAGATAATCATTAACCAGGTCAACGTTCTTTTTGGCGAAAAGACGGATGATCCAATAGAGGGAGAAAAGACCCCAAAGGGCCATGCATCCATACACGATGTACAGATAACTGCTAGAGAAAATTTGCAAGTGTGGTGTGGGTGTAAATTAGGAATGACGAAAGATAAATAACCGCTCGAGAACGCTTGAATAAGTCAAGCCCCAAGGACTTTCTCGTAAGATATACTATGGACAGCAGTTTGAGACCCCATGAACATGGGTTCAATAACAATATTGTTAGACATCTTGTTATTTACGACGGATGGCGTGTCTATCGACCTCCCTTTTCACCTTAATCCTAATCCCCTATTCTATGGATCGCCTTAACTACTTCAACCCTTACAACGATAAGTCTGACAATCACGAAGATCGATTCACCAGGGCGTTCATGGCGGTTATTGCTCTGTCTCCGCTAGTTGCGACCTACTTCTATGACAGTTTGCGAGGTGCTGCCGGAGACAGTGAACTAGTTCCGACACATCGCTTCAGTCCTAGCAGTATGGAAACTGGTACCCAGTGGAGCAGTCTACCCGTTGCCGACCGGTACTACTCTGTCTTAATTTCTGATGATGTGTACGAAGGCAATGTCCAGGTTACTCCTGCCGATCGGAAAGCCAGGTACGATGGTGTTTTGCGAAGTGGAGACACCGTTTTCTTTATCGAAGTTAAGCCGTTCAGTAGCGATGTCTGGGAAGGACAACTTTCACCCAGTGCCACCGACATTCCGGAAGAAGCTTACTTACACCCTACCCCACTGTGCCTATCAACGAGAGATATTATCACTTTCCTGAACGAGTTACGGGAGCATACTGGCATCAGCTTTACGGAGGCTAAACTCATCGATGACTTCCTGGCCTTTGTAAACGACAAGTTCGCTGAGCTGAACCCTTATGATAGCTACAAACAAAGTCTGACGTACCAACTTGCTCAACGGAGAACGGCCGAGGTACTCGGACAGGTTGCCAGTTCTGAGGAGTTGGTGCGTTACCACCGTGGTTGGGGACACTACATCAATATTGAGGACATGCCTGAGATCCGGAAGATCGGCTTATTAGTGGAGAAGGATCAAAGTGGCGACGGCTGGACGGGGCTTTTGATCGCTGCAGATTTTGGGTCGACGCAGGGACAAGCGAAAGCTTTTTATCGTAACCCAGCAGTGACTTTGGAAGCGGTGAATCAGGTTCAGTCGGCTAGCGCAGCGGGTAACTTGCACCTTGCTAAGATTACGTCTAACGTTATTCATTTTGAAACGGCAGCGAAACAGTTCGATAGTTACTTCCGCCACTGGAAAGATTTCGGACCACAGCTATCACAAATGAAGCGCGTTGACTTTAAGAATCAGTATGGCCAGTGGAAAGATGAAAAATTAGTAGTCGCGCAGGACTCCAATTTTTCGGCTAAGGTTATGGATGCTGCTTACCAGAATTTGAACGTGTGTCCGGCGGTTTACTTTACTCGGTTTATTGGTAGGGAGGAAGTGCTACGGTTGGAAGCTGAAGGTAATTTACTGGAAGAGATTACACAGACGATGCGAGAAATACTTAACATTTTGGGACGGGACTTTACCCTTATTTAACATTCGCTATCAACATTGAAAGCTGGCCGTTGGTCATTTGGTTCTGATTTTGAAAGGTAATTTTAAGCTAGAGGATGCTGAGGTTGCTTAACTATATACTCGTAAAACTCCTCAGTAGTAAACTTTTGGTCTTGGGTGCCTTGACGGGAATAGTATAATCCTCTACAAAATACTGGCCTGTTAGAAGGCTTTATTTCAATGACACATAGGTCAGCACCATCAATAGTAAGAACGTCAATTGAACAGAGACTTAACCCAAACTTACTGATGCCTTTCCCGATGCAACCATTCAGATAAAGACAGTATCCGTCTTTGTTCTTTTTTTGCTTGTCGGCTGCTTTATATTCTTCGGTACGAAGGTTGATTAACTCACCATTATCTTTGACTCCAATTAGTAGTGTTCCACCATCTACAGAGTTTGCAAAAGATGTGATGACTTTTAGAATAGTGTCCGTCAAGCTCTTGTCTACTCTTTGTCTATAATGATCGTACGCTGCAGATTCCTTGAATTCTACTGACGGTGTTTCTCCTACCAGAATGAGGTTAGAAATCACGTCTTCCCGTCTAATTTCTAGTTTGCGGTAGGTGTAGGGAATTATTGATAGCTGTTCAATATCACTTGCTCCTACTATAGTTGGCTGACCATCGGCTCCTGGTATAGAAGGTGACCACTTGTAGGAAAGAAAAGGGATAACTAGATAGTCATAGCCTCTCGCGATGCTTTCTTCACCAAAAGTAGGTTGCAAACCCGTCAGATTCAGGCATCGCCAATCTGGCTTTTCGGTTATGTCCAAGAGACGCACACCGGTGGCCCCCAGGGCTAACGCATACTATGAAATTAATCTAGTTGGGTTCATTTGCCGTTATTGAGTCATCAAAAACAGAAAAATGACCAATCCTCCTATTGATCCACTACCTGGTAT
>Ga0306864_1001319_pt1 | contig 10235 bp, 7 predicted proteins | sample AntRauTorckE5430_FD_190448 | JGI IMG/M metagenome (GOLD analysis project Ga0306864, IMG submission 190448) | Saline lake microbial communities from Rauer Islands, Antarctica - Metagenome Torckler E5 #430 (v2) (version 2) | ecosystem: Environmental > Aquatic > Non-marine Saline and Alkaline >...
GCCCAACTAAACGAGCATTGGCGCCTACCAGCAACCGTACCCTCCGGACCCGTGTTAACAGCGCATGACAACCTGTCCCAAGCCCGACGATCTATTAGTGCAACTCCGAGCCTTCGATATTTTCTCCGAAGTGGACGATGCTGCACTTCAATGGATGATCGATAAAAGCAGCTACCACTACCTAGAAAAGAATGAGTACTTTTTCCGTAATGGTGAGCCAGTGAACCATATGCAGGTAGTCCTTACCGGTGGTTTTTTGATCCGCAGGGAAAGTGAAGGGCGCAAGCGTGATATGGGATTTTGGGAAGCACCGATGGTTACAGGCGTCCTCCCGTTCAGCCGAATGACGGAAGCTCGCGCCGAAGGTCTCACAACGGCAACAACAAATATTCTACAACTACACAAGGAGCATTTTACCGAAATGGTCAACCAGAGCTACTCCCTGACGCAGGCACTGGTCGCCGTGATGACCAACCGCGTCCGCGACTTCCAACAAATGCAGCTGATGGACGAAAAGCTGATGGCCCTTGGTAAAATGAGCGCAGGCCTGGCGCACGAACTAAACAACCCCGCCGCAGCGATGATCCGCTCGGCCCAAGAGTTACACCGGCACCTACAACAGACACCGGAACGGTTCAAAGCCACCCTCACCATGCGCGTGAATGAAGACGACGTAGACGTGATCAATGAGATGTTATTTGAACGCATGGCTACCGGCCGTAAAAATGCAGGAAAGGACCTAAGCCTAATGGAACGCGAAGAGCATAACGACGACCTGATGGACTGGTTTGAAGAGCACGGTATCGATAACGGCGACGAAATCGCCGACACCCTGATCGACTGGGAATTCCAACCGGAACACCTCGACCGAATCGCTGCGGTACTTCCCAAAAAATCGCTCCAACCAGTAATTTCGTGGATAGAAACGTCGCTAATCACCGAATCGCTGGTGGGCGAGATTCAGACGGCCAGTAGCCGAATTTCCGAGCTCGTAACGTCCATCAAGACTTACAGCCATATGGATAGCGACCCGAGTATGGAGTTCATCGATATCCACGAAGGGCTGATCTCTACCCTAACCATGCTGAAGTTCAAGTTCAAGGAAAAAAACGTCGTTCTACAAAAAGAGTGGGACCGCGACCTTCCTTTCATCAAAGCCCTCGCCGGCGAGCTCAACCAGGTATGGACCAATCTAATCGTCAACGCCCTTGACGCCCTTGGCGAGCGAGACGGTAGCAGCCTTACCATCCGAACCTACCGACGAAGAGATAACCTCTGCATCGACATCGAAGACAACGGGCCGGGCATTCCCGCCGACATCCAGAGCCGCATCTTTGAACCATTCTTCACCACGAAAGGCATTGGTGAGGGAACAGGAATGGGCCTCGACATAGTACGCCGAGTGATCGAACGCCACAATGGAAGCATTAGTGTCAACAGTGTTCCCGGGCGGACTTGTTTTCTGATATGTTTCCCACTCTAACCCCCCACTTGCAATATCTTGTAATTTCTGCAATCCCTACCTCATGAAAAAGCCCGTCATCATTTCCGTAGACGACGACCAGCAAGTACTACGCTCCCTGAAGCGCGACCTGCGGAACCAGTACAAAGCAGACTACCGGATCATCAGTACCACCAGTGCCACCGAAGCATTGGAAGCTGTAAAAGAATTAAAAAAGAAAGGGGAAACCGTTGCTCTCTTCCTCTCCGACCAACGCATGCCTGAAATGCCCGGCGTTAATTTCCTGGAGAAAGCCCGCAAGTTTTTCCCCGACGCGAAGCGTGCATTACTCACCGCCTACTCCGATACCCAAGCGGCGATCAAAGCCATCAACGATGTTCAGCTCGACTACTATTTGCTCAAGCCTTGGGATCCCCCGGAAGAGAAGCTCTTCCCGGTACTGAACGAGCTGCTCGAAGACTGGAAGCTCAGTTACCGGCCCGACTTTCAGGGCATTCGTGTAGTCGGCTACCAGTACTCCCCCAAAAGCCATAACATTAAGGACTGGCTCGCCGCCAACCTCAAGCCTTATCAATGGGTCGATGCACGAAGCGATAAAGGTCAGGAACTACTAAAGCTTCACAACTACGAAAACAAAGAACTGCCCTTTGTTGTGCTTGAATCCGGAGAGGCTCTGCCGAATCCCGACTTACCATCTCTCGCTGAGAAGTTAGGTATGAGCGCCACTGCCGCCGAATCCTTATACGACGTGGTGATCGTTGGTGGAGGGCCGGCGGGAATGGCAGCGGCAGTCTACGGCGGCTCCGAAGGGCTAAAAACCCTGCTCATCGAAAAGCGCGCGCCGGGTGGCCAGGCCGGTACCAGTAGCCGGATTGAGAATTACCTGGGTTTCCCGAGCGGGCTCTCCGGGTCCGAACTTACCCGGCGGGCGATGGCCCAGACGCTCCGTTTCGGCGTAGAGGTGGTCTCTCCCCGCGAAGTATCCGACATTTGTATCCAAGACAACTATAAAATCCTTACGCTCGACGACGGTTCAGAGGTAAAAACCCGCGCCGTCATCCTTACCACCGGCGTTGAGTACCGTCACCTTCCCGCCGAAGGTGCCGATAAATTTACGGGTGCCGGTGTTTATTACGGTGCTGCGACCACGGAAGCTAAAGCATGTGAGAATAAGGTCGTTTACGTTGTCGGCGGCGGTAATTCGGCTGGCCAGGGTGCAGTGTACCTTTCCAAGTTCGCGAAGGAAGTTCATATACTGATCAGAAAACCTGACCTGACGTCGAGCATGTCGAGCTACCTGATTGATCAGATCGACGGGGTCAAAAACATACAGGTACACGGATACCGGCAAATTCAGGAGATCTGCGGAGACGATGACCACATCCAGCAGCTCCTCATTAAGAACCTGGAAGATGACTCCAGCTTCAAAACGGACGCTGATTCCGTTTTCATCTTCATTGGTGCCCGCCCGCGTACAGAGTGGATCGAACGCAGCAAGATTATAATCGATGAGCGCGGCTTTATTGTCACCGGGCGGGACGTGACGACTATGGATAAACGCGCAAAAGCTTGGCCGCTAGAACGTGCGCCCTACCTCCTGGAAACATGCCAGCCCGGCGTATTTGCTGCAGGCGATGTGCGCTCCGGAGCAATGAACCGGGTAGCTTCCGCTGTGGGGGAGGGGGCCATGGCTATTAAGTTTGTACATGCTTATTTGGCGGAGCACTAGTACAGTGTAATCTAGATTACACTGTACTAGGGGATAATTCGTTGGAAGGCAGGTCGTTAGTAATTAGGGTCACCTCGGCTGTATTGAGGCCCTAATAACGGTTTTCAAAAGCTTTAAGCGAAGTAGAAATAAACCTTTTCCTTCGGGCTGCTTCGCGTGAGCACCCAGTCTTTTTGGCGCGGCCGCAGGTGCAAATAAAGGTTCTAGGAGCAATGTATGACCGCCAACTACCCCGTTCCCTTCGGATAAAGTGTAGGTCACCAAACTCCCCTTAAGCAACAAGCTTAGGAGCTCCAGCCAGGGCTTTTTATCCGCAATCTAAAACGTTCGCTTCGTAGGCATGAACGGAGAATGGTAACGGAAACGATGATAATGTCGCGTAGGCGATCACGGTCTTTGTCCTCGCGGGCGGGAGGCCGGTTCTTTTCCCTTACCTTAAGAATGTTTTAGCCTCAGGAGGGATAGGCATGATTTGGGATGAGTTTAAGGGAAAAGGTCAGTGGCTTCGTCTTAAGCTCAACCACCGGAAATAATACGGTGAATCAACCCCGATGCCATGGTAGGACATCGCCGGATTTCTTCTGCTGTAATTCTCGGGCGGTCGTTATCAACTAAAGTTATTAGGTGTTACGGTCACCGTCCATTCCTGACGAGATTAGTCATATTATTACAGATTTACGTCATTGGGAATAAAAAAACCACTTTCCCATTTTCAAAAGCAATTATTTTGAAGAACACTAAAATACACTTCTCCAACGGCCGTGGCCAACAGCTATCCGCCAGATTGGAGTTGCCGGTAAACCGTCATCCCCACGCCTTTGCCTTGTTCGCGCATTGCTTCACCTGTTCCAGTTCACTGGCGGCGGTTCGGCACATTAGCCGCGAGTTGAACCTACAAGGCTACGGTGTATTGCGCTTTGACTTTACCGGACTGGGGAACAGCGGAGGAGAATTCGTAGACACCAATTTCACGACCAATATTTCCGACCTCGTGGCGGCAGCCGAGTGGCTGGGCGATAACCACCGAGCGCCCGCCCTGCTGGTTGGGCATAGTCTGGGCGGTGCGGCAGTGCTTTGCGCCGCAGGTATGATTGACTCAGTCAAAGCGGTAGCCACCATCGGTGCTCCTTTTGCCCCCAATCACGTTTCAGCACACTTCGCTGAAGACATCGACCAAATTGAGAAGGAAGGGGCGGCTACCGTCAACATCGGCGGACGGCCATTTCGCATCGCGAAGCAGTTTCTTGACGACCTGGAAAACCAGCCCATTATCGATCACATCAAAGACCTCGACGTAGCCCTACTTTTCCTCCACTCCCCACAGGATACTACCGTTAACATTGATGAAGCCGCCAAGCTATACAGTGCGGCCTTCCACCCCAAAAGCTTCGTCTCGCTCGACGGTGCAGACCACCTACTCACTACAGCGGAAGACGCCTACTATGCGGGACAGGTCATCGCCAGCTGGTCTTCGAGGTACATCATTGCACCTGCAGCCGCGCCCTTAAAGTCTTCCCAAGAAGTAGCCGTCAGGTTGGGAAACGAAGGGTTTACAACCGAAGTGATGGTCCGCCAGCACCACCTCATCGCCGATGAACCTAAAAGTATCGGCGGTAACGACTACGGCCCCAGCCCCTACGAACTAGTCAGCGCCGGCCTTGGCGCCTGTACAGCGATGACGGTGCAGATGTACGCCCGCAGGAAGAAGTGGCCGCTGGAAGAGATTGAGGTGCACCTCGACCACAGCAAAGACTACGCTTCAGATATGGCCGCCGCCGACAAAAAGCCCGCCAAAATTGACCGCTTCGACCGGACAATCATCCTCACCGGCGACCTTACCGACAAACAGAAGGCCCGCCTGCTAGAAATTGCGGACCGTTGCCCAGTACACCGGACGCTGCACGAGACGGTGGAGGTACAGACTATACTAGGGTAAATAAACGCCAGGTTGCGCGTCCCTCCCTCCCATACGTTACGCGCTCGTACCCTCTCCCATCGGCCCCTCTCACGGGAGAGAAAGGCAAGTAATTACTGCGGCTTTCCCTTCGCTAAACTGTAGTGACGTAGCGAAGATTCCTTCCCAAAATTAAAAATACGCTGCTGGCTCTTAGCCAGCAGCGTATTTTTAATTTTGGGAAGGAATCTTCGTCGTCTTAGTACGACCAGAGGTCGTGCTCAAAGTTGAAGATGTCCATCTTGATCCGTTCGGCCTCCATAAGACGCTCACGTCCGTCGGTCTTATAATCCTCAATCCGGCGATCGGTTACATTACTCTTCTTAATGATATAGCTGTTGAAGTAGCGGCTTTCGAACACATCTTCCCAGCTGCGGTTAGCAGCATCGTTAGCGGTCGAAGCGTTCTCATTGGCCAGCGCCTGGCGGGCACCAGGGTAGTAAACCCAGAACATGGCACGTTCGTAGAGGACGTTACCGTTTTCGTCCAGCTCGTCCTTCAGTGGAGCAATACCGAGGATGCGTACCTGCATAGTTGAGCTCTCCTTATCGAAGAACCATATTTCCTGAAGGCGATAACGACGGATGTCGTCCGGATTGAGCTCACGGGGAACGAGGGAGTAAGTCACCTCGTAAGTTTCGGGATCGACAACGGCTACCGTGTCGATGGCTCCAGCGATAGAGCCCCGCTCGGCCTCCGTAAGAGGCGTGGTGAACTTGTCGTCAATCGTGCTGTAGAGCTGTATTTTTTTGTCATTAGCGGCTTCCATTAGAATGGTGATGAGAGGGCGCTCCGGATTGGCAAAAGGAAGATTGATCTTCTCCCGCACGTCCAGCACCCGCCATATACGCTGCTGCCAAAGAATATCGGCTTCACGGATGTTCTCGTACTTAAGGATGCGGCGTTCGTCTTTGGTATGCTTCTCCACAATATCGTTGACGGGCGTGATGAACATGTCATCGGCCGGATTGTCGGAGTTGCCGGTGCCGGGGAGGGTAATGTTGCCGGAGTTGTTCTGGGGATTGCCGGGGCGCTGAGCGACCAGAACCGAAGAAGTTCCGAGCAGAATCAGGAGGGCCAGTTTAAGAGCTGCCTTCATGGTAGGGGAATGATTAAAAAGAGGGAAAATAACTTATACCATGTACGAACGCCGGGTGCAACGGGCATAGTGTAGAAGTCAAGAAAAAAAACGAGCCTTCCGGAACATTTCCCGGGAGGCTCGCAAAAATCCGTTTTTATTCTGGCATATACAAACGATGTGCCGGCCTTAACGGATTTACTGAATCTGGAACGTCATGGTACCGAGGTTACGGGAAACTTCGTCTCCCGGGCAACGGCCCTTGATGTTGTTGATATAGTATGTGGCACCGGGTGATGCCAAGTTAACGAGCTTCTGCGTACCCGAGATAAAGTTAGCGCCAGCATTAGTACTGGGAACTGCATCGGCGCGCTTGGGAACGTAGACTAATTCGTAGCCAACGATCGTACAACGCGCTTCGAAGTCGAAGTTCTCCAGCTCAGCGTAAAGGCCCTTCTGAGCCTTGAACACGTTGGCCTTGATGCGGCCACCACGTGAGCCACCAATCTTAGCTATGGGGTCAGGGATACGCTTTACGCGAAATTCGAAAGAACCAAGATTCTGGCCCTTTGCCGTAATGTTGACCTTGGAAGGTCCAACGCTGTTACCAGTTATGATCAGATTGGTATTGTTACCAGACTTCTTAGAGGCGGCGCCGGTAACACTTACGCGTACATCGCCAGAAGAAACACCAGCAGCGGCTACGCTAACGGGGTTTTCCACACCAATATAAAATACGTTCATCTTGTCGGCAGAGACTGAGACTGAGCGCTGGCCTACTTCGTAGGTGAATTTGCCTTCTCCTGTCTTAACCTCACCAGTAAGTGGGTTTGTTACAGCGACAGACGTTGTTAGCGTTTTTTGCCCCGTTCCGGAGCCGGTGATGCTGAAGTCAGCAGTGCCGTCAGCATTGATTTTCTGGCGTTGACCATTTACACGAAGGTCGATGTTAGAAGGGTCAAGACTAGAAGAGTAAGAACCAACGGAAACTTTAGCTGTGATTCTTTCGCCGCCAATAACGTAGCTACGGTCAGCATTAAACACAGGAAAGAATTGATCGAACTCAACGATCTTACCACCGGCAAGTTGTACCATATCATTCACCATATTAGCCTCAGTAGACTTAAGGTTAGACTTCATTTGGCTAAGCAGCGGAAGAACAGCAGCTACGGGCATATGACCGAAGCGGTAGTCGCGCCAGCTGGGGCGGCCAGCTTCCTTCCAAGCGTCATCGTCAACATCAAAAGGTATATTGTTCTTGATGTTAGCGATCTTGGCCAGGATGTTTTCCTGGCTCTGGTCCATCTCTTCACCATGCTCAGTGAGCAATTTTTCGTAAACGGCAACGAGGCGGTCGCGGGTATCGATAATTCTAGCTTTGAGCTCAACACCTACGGCCTCTTCACCTTCTTCACCCATTACCAGGACACGAGTAGTTACATCCTTATTCTTTTTACCTCGGGGAGAAAGAATACCGTGTGTTTCCTTGAAGTCTTCTTCATCTTCAACACCGTTGTTATTGCCAGACATATCAATCAACCTAGATTGAATACCATCGATGTAAGCACTGAACTCAGTAGAGATCGACTTAACTTCTTCGATTGCTGGTTGAATGGGACGAAATTTAGCTTTGGTATCATCCTTCAAAAGCTCGTCTAGGCCACCTACGGTTTTCTGCAGCTGTTTGTCTACTGTACTGATACTAGCCTCATTACCCTCATCAAGGGTCTGAAAAGCATTCATAACCTCAGCGGAGACGTTCAGGGCTAACAAGGCCATCAGTACGAGATACATGATGTTGATCATCAACTGCCGGGGTTCCTTTGGAATTGACATTGATATATATATTTAAAAACCGACGCGACGGCGGCGTTGCCGCCGCGTCGGTTTGCTTATGAAAAGGGAGATATATTATGCTAAGCGGTTATTGCTTAGGCCTTAGGAACGCGCATGGCGCTAATCATGTTACCGTACACGGCATTGAGCGTGTTGAGGTTGCCGTTGAGCGACTCCATGTTAGTCTTGTAAGCCTTGGTTTCGTCGGCCGTTGCGGCGAGGTCAGCCATCGCTTCGTTGAGCTTAGAGTAGAAGTTGCCCATTTGACGAACCTGCTCACCGGTGCCGCTAAAGTCGGCATCCTGAAGTGCCTTGAGGCTACTCATACTTTTAGACATGGTCTGAAGCTCCGTCAACATACCGCCAAGCTGCTGCTCTACTACTTCGCCGTTAAGCTGTGGAGTAGAAACGCCACCTGAGGTCAGCGGCTGGACGTCGCCGTTGTAGTTGCTAAGGCCGGGGTAAAGCTTGTCCCAGTAGTAATCCGGCTCAGGGCCGAGAATACCGATGAGAAGGAAAAGGGCAGCTTCTACTCCGAGACCGATGGTCAGAAGATCAATCCTGCCGCCGAGAGGCATTTCCCAGGATTGAATTTTGTAAAGAGCACCAAGCATAACGACTGCGGCACCAACGCCGATTACGAAATTCTTGAAGTACTTGAATGCGGGCGATTTAGTAAGTGCCATATTTTCGGAACGTGTAATTCGGGGAAGATGATGAAAGAAAGCTTAGTGCTTGTTTTGTTTTCCCGTTATTGTAAAGAAAGTGAATTGATAATTTAGCGGCCGAAACCGTCTCAACGACCTTTTAACCGAAGTTAAGGGAAGCATATTGTTTTAGCAACCGCGAAAATACGGAGAAAAGCAGACAAAGTCAAAAAATCATGATTTGAGAAAGGAGGCCGACAATCATTTGTATTACCTGCTTCTGAACCGAGGTCGCAATCATGTAACTGTAAATTGGTTTATGTGTGCGCTACCAGAGGTGATAATTATCAGGCAGAATTTCCAGAGACCCTGCCCTAATAAATATTGGGCGCCTTTCCTATATAAAAAGGACAGACAAAGGGACAAGATGATTTTCCGGCGCGGACGCAGGTGCAAAGGTGGTTTTCAGAAACCGGTCTACGTACTGCTCTACAACCCCTTACTTTGCACCTGCGGCGACCCAATTCTTATTACTACACTACCACCGATGACACGGCAAACTATGAAGACGACGTAGGCGGTTCTCCTGGTGCCGTCTCTACTCTCAATGAGGTAACGGTAAACTTCGAGGCCCAGGCTGAAGGCAAGGCGCAGATCATGCTCACCGACCTTACCGGCCGCACGGTTAGCGAGCAGGTGATGAACGTTACGACCAGTCAGAACGTCAAAACGATCAACCTCCAGCGCTGTGCCCCCAGTATTTACCTGGTTCGGGTGACCGTCGACGGCCAGCAACTGGTGCGCCGCGTGATCAAACGATAAATGACTCGATAAGACCAAAAGCCTGAAACGATTCATTGCAAAATGGGCTGTCGGAATTCGTTCCGGCAGCCCGTTTTGTTTTCAGGCGACCCCTTGCTTACGCTTGCTTTCAAAAATGAGCCGCTGCCCCATGTTCTCCAGCGAGCGGGCGGAGCGGCCGAAGATGCCGGCCAGGCATTCAAGGTCGTTGGAGTAGCACATCGCTTCGATGAGTAGTGCCTGCTCGTCGCGTACCCAGGGCTCGAAGGAGCGGGGATAGGTTTCGCGGGCAGTGTGCATGTAGGCGGGAAGGCGATCACCTTCTTTGCGCAGGCCGAGTGCGAGGACTGCTTTTTTAAGCTCATCCGCCTTTGCCTCGTCTAGTTTGTCAAAGGCCGTTGCGCGGAAAAAATCGATTTCTTTCCATGGCTGGTCGGCCGTTCTTTTATTCCCCTGCGGCAACTCGGGCAGCACTTCGGGGAAACGACGGTGAAAGCCCATTAGGTGGGTGTGGATGAGATCGCGGGTGAATACACCGCGGTACTTATTGTACGCGACGAGACCCTTGAGGCTGTGATCGGCAATGGAGCGGCTGCCAATGAATATTTTGGCCAATTGGGAAACGCAAGGAGCGTACCCGAGCTCTCGCAGGGACGTGCAGGTATCCAAAATTAGTTTGTCGGAAATGTCGATGGCAGAAGGGTCCGATGGCACCGCAAGTGTTTTAA
>Ga0306864_1001320_pt1 | contig 10231 bp, 8 predicted proteins | sample AntRauTorckE5430_FD_190448 | JGI IMG/M metagenome (GOLD analysis project Ga0306864, IMG submission 190448) | Saline lake microbial communities from Rauer Islands, Antarctica - Metagenome Torckler E5 #430 (v2) (version 2) | ecosystem: Environmental > Aquatic > Non-marine Saline and Alkaline >...
ACTGTGACCTCCTACTAAACTAGTAGAATTAGCATGTCCAAATAGTTTCCATACATTTTATTTCGTTTTAACGTCGAGGAAGGAGGAGGAAGGAGGCAACAACCAACAACGACCAACGACGATATCATTCAAGAACAAATTCTCTCTTCATCAGACCTACTCGCTACTCGTCAGTCTGTTTTTGGTATCATCCATCTTTGTCAACGATAACTATCAATCCATTGTATATCTTACCCTCCATAATCCATCAATTTCAATATGTCAGAAAAAGGAGAAGGAGGAACGACTCTAATTATTATTGATGGTCAAAAGGATTTTCATCCTGGTGGATCCTTGGCCATAGCAAGCGCAGATGAAGATGCCAAGAGAATTGCAGCTCTCATCAGATCTACTCTTGTGGAAAATTCTTCCTTGAAGATTGATAGTATTGTGGCCACGCTAGATTCTCATCATAAGCTCCACATAGCAAATCCTTCTTTTTGGAGTTCTGGAAATAGGGATCAACCTGCTCCTTTCACCATCATTACCAGTGAAGAGATCGAGAATGATAAATGGATCCCTAGAAAGGATCTCAAGCTACCCTTGAATAGTCAGCTTCTTGACTCCAGCATCATGAACGCAAATTTTCAGGGCAGTGATGGAAATTTCGATTTGAAGCTGTACTGCATCGAATACTGCAAACGACTTGAAGAAGGCGGGAGATTTAAGCTGTGCATCTGGCCGGAACATTGCCTTATTGGCTCAACGGGGCATGCTCTACACGATGAAATTAAAAATGCAATCGACGAATGGATTCAAGCTACTGGAAGGAGCGTTGAATTCGTCATGAAAGGCACAAATAATTTGACGGAAATGTATTCTGCCCTCAAGGCTGAGGTTGAAGTATCTGCAGAAACTTGTTTAAACAAGAAATTGTTGGAAAGGCTCAAGCTATCTGATAGGATCTTGATCTGTGGACAAGCATTAAGTCACTGCGTGAACTATACCACGAGAGACCTTATTGATAATATGATAGATAGCGAAAAACATAAAGTTGAAGTCTTGAAAGACTGTTGTTCGTGTGTGGCAGGCTGTGAGGAGTCTGGCAATGAATTCTTGGATTATGTTAGTGCACAGGGGGGCAAGGTGCACGAGGTTTCCACGAATGTATCTGGAACCAAATTTATAGTGTGGTAAATAGGATTTTATTTCTACTAAAAATATAATTTTTGTTGTAAAATGGAGGACCAACCTTGGACCTCCTTGGACCAACAGTCAGTGATCAATCAATCAATTCTATCACCAATCCAAGGTATTTCCTTGTCGATTGGGAGGACGGCTGGTAGAGTTATTGTTGGCCTCCTTCGTGTTGTCCTCTTCTCTATCGCAAAATCTTTCATGTCAAGAGCGAGCCGTTTGATCTCTGATAAGTCTTTTACAAACCTGGACTTCACTTGGTTCATTTCGTTCCTTACTTCGTGCTGCTCATTGTTGGACCTTTTAATTTCTCTTAAAATGTCCGACGTCATTGTCTTGACTTCTCTTTCTGTATTTTTGATTTCTAGAATGATCTCGTTTGCCATTACAGTAACCTTACGATCACCTTTTCGCATGACAAAGAACCACTCGCGAATTTGTGGCGGCCAAAGAAAGCCAGCTGTACATAGACCAAAAGCGAACCATAGTGGAATGACCAGCAAAATAGTTATAATCCGGAGGAAGAAAAAGAGATAATACTCGAGCAGGCTGATGTCATCTGAATTTTTCTCTTTGAGAAATGCGACAAGGTGATTCCACCACTCTCTAAATGAGTCACTCAAAGTTTGTCTTTGCAAGTCATGGGCTTGCGCTTGATCTGAGTAGTCGTTGCGGAGCACACAAGATACAACCCGCTTCCTCATTGCCTCAATCGTATCCATTTCAGCCACAAAATCCAATCTATTTGACCAGAACACCACTTCGGCCCTCTCATTTTTAACAACAGAGTGACTATCTGTCACAATTGCAATTAATACATTAGACAGTAGAATTACCACTAGAAAGACAAATGCCACGTATAAGATTTGCGCAGTGATGCTTTGCTGATATCTGTTGACTTCGCCTATCTCTCCCAGCATCATTGTGTACCTGAGTTAAGTTTCAGTTGAATCACAAGGATAAAAAAAGGGTGAGTGATATTTCTTCCAATCATGAAACTTATATATGAATGTCTTCGAGATAGAACTCACACTTTCAAAATTGATTTGTCGAAGGAGCAGTGAGGAAACCCGCCATAATCTGATATACAGGATTCACTGCATACCGGTGTTTTGCGGAAAACAATCAAGAACATTTGAGCAAACGCTATCAAAATCACAGCCAGTGATATCATAAAAATGAACAGATTCTTTGACACAGACAACACTGTTTCATAAAACACAGAGAACTCTAGCATTGTGCTCTTGAGAAAGTTGATGACAATTAGCCAAAGAGCGCCTATCGTGAATGCAACCCCTGTTCGAAAGCTCTCGTCGCCATGCGATCCAAAGTCAGGCGTACCGAAGGCAATCATTCCTCTTAATTCTTTCTCCCTTCGTGCCATTGACACACAGTAGTGATAAACGAGGGAGATCACTATGATATCTAGCCAGTTCCCAAAGTGCAGAAACCACGATCGAAATGTAGAGAGGCTAATCATGCTCACTACCTGTATGACTGCTCTGATAAGGAAGTATGTCGCACCAAAGAAGCACGCCAATAAGGCACCATCAGCGTAGTACGGTAAGTCCTCTCCACTAAACCTGAAGTGTATGTGGCTTCTTGAGGCGAAGGAGAAGCACACGATGATTAGAATGTAGAAATAACCATCGAGTAATAGAGCGAAGGTTGGAAATCGCTCAGCAATGCGTTTGTTTAGAATCTTTTGAACATGAGGATGAGTGACAGCGTTGTCTCGTAGCCATCCAGGAAGGGTTTGTAACGCAGTTAGAATATCAGCAGATAATTTTGGCCCTGCGTCAAGGTACAATTTCAAACAATCTATGACATTTTCTTGAGCCTTCTTTCCTCCCTTTAATTCTGCGTTCACACCTTCAGCACGAAGAGACATCAAATGTAGAGGTAGATTTCCATCTTCATCCTCGTCATCAATACTCGTATTATGCATGTGCTTCAATAGACATCCTAGTACACATGGACTTGTATCATTGTGAGCATTTGCCATGGTGTAATGAAGCGCTGTCCTTCCTGTGTTCTCTTTTGCACAAAGACTCCGTGGACAAGCATCTATCAGTGCTTCCAACGCAGCCTGAGATGTCCCATAAGCAGCAGCAAAGTGCAGCGGAAGCCGTCCTTTCTCATCACCGATCATAGTTGCTCTTTTTAACAAAGAAACTATCCGCCCTACATCCTCATAATCTAGCCGATGGTTCGATTCAACTGAATTTCCGCTGTTGCTATGGCTATCGTTCTTGTTCTCCACATTATCATTTCCACTCTTGAAAAAGGCAAAGTGCAAAGGCGTCCTCAATCTCTTATCTTGTGTCACCTCTCCGTCAGGATAAGCCACCATTAAAGCCATAATTACATCCACTGGTACACTTTTTGCACAAGCATAATGCAAAGGCAACCATCCATTGGTGTCCTCCCACGAGGCAGTCTCTACTGTACATTCTAGCATTGCGTCAACAATATCCAGCGGACAATTTGAATGTTGGCATACAATATGCAGAGGTGTAGTACTGAAAACCCCTTGTTGGACGCAAGCTGCATACCTCTCATTCCGACTTGGATGATCAATGAACCACCTTCTTATGTTTCCCCATCGCGTTATTTCTTTCGAAGTGGCGGTTTCAGGTTGTAGTATAACTTCGCACAATTGAAAAAATATGTTTACTTCGTAATCGGGCGTATTGCAATCGTCATCAACATGTCTGAAAACTTGAGCTGGATCTGCTTCTCGATTACTCGTTTCAACGGTAGAAGTTGAGTTATGCATGGATCTATATGATACTTGTGATTGTACACTTTGGTGATTACGAGACTCAACAGTAGGAGCTGAGTTATGCATGGATCTATAGGATACTTGTGATTGTACACTTGGGTGATTACGAGACTCAACAGTAGGAGCTGAGTTATGCATGGATCTATAGGATACTTGTGATTGTAAACTTTGGTGATTACGAGACTCAACAGTAGGAGCTGAGTTATGCATGGATCTATAGGATACTTGTGATTGTACATTTTGTTGATGACGAGACTCAACAGTAGGAGCTGAGTTATGCATGGATCTATTGGATACCTGTGATTGTACATGTTGGTGATTTTGAAAATTACGAAACGAAGAGGCATAGTGTCTACTTCCTGTAACATTACCACTGGATACATTCGTGGTAATATCAGTTACAGTACTGGCTCCAGTAGTACTACTAGGAGCAGCACTATTGACAGAATTTGTTCCAGCACTGGCTCCAGCAGAACTACCACCAGCAGCACCATAAACAGAATATGATTCTTTCTGATCATCGATCGATCGCTGAGGTGAATATGGAGGTATATTTGAAGTTGGAGTCCTAGGTCGTGCCTGCTGTGATTCCCCGGAGTTTCTACGTAAAGGATCACCTCCTCTGCGGATAACTCCTTCAGTGAGGGACGGCCGATTCATTATAGAGTGTATAGTGAAGACGTACCAAAGATGATATGTTTGTGAGCTTCGATCGTTGGAGACTAGACCTCGCAGATGCGGCTTGTCTTGAAGGTGGGAGGTGGGAGTGAGTGATGAATGATGAGAATGGTATTCATCCAGTAGGTCATAGGTCATAAGTCATCATAGGTCATCAAAGGTCATGGACGGAAAGAGAGTTGAGTCCGCTGCGACATTTTGAAGGCATATAAGGCCTTTTATAATACAGGATGAAGTAGGCAAATTATTTGATTTCTTGCTAATTGTTGCAAGCTTGTTGCTCCCCTATCTTGCTTGCTGTATCATAGCGTATCATGCTCGAAAGCAGAAAGATAGATTCATTTTTCATTTTTCATCTATCATTAATTACACAACCCAAACCGTGTGAAATCAATGCCAAAGGATTGTAATTATTGTGCTACTACTATGTAAACGTAACTCTTGTAAAAAAATCGTCAATGGAGTTGCAAACAAGAGCTAGGTCCCATGGACCTGTGACTTCAAAATCATTGCGATACATAGTACTTTCATGAAGTTGTTGTTGTGGGATCTAGACAGAATATGAGAAAATAATATGAAACCAAATTTCAAATAACCTGTAGTAAAATACATGTGTAATCCGCCTCTCTTGTGACACTCAATCCTGCGAATTCTTCTTTCTTCACGACTCACTACTCTGGCACGGAGCATCAGCAGGCGACAGGCGAATGCGTCGTGCACCGTCTTCTTGCTTCTTGCTTTCTTTGCACCTTCTTCTTTCCATACATATCTCCATAAAAAAAAGCACGGCATTCCATCTTCTTACAACAACGCAGAGAGACAGTGCAGCAACCTAATTTTTTACAATACACAATCTTAGTTCCATATTCAAATGCGTCGTTTCAGCGATCAACTGTCCCGTGGCAGACACGAACGAATTCCTGCCGATGATCACGAGGAAGCTTCCTTATCAATTCCTCTCGGGAACACAGAACAAATTGGCCATCTAGGCTCTTTAACGCATAATGGTGATGTTGAGAATGCAGGAGATAATAGTAATCAAAGAACAGTTTACCATGAGAGCAGCAGCGATGAAACGGCATCGCTTCAAGCAGCTTCTGATGCCAACTCTAGCTCTCACTCTGATACAAATTTGGATGCGGATTCTGATGCGGATACAAATAATTCGCCCGACGCTTCTGATAATTCGAATGCTGCTACAACTAATGAAAACCAAGTGTTTTCGCCAGAACTTATCCAACTTCTCGCTGAACGTGATATTCACCGTCGAAAGTCTTCCATATGTGCCGCAGTCTTGGTTTGTGTCCTACTCCGAATGTGGATTATGGCGATCGTGGATGTAGATATTTCACTCATCATATTTAATATCTTCATGACCAGCTACTTTCTTGCCTGGCGCATTCATCTACACACTGTCGAGCGCGATCAAAGTGCACGGATTTTAGAAGTGACTAGGCGTGATGAGGTTGGTGAGGAAGTAAGTGAAGATGGTGCCCACGAAGGAAACCGTCAGCGCAGGGCAACGAGAAGGGGTCGAAGAAATGGCTCAAATGAATGGGACTTCAACTTGGGGAGAAATGGGGATCATGTGGATTTGGACATGTTGGGTTTCCAGGCTCAACTCGCTCTTGCCATTATGGAAAGCCAAAGGCACGTTCTTGACACAGGAGGATATGGTCGTCCTGGCGGAGAGGATGAAAACCAGATGACTGGAGTGAACGAGAAGATAAAGGCCAAGTGGGAAGCGTTTGCATACAATGTAAAGAGTGCAAGGGTGGAGGAATGTGATGATTTGAAACCGCACAAAAATGAAGATCCTTCCTGCTGTATATGTCTCTGCGAGTACGAGGAGGGAGAAATGTTAAATCAGTTGCGGTGTGGTCATGTTTATCATCAGGAATGCATAGACTCCTGGTGCCAAAACCATACACGATGTCCTCTATGTAATCTGGATCTAGATGATGCTAAGGAGACCAGCACAGTTCTTGAGGCTGTTGTATGAGGAATGTTTGGGAAGATGCCAATACTGTTGTTAGTAGCGTGTTCTATATTCTTATAAGGACCCCTTTTCCAATTTGTATCAAATTATTATTCACAGTAGTACTCTAATATTCTTGATATTTACGTTTATAGAACTGGACATTGAAATGGAACGGATCTCATTTTTAATACAACCCAGTAAGCCTCCAATTCGATGAAGAATTAGGAGTTAAGATGCGTATTTACATTTACCTTTGTTCTTGCTTCGCTTTCCTATATCCCACATGTATTGCAAGCCCCCTTCATGTATTAAATTTTTATGTTGTAGTATCCTGCGAGATCACAGCTAACGAAGACATGTATGATTCAAAGTAATGCTGACAATAATATCTTCGCACCCACGAAATCTCAATATAGATTGCTTTGAATTATGATCTGGTTCTTACTACATCAATTTGCGTTGTACTTGCTACCTCGGAGCTCAGATTTGTAGGGATTCAATTCTTTTTTGATGCTTTCTCACTGTCATTTTGTGTGCTTACTATTGGGCAATGACTCTGACGAGAAAACGTAGAATACATCTCACTTTGATTCTGCATGATGGCGTGCGAAAGCAGCTCTTTCAACAATTCTGTCTCGACTAGCTCTGATTCTATTTGGCATTTTTCAATCGTCAGGATGGTATGCACACAATGTTCAATAGAGCCAGCCGAGTAACCTACAATGGGTACACGCAGGTAGCGTATAATGTGAGTGTCAATAGGTCAGGTAAGTGCCAGTAGAAAACAGGACTTACGCCGAAGTGTTCGACTTACCATTCGAAAAGCGGGCTAGAAGGCCTACATCAAGGTCAAAATGTTTCGCTATTGATGGATGGTCTACCTCGAACTTTGTTATTAAATGTTTCCATAACGCGCAACGATCTGAATGCTCGGGGAGGGGAACGTGGACGAGGTGTTCAAAAAATCCTTATATTGGCAACGGCAATGTTAGAAGTGCCCATAATAATGTGGTTCAAAATATTCAAGGTCGTTATGAAAGTTGTACCTTGTTTTTCTGGCTTTCCGCTAATTCCTTTCCATTTGAGTAGTTTCAAGTCAGCATTCCATGGACAATCTGAGGACCCAATAATGATAACCCTTTCCTTTGCAATACCTTGGTTTTTATAGATTAGAAGATCCTTTTGAAAGACGCTCTTTTTATTCTTGGTGGATTGAAAGAATTTCTCACACTCGTTTAAAAATATTACAACTGGAGCATTACTGCTATTTTTGGCGATGGAGAAGACCATGTGAATAAGTTTCGTTGGTCCATTCTTTTCAAGGAGGCATTCGTCTGGGATTTTTGTTGGTGACAAGTTAATGAAGAGAGCACCTAACTCACTTGCGACAGCCCTAGCAAGGGTTTCTTTGCCACTTTGTTGTTGCCCATATAACAGGATTGATCTTGTATTCAGGTGATTTCCAATTTTCTCCTTGACAGAGTTGGATCCGTTCGGTAGAATGCAATATTCAATAATGAGCTATGGGCAAGGAGGCTTCCGTCAGCTTTTAATATTAACTTTGAAAATATGGCTAAAGAATCTTACCCTTTTTGTCTCTGCAAGAGTTGCACTGGGATTTTCATCAGCTCCAAGTTTCGAAAAGCGATTCTGATCAGTGGAACAAACGAAATCTTTCATGTTCTTATTTCGAGGTATTTCTAACAAGCGATAATGTGCAAGTCTGTCTAGCATTTTCATATTGCTCATATTCTTCAACTCTTCAATTCTGTTTCCAGGCAAGTCTTTCTCCTTTTTGCCTTTCCTCGATTTCGTTTGCTTGCCGTTTTCACCTGATTTACTTCTGCTTGCTGTTGCATTAGACACGGTTTTAGTTCGCAGTAGATTGGTCAGAAGCTCCTTGTCGACTACGTCCTGTATATCAGATAGGACTTGATTTTTCACGACAGTGTCCTTAGTCGTTTTAACAATAAAGGAATGCCATGCAGACTCTTCATCTACCCACTGCAATTTGAACTTATTAATATCATCCTTTTTCAAAGATATTAATCCGTCTTCCCTGTCCTCTGCCTGAATCACTCCTGCATTTGCTGCAGATGGAGATGACAATTCGTAGAATTCATCAAATGTTCTTGGAATTTTGTGTGTACTGGCAATCTGCTTAGCAACCCATTGAATCCTTTCCTCTTTTAAATCTTGCGTCAAGACAAAACCTTTTTCTCGTTTTATGTCCTTTCTTAAATTTTCTAGCACATACCCATAATCTAATTCATTTCTACTTTGCTCGAATTCTTTCCTTTCATTCAGCGCAAATAATTGCTTATTGTTTATTGCCTTGGAATCACTTCCCTTACCATCATTCATCATCCCAAGAAACACTCTTATCCAATCTGCATTCCATCTCGATCGTGCACGAGCGAGGTGGCCTCTAGTACAACGCTGCAATATAATTGCAGCTTTTTCACTAATGCCGTTCATCTCATGTGTTGTGATATCGTTACATAAATCAGGTGTCGTGAGATTGTTAACAATACTTGTTTCATATTCTTCACCTGGTGCATAATTTGCGGTCTCCTTATTGTTATCTGTATCTCCTTCCCTCTTCAACTGCCCATTAGTATTTTTGCGATAATGATTGATATATCCGTGCACTAAAGCATCACGATCGGCCTTCGTTTTTTGTGCATCATTCTGAATGAACTTAGGAATAACTGCCTGCATTCTGCACCATTTGTATTTGAGCTCTGTCGAGAATAAATCGCTGCTCAAATTCATAAACTCCCACTTATGGCTTTCGTCTTTGCAAGCAGAGTTTGGATGAAAATAATATGGATTGTTGTAGAAAAAGTTTCGCAACTGAATCAACCTCGTAATAATTAGACTTTGAGTCTCCATGACAAGACTTCGCATCTGTGGATGTACCAGGTCAGCGTAGATTTCATTCAGTTCCTCAAGAACACCGAAGTATTTCAAGTACAAATCAAGAGTTTTCTTCAATTCAGCCTGACTCGGCCTGTTAACATTCTTGAGTATAGATCCAGCCGAAGTTTCCATTCCAACGATTTGTTCCAGTTTCGTCATGGCTTCTCGCCACCTTTGCAAGACAGGAGAGCTGTGCTTTGACGACATAAAAATGAATAAAGTACTGAACCGATCGCTGGGGAAGAGACTTCATAAATAAATGATTGAATATTATGCTTACCTGAACGACGTGAGAGCCATCGCTAAAAATTGAAACCTTCTTGGTCAACACTTTGAACAAAATCTTCCTTTACTTCGTAATCCATGATTGATGGAAAAGTCTGTCGCTGATCACTATTTTGAAGAATCTTTCTTCACATGGAAATCCATGATTAGTGGAAGAGATTGTCGCTGATCACTATTTTGAAGACGCGTGTAAAAAATTCGAGGTACAGTTGCATTTAGCACCTTTCGAGGAACACGATGACACGTAGCAGAGGATATGGTAGTCAACACATCTCATCACTCATCTACGCACATGAAAAAGGCAATATTACTGCCTTCTTTTCCTATTATAAGAAATTACTTGTTTATTATTACGTAAACTATACGTAAATCACTATTTATTTTCTTATACATGAAATTATCTT
>Ga0306864_1001321_pt1 | contig 10226 bp, 9 predicted proteins | sample AntRauTorckE5430_FD_190448 | JGI IMG/M metagenome (GOLD analysis project Ga0306864, IMG submission 190448) | Saline lake microbial communities from Rauer Islands, Antarctica - Metagenome Torckler E5 #430 (v2) (version 2) | ecosystem: Environmental > Aquatic > Non-marine Saline and Alkaline >...
GTCTAGAAGCGATAGAGCCAATGCCTTTGTGGAGGAAACAATTGCTCTGGGTACATTGAAACAGTATAATCAAATCGAATCTAGATATGAAAACTTAATATCAACGCAGACCTAAACTAGAGCCAATTTTTTTAATAATAAAATATGGAGGCGTACATTATAGATGGCATAAGAACACCAATAGGAAATTATAAGGGAGCCTTGTCTCCAGTAAGGATAGACGATTTAGGAGCTTTAGTTATTAAAGAAGTAGTAAAGCGGAATCCCGAGATCCCCAAAGAAGCTTATGATGATGTAATTTTAGGATGTGCTAATCAAGCTGGGGAAGACAATCGAAATGTAGCTCGCATGTGTTCGCTGTTAGCGGGTTTACCCTTTACAGTGCCAGGTGAAACCGTCAACCGATTGTGTAGTAGTGGACTTTCCGCAATCATACATGCCAATAGAGCGATAAAAGCAGGAGATGGGGACCTCTTTATAGCGGGTGGGGTTGAGCATATGACTCGAGGGCCCTATGCCATAGCAAAACCTTCATCGGCTTATGGAAATGATGCCAAAATGTACGACACAAGCTTTGGATGGAGATTCATCAATCTGAAAATGGAAGAGCTTTACGGGACAGATGGTATGGGCGTTACCGCAGAAAACCTTGTGAACATGCATAAAATTTCACGAGAGGACCAGGATATTTTTGCATATCGCTCTCAAATGAAGGCTACAAAAGCTCAAGAAAATGGCAGACTGTCCAAAGAAATTATTGGCGTAGAAATCCCACAACGGAAAAAAGATCCGATCATATTTGATAAAGATGAATTTATAAAGCCTCAAACCCAATTGGAGATCTTGGGTAAATTAGGACCAGCATTCCGTAAAGGTGGAAGTGTAACGGCAGGTAATTCTTCCGGCCTTAATGATGGAGCAGCAGCTACAATTATAGCTTCAGAAAGTGCTGTAAAAAAATATGGCCTTCAACCTATGGCCAAGATTTTGAGTTCTGCCGTCGTTGGTGTTGAACCAAGAATCATGGGTATTGGACCCGTGGAAGCTTCCAACAAAGCCTTGGCAAAAGCGGGTCTAAAAATGAAAGACATGGACATTATTGAGTTAAATGAAGCTTTTGCTGCGCAGTCTCTAGCTTGTATAAGAGCTTGGGGCTTAAAAGATGATGACGCTAGAATTAATCCTAACGGAGGGGCAATTGCCATTGGCCACCCTCTTGGGGTAACCGGAGCCAGATTAGCTCATTCAGCAGCTTTAGAATTAAAATTAACTGGAAAAAAATATGCCCTAGTGACCATGTGTGTTGGTGTAGGACAAGGTTATGCTGCAGTAATTGAAAATGTGAGCTAAGTTCCTGTTCTAGAATAACAAATTAGGCATTTTATATTGTGATAAATTGTCTAAAATTATTGAAAGTCTCAACAAAATCGTCAACTATTAGTTTTAAACGCTATAAAATAAACTATGCAAACCACACAAAGTTATATTCAAGGTCAATGGACACAAGGTAAAGGAGAAGGTAAGCCTATTTTTGATTCCATAACTGGAGAACATTTTACAAACATCAATGTGGATGGTTTCGATGTTCCAGAAGTCCTCGCCTATGGTAGAGAAAAAGGAGATACTTTAAGAAAGATGACCTTTCAGGAACGCGGGAATATGCTGAAGGCATTAGCATTTCATCTTCAAAAAAAGAAAAGAGTATTTTATGACTTAAGCTATAGAACAGGAGCTACCAAAATGGATTCTTGGTTCGATATCGACGGGGGTTTTGGTAATCTTTTTGCTAATGCTTCTCTGCGTAAACTGTTTCCAAATCAACCTTTTGATGTGGAAGGGGATCCTATTGATCTCTCACACGGTGGTCGTTTTATGGCCCATCATATCTTAGTACCTAAGGAAGGAGTTGCTATTCATATCAATGCTTTTAATTTCCCAGTCTGGGGTATGTTGGAGAAATGTGCGGTCAATTGGATGGCCGGCGTTCCTGCAGTAGTCCTTCCAGCACCACAGTCGGCTTATTTAACTGAAGCTGTCGTCAAAGAAATTATTGCGTCTGGAATTTTGCCAGAAGGTGGTTTACAGCTTATCAGTGGAACGGCAAAGAATATTTTGGACTCTACAGAATCTCAAGATATTGTCACCTTTACAGGCTCGGCCAAAACGGGTCGGTTACTTAAAAATCATCCTAGACTTTTAGAAGAATCTGTGCCTTTTACGATGGAAGCCGACTCTTTGAACGCTTCCGTTTTAGGGGAAGATGCTGTGCCTGGGACACCAGAATTTGACTTGTTTATTCGTGAAGTTCGAAATGAAATGACCGTAAAATGTGGTCAGAAGTGTACAGCGATACGACGTATTCTAGTTCCAGAACACCTCATGGAAGATGTGCAAATTGCTTTAGGTAAAGCCTTAGATAAAGTTACGCTAGGCAACCCCCGACTCAAAGAAGTTCGGATGGGCAGCTTAATTGATAAGAACCAAGTCGAGGCCGTTAAAAAGTCAATTTTAGAACTCTCAAAGACAACTGAACTCGTTTATGGTGATTTTGATGAAGCTGAAACCATCGGAGCTGATTATGCAAAAGGAGCTTTTATGAAGCCTATTTTACTAAGAGAAAATCATCCTTTTGAAAATCAGGCGGCCCATATTACAGAAGCTTTTGGCCCTGTAAGCACACTTATGCCTTATAAGACCTTGGAGGATGCTATAAAATTATCTAAAAAAGGAAAGGGCTCATTGGTCAGTTCTATCTTTACCAATAGTGATATTATTGCAAGAGACTATACCATTCAAGCAGCTTCTCATCATGGTAGAATACTGTCGATCAATAGAGAATCTGCCAAGCAAAGCACAGGCCACGGTGCACCATTGCCAAATCTAGTTCACGGTGGCCCAGGGAGAGCTGGCGGTGGTGAAGAAATGGGGGGAAAGCGTGGCATTAAGCATTTTATGCAGCGTTGTGCTATCCAAGGAAGTCCAACAACATTAACCGAAATTACTGGAATTTATCAACCTAAAGCTGACTATAAAGATGCTGAAAAACATCCCTTTGCATACCATTGGGAGGACATTCAACCTGGGATGTCCCTCAAGACTCATAATCGTACTTTGACGGATACCGATATCATTAATTTCGGAAACCTCACTTGGGACCACTTCTATGCGCATACCGATATTACATCTTTAGAGGGGAGTATCTTTGAGCAGCGGACTGCTCATGGTTATCTCATTATTTCTGCTGCGGCTGGACTTTTTGTATATCCCAACAAAGGACCTGTAGCAGCCAATTACGGCCTAGAGGAAATCCGATTTCTACGCCCCTTATACCATAATGATACTATTCATGTGCGCCTAACCTGTAAAGAAAAGGTGGATCGTGATCAAAAAGGAAAAGAGCTACCTAGCGGTATTGTAAAATGGTACGTGGAAGTCTTCGACACAGAGGCTGTGGAGGAAGAGGATAAGTTGGTTGCTATTGCTACGATTTTGACTATGGTACAGAAAAAACAAACCACTTTTCATGAAGTAGATCGATCTTTTATTGAAGAGAAGTTAAGCGAGTTAAATGAATCGGCAACTGCTCAGTGGGGACTGATGACGCCGCAGCATATGGTAGAACATCTCGAAATGAGTTTACGAATCGCTACGGGTGAAATTTCTAATTTTGAAATTAACACTCCAGAAGAACATATTGAACAAGTTCAAGAAACCTTATACAATTACGAAAAAATGCCTAGAGGCTATAAAATGCCCTTGATGAAGAAAGATGAGTTGGAACCTTTAAAGCATGAGGGTTTATCTGAGGCTAAAATATCTCTGTTGGAGGCTTATGATAATTTTGTGGTATTCTTTAGAGAGCATCCTAAGGCGACTACCAAAAACCCTGTTTTCGGTGAACTTACTAGTTTCGATTGGAAACTAGTAAACCGCAAACACTTTAATCATCATTTTCAGCAATTTGGGTTGATATAAAAAAATAGATTTAGCTGCCTTAACTTATAAGCTAAATCTTTACCAGATCGTATATTAAACAATAAATAATCAGTCTTAAAAAGCATTCGAAAACGATTGAGAAACACAAAAAAATATGACCAAACCATACGTAAAGAAAGATATTAAAAATAAAATTGCAACTATTGAATTTTTTCATCCAGCCCATAATTCTTTGCCTAGTGATATCCTGGCTGAATTGGCGAGTACTATCACAGAAGCAGGCAAAGACGATGAGGTTTTAGTACTCATTTTAAAATCTGGGGGTAATCGTACTTTTTGTGCTGGAGCAAGCTTTAAAGAGCTTATTTCTATCAATGATGAAGTGTCAGGTGAAACCTTTTTTAGTGGTTTTGCCAATGTGATCAATGCGATGCGAAAGTGTCCAAAATTTATCATTGGCCGCGTGCAAGGTAAAACCGTTGGTGGTGGGGTTGGATTGGCCTCTGCTATGGATTACTGCATGGCTACGCAACATTCGGCTATCAAACTTAGTGAATTGAATTTAGGCATTGGACCTTTTGTCATTGGACCTGCAGTAGAGCGCAAACTAGGTGTTAGTGGAATGTCACAAATAGCTATTGATGCCAATTCTTTTTATTCAGCAGAATGGGCAAATCAAAAAGGTTTATTTGCAAAGGTTTTTGATACTACTGAAGAGTTGGACCTCGCCGTAGAAGAGTTTGCTAAAAATGTGTGCGAATATAATCCAGAGGCAGTAAAACAGATGAAGCAAATGTTTTGGCGAGGGACTGAAGATTGGGATGAACTTCTTCTGGAACGTGCGAAAATAAGTGGTAAGCTAGTATTGAGTTCGTTTACTAAGGAGAAATTGGAGAGGTTTGAGTAGAGAGGAGTTATGAGAAGTGAGTAATATGAAAAGCAACTATCATTTTAAGTTTGAAGATTTAAAAGTTTATCAAAAAGCTATTGATTTTGGTGAGCAAGTAAATCATCAGATAGAAAATTTTCCAAGTCATGAAACATATAAATTAGCATCTCAATTTATCCGAGCAGCGGATTCTATAGCCTTGAATATTGCTGAAGGCTCCGCCAGTTCTGACGCTAATTTTGGAAGATACTTAAAAATAGCTTGGAATAGCGGTCATGAATGTGTTGCAGCTTCAACTAAAGCAAGACTTCGAAATTATATAAGCTTCGAGGTTGATGAAGAAAATAGGGAAAAAATTACTGAAATATCTAAAATGATTTCAGCTTTACTAAAACATCTTAGAACTAAATAATGAATCTATAGTGACTCACCTCTCACCTCTAATAAACTAATTATATATGATCTACAAATTTAAAAATCACACCCCTATTGTTCACGAATCAAGTTTCGTGCATCCCTTGGCGGCAGTCACAGGTAATGTAATCATAGGAAAAGACTGTTATATTGGTCCTGGAGCTGCTATTCGTGGTGATTGGGGTGAGATTGTTTTAGAGGATGGAGTTAATGTTCAGGAGAATTGTACGATCCACATGTTTCCAGGTAAACGCATTACCTTAAAAAAAGGAGCACATGTAGGTCATGGTGCGATCATTCATGGCGCAAATTTAGGAGAAAACTGCATGATAGGTATGAATGCTGTAATTATGGATGATTCTGAAATTGGTGAGGAGTGCATCGTTGGAGCTTTGGCATTTGTAAAAGCAGAATCCAAGATTCCTAAACGAAGTTTGTTGGTGGGGAATCCTGCAAAAATCATAAAAGAAGTCTCAGAAGATATGATCGCATGGAAAACTGCTGGAACTAGATTATATCAACGTTTGCCTGCAGACTGTCATGAAAGTTTAGAAGTGGTGGAACCGCTTAGAGAGGTTCCCAAACACCGTCCAAAACAAGAGAATTTCTACAAAACGCTTGAGGAATTCCGTAAGAAAGAGTAACATGAATTAATAGACCTTGAATTAGTAAGATTCAGTTCTACATAAAAAGGATTATGAATAGCAAAGGAAAAACAGAATTCAAACTCCCTAAAATGGGAGAAAGTATTACTGAAGGCACAATTTTAAACTGGATAGTAAATGAAGGGGAAAACTTTCAAGAAGGAGATGTTTTAGTAGAAGTAGGGACAGATAAAGTAGATAATGAAGTCCCAGCACCATTCTCTGGAATTCTAGTGGAAACCAAATATAGAGCTAATGATATCGTCAAAATTGGTGAGGTGATCGCCGTTTTAGAAGAAATCAGTGTTTCAGAAGCAAAAGGTAATTCTTCTGAAGAAAAAATCGAAAATCAAGATACCCCTACCGCTAAAAAGCCAACCAAACCTTCACCACCACAGCCTGCTTTAAAAACTGCTAAAAACCCATCTCTAACTGAAAATCTACCTTGGATGCCCAGTTCAAGAGGTCATCATTTTTATTCTCCTCTGGTTGAGAAAATTGCAAAAGAGCATCATATCAGCTATGAGGAGTTGGCTCGTATTCCAGCATCAGGGAAGAAAGATCGACTTCAGAAGTCTGATGTTTTTAAATATATCGAAGATGGCCGTCCAGCTCAATTCGCCCAAAGCCAAGTTGAAAAGTCCCCTGGATTTCAAGTTCCTGACTTAAAATTTGATAAAGGAAAAGGCAAGCTTGTGGAAATGGGTCGCATGCGTCAAATGATTGCAGATCATATGGTGTATTCAAAGCATACCTCTCCTCATGTTACTGCTTATGTGGAAGCAGATATGACTAATTTGGTGAACTGGAGGAATGCCAATAAAAAAGAATTCCAAGAGAAAACAGGAGAAAAATTAACTTTTACACCATTATTTATTCAGGCTGTGACTAAAGCTATTCAGGATTTTCCCATGATTAATTCTTCATTAGACGGTAAAAACATCATAGTGAAAGAGGATATTCATATCGGGATGGCTACGGCCTTACCAAGTGGTAATCTAATAGTACCTGTAGTAAGACATTCAGATCAAAAGGATTTAGAAGCCTTGGCGAAAAACGTGAATGCACTCGCTAGTAAAGCACGAAATAATAAATTGACCAGTGAAGAAACCAAAGGCAGTACGTTCACAATTTCTAATGTAGGGACTTTTGGAAGTTTGATGGGAACTCCGATTATCAATCAGCCTGAAGCAGCTATTTTAGCGACGGGCATTATAAAAAAGAGAGCTGAAGTGATAGAGTATGAGGACGGTGATAAAATTGAAATCAGGCAGATGATGTATTTGTCCTTATCGTTTGATCATAGAATAGTAGACGGATTTTTAGCTGGTAGCTTCTTAAGACGAATTGCAGATTATCTTGAAAAAAAAGAGGTGCTTAATATTAATTAAGAATTTTGAAAAATGCTTTCGAATACTATTTCACGCAAAGTCGCTAAGCTTAAAACGCAAAGTTCGCCAAGAAAAGATAAGGTTAAGTTTATAAAAGTTAATTAAAAATGACAGAAAACGAACTTTCCTATAAAGTAATTGGAATGGCCTTGGAGTTGCATAAAAATCTTGGACCAGGATTATTAGAGTCCACTTATGAATGTGCATTAAAATATGATTTAGAAGCTGCTGGTCTTAATGTTACACAGCAGGTTCCAATGCCTTTTATTTATAAGGAGATAAAAATGGATGTTGGATATAGACTAGATTTAGTTGTCGAAGATAAATTGATTTTAGAAATTAAATCTATTGAGAATTTAGCTCCAGTTCATTTTGCTCAGTTATTAACCTATTTAAAACTTTCAGATAAAAAACTTGGCTTATTAATTAACTTCAATACAAAGTCACTTAAAAATGGTATTCACCGAATAGTAAATGATTTGTGAATAAAACTTCGCGCTCTTTGCTGTAATCTTTGCGAACTTTGCGTGAAAGAAAGTTCTGTATGAAATCATCAAAAAACTATCACTAGAAAAATATAAAGCATGAAATTAAAAAAAGATATATTCAAAAAAGCCTTCACCAATTTAGTCACTGCGAAAGCCTTGACAGAATTATACGAAGAGAACTTTAAAGTGGTTTCCAAATATGTACATGCGACTTCTCGTGGTCATGAAGTGATTCAAACTGCGGTAGGGATGCAATTGCAGCCTCAAGATTATATATATCCATACTATCGCGATGATTCCATCTTATTGGCGATTGGCATGCAGCCTAAAGATTTGATGTTGCAACTTTTAGCTAAAAAAGAGGATCCCTTTTCAGCAGGGCGAACCTATTATTCTCATCCTAGTTTAAACGATGCGGATAAGCCTAAAATTCCACATCAAAGTTCTGCAACAGGGATGCAAGCGATTCCTGCGACTGGAGCTGCCATGGGTTTTTGGTATAAAGAACACAAAGATTCAAAGTTTGATATTCAAAATTCAGAATCTCCTGTGGTTGTCTGTTCCTTGGGAGATGCCTCGGTCACGGAAGGCGAAATAGCAGAGGCTTTTCAAATGGCTGCTCTTAAGCAGCTGCCTATCATCTATTTAGTACAAGATAACGGTTGGGATATTTCAGCAAATGCTGAAGAGACTAGAGCTCAAGATGCCTTCGAATATGCTAAAGGATTTCATGGACTTGAAGCTATTAGTATTGATGGCACTGACTTTATAGAATCCTATACAGAATTTGAAAAAGTACTCAACACTGTAAGGAAAGAACGGAGACCCTTCTTAGTTCATGCTAAATGTCCTTTACTTAATCACCATACCTCGGGAGTGAGAATGGAATTTTACAGAGATGATCTTGAAGAATCTAAAATGAGAGATCCGTATCCAAAACTAAAAAAACAACTCTTAGAAAATGGATTTACTGAAGGTGAGCTAGATGCTATTGAAAAAGCAGTTAAAGTTGTAGTCGCTAAAGACTATCAAGAAGCTTTACTAGCAGAAGATCCTAAGCCAGAGGATTTATTTACTCACGATTTTGCACCGACACCCATTACAGAAGAAAAGGGGAATCGCTCTCCAGAAGGTGGAGAAAAAGTGGTCATGGTAGATTGTGCTTTGTTTGCTATTAAAGAGCTTATGAACCAACATCCAGAATGCCTACTTTACGGACAAGATGTTGGGGGTAGGCTAGGAGGAGTCTTTCGTGAAGCCGCTACTTTAGCACAAAAATTTGGAGATCATCGCGTCTTCAATACCCCCATACAAGAGGCTTTTATTGTTGGCTCTACAGTAGGCATGTCTGCGGTAGGTTTAAAACCTATTGTAGAAGTTCAATTTGCAGATTACATCTGGCCAGGGTTAAACCAATTATTTACTGAGGTGAGTCGCAGTTGCTATCTTTCTAACGGAAAGTGGCCCGTCTCCATGATTCTCCGGGTGCCAATTGGTGCTTATGGTAGCGGAGGACCTTATCATTCATCTTCCATTGAAAGTGTGATCACCAATATCCGTGGATTAAAAATTGCTTATCCAAGTAATGGTGCAGACCTTAAAGGGTTGATGAAAGCAGCTTATCACGATCCAAATCCTGTAGTTATTTTTGAGCATAAAGGGCTCTACTGGAGTAAAGTGCCCGGTACTAAAGGAGCTACAAGCATAGAGCCTGCAGAAGATTACGTATTACCTTTTGGAAAAGCATGGGTGTTACAGGAAATTTGGCCTCAGGACGATGATGAGACGATGAGCATTATCACTTATGGAATGGGAGTTCACTGGGCGATGAACGCCTCTCAGGAACTTGGCCTTCAGGACAAAATTGAGATTGTAGATTTAAGAACACTTCATCCTTTAGATGAAGAAGCGATTATGAGGTCTGTCAAAAAATGCAAGAAGTGTTTGGTGGTCACCGAAGAACCCTCAGACAACACCTTCGCCAGAGCCTTAAGCGGTAAAATTCAAGAAGAGTGCTTTCGATATCTGGATGCACCTGTTATGACGATTGGGTCTGAAAATATGCCGGCTATTCCACTGAATTCAATTTTAGAACAAACTATGATTCCGAGTACAGAAAAAGTAAAAGTTAAAATACAGGAACTTTTAAGTTATTAGGAACTGAATGCGACCACTGAAAGACTCATAAATAGTTCCAGGTATCCGCATTTTCTGCAAGCTGTCACACTATTTATTTTCGAACATGATCTTCGATAAGATGAAGCATACTTATAATAATTAGTGCCCCGTTTGATATAGGTTCAATAGGGAATCTGTCAACTTAGGTATGATACCAAATTATACCAATTTAGTTATTAAATGCCGTATTAAAAGCTTTTAGAAAATGATGATTTCCTGTTATAGATTTAATGGTTTCAGGTTTCATTTCGCAGACCATTTCACTTAGCCATTCTTTTAAACTTTT
>Ga0306864_1001323_pt1 | contig 10214 bp, 10 predicted proteins | sample AntRauTorckE5430_FD_190448 | JGI IMG/M metagenome (GOLD analysis project Ga0306864, IMG submission 190448) | Saline lake microbial communities from Rauer Islands, Antarctica - Metagenome Torckler E5 #430 (v2) (version 2) | ecosystem: Environmental > Aquatic > Non-marine Saline and Alkaline >...
AAGGGGTGGTTAAATCTAAGTTTCTACGCACGCTATGAGAGGAGTCTGAAATGTCCGTGTTGATTAGACTCCTTACTCCTCATTCCTATCATCGACGTGTGCCGGGAATGCACTGAGTTGAAAAAATCTGAATCATCATCATTTGGACATAATGACTTTCTATTCATGTGAAAGTTAAGTTAAGATTACGTCACTTGAAATAGAGAACAACTCTAAAAACAATTTCGTTAGCATTGAAACAATTCTATTTTACGATCTGCAGAACAAAGTGATTATAATTCCTCGCGACTTTTAGTTATTATACCAATTATCATAAACACTTGTATGGCCCACTGCCGGGTCCCAATCAGTTTCACTAAAACGCATGCACCGAAAATTAGTGCGACCGCTTTTAGGGGAAATTCAAGCGATGATTCCTGATTCATCAGTTTGAACGTATAAATAATTTCCCAGCGAAAAAGGTCCTCAAACTACATTACCGCAAGTAATACTTGTTCTTTTGAACTTCTCCCTAGACAAGAATCTTTCGGTCTTACTTTTCATCGCACTGATATTCTACAGTGCAACTGCTAGCCTTTTGAAATATGCTGCACTTAGAGCGTTCATATCCCTTGGCACGCTCATTCTAAAATCTAAGAATGCAGCCAGCTGCTGCACATGTTTGTCACTTTTACACTCTTCCAAACAGTTTTCGTCGTAGCGTTCTTCACAAAGGATGCACGCCAAGGATCTCATAGTTGCATCCAAATCTTTTCCTGCAGGCAATTCAAATTTGTTGGATTTCGTCTGAACTATCTTTTCAATATCCTTGACAATCATATCGCGATTCCTAATCAAAACGGACGCTGCCTCTCTTCCTGGAGAAGCAGCAACGTAAGGTCGACTTGAAGCATATTCGTCCCACAGACGTTGCTGTTCTTCTCTTTCTTCATTACTCAGAGGAGCAGTGTCTTTCACATTATTTTCCTCGATTCGTGATGACACCAAAGAAGGGACGTTGCCCACATTACCAAAGCCAGCCATGCAAAGTACTTTTCTCCAACTAGAAGCATCACCCCGTACCCGACATGCATATTCTGGAATCGTTTGTTCCATTCCTTGATACCACCTTGCAAGGTGAGGATAAGCTGTTTCGCACCTTGGATTCAAGTCATCGTGCAAACATGGTAGCTGCCCTGCGTATCGCTCTAGAAAAGGTGCCCAAGCTACATCAGCTGCAGTAATTCTTTCGCCGCAAAAGAATGTACCTTCTTCAGCAGTCTCTGCCAATAATTCGTTAGTCTCCCTCAACACTTTTTCAAACTCATTTTTCCAAAGTGGTTCACCATCGTACCGAAATAAAAATGCAGCGCGAGAAGACGGCCTTGCGCCTCTCGGAAATATAGTATCAAAAGCTCTTACTTTGTTAACAACTTCATTTGAAATCTCGTCTGGATACAATTGGATGGGACCATTAAATCTCTTATCTACTTCACGAAGTAAGTCTATGCTTTCTGATTGTACTTTACCGTCTTCCCACATAATTTGGGGTGTATCACCGCGATACCAGCTTGGCCGACCATAGATATTATCAATATATACAGTATCATAATCAACTTTCTTGACTTCAAGCGCGAGCCAAATTCGTTCTGAGTATGGGCACCATCCGTGGCGCTCGCGATACAAGGTTGGTTTCCCCTGCTCTGATGTCGATGGACGTGACGAGTAGGATGCACCATTGACAGCGAGGGGCTGCGCATTTTCAAAGTTTGGCATGGAGGACAAATCTTCCCAGGACGGATTTGCATGGAGATTTGTGCCCTTTTGTTTCGATGAAAATCCTCCATTTGGTGGTGAGAATGCGCTCACATGGGAATCATCTCCTGATGTGCACAAGACAAACAGTAGTGCGATGCAAAATATTCCCTTCATGGATAAATAAAAAATTGGTATTGGATATTTGGCCGTCAGCGATTTGTTATTTCAGAGAATGCACGCCCGAGCACAGTTGATTAGCATGCAAAATGTCTGGAATAGAATCGAAGTAGGAAGTAGGGGAACAGAGTTCTGTGATATAGGTATTAGGTATGGATATAATAGTATTTATGTGCAAGCCAAAGACAAGAAGTCTACCATAAACCATAAAACATAGTTTCAGTTGCAAATTTATCCCAAGTATGACACGGCATTCAAGGACACGCAAAAGTCACGGCGACCTCGCGACCAACGATTTTAATTAAGGTCGGATTTTTGATGTTCTGTTGTTCTGCTGTTCTGTAAAAGCAACATTCATCAGCGGCTCATAAAATCGATATTGTTTAAAATAACAATACAACAGCGGCAACCATGACGACCCACGGCAACGAGAGCAAATCATTTATCCGCGGAGTCAATCTTGGTGGCGCCTTCGTGTTTGAGCGCTATATTACACCTTACTTTTTCGCGCTAACAACATGCGATTTGAAAGGTGACTTCCGGTTCTATCCTGATCAAGTCGATGCCCCTCCAACTACCAGCCCGATCTATAAACATATGGATACAGATGAATGCAAGCCTGTCTTGCCGTATCCGGTTGATGAATGGACATTGACTGATGCATTTGATGATAAGGAAATCGCAAAACGTTACCTTGAAATACATTATGACAATTTTATCACAAGGAAGGATATCAAATTCCTAAAGCAGAACGGAGTATCGCATGTTAGAGTCCCACTTGGGCACTGGATTACAGGAAATATTGCGGAAGACGAGCCATTTGTCGACGGCGCCTGGCCTTATTTCAAGCGCCTAGTGGGATGGTGCAGAGAAGAAGGCATCCAGATCTGGCCTGATATCCATACAGCTCCCGGCAGCCAAAATGGATTTGATAACAGTGGCCATTTGCTCAGTGTAGGTCCAACTTGTCATGGTTGGGACATGGACGACATGCATGCTCCTGAGTATAATGCTACTGTGTTGGCCGCGAAGATGGGTCAAGCGCAAAATAAAACAGGGGAAGTTGTATTGTCCAAAAACGTCCTGAGGACACTTGATATCGTGAACGAAATTACATTAGCTGTTGCCAGAGATAATATGACAGATGTTGTGACCGGATTTGGGATACTCAACGAGCCATTTGCAAACTGTGACATGAATGTTATCCGAAAGTTTGATGACATTGCCCTCGGCATTGTGAGAAAGAATATGGAAAATGCTTCTGTCTACATTGGTGATGTTTTCAATTCATCAAGCTTTAATGATGGGTGGTGGATAGAACCGAAATACAAGGGTACTTACCTTGACAGGTGAGTTTTAATTTATTTCATCTTGAACTGAATTGAAGATGACAAAAAGAATGAATTCTTATCATCCTATCGTACTACCCTAGTCATTACTACCATGTCTTTGACGAAAGACCCAGACACCTGTCACCAAGACAGCACGTTGCATTAGTTTGTCAGAAGAATCATAGGGATACAGTTGCATGTTGCTACGAAGACGAAGCGAATATGACCATTCCATCTACAGGCATAAGCAGAATCGTTGGTGAATGGTCTGTCAGCCCAGATACTTTGGTTTGTGATAAATTAGATGATGTCATGGCTGGGATTGCCAAAAACGGAATTGCTCCTGAATTTGATAGACAGCTATCACCTGAAAGAAGAGGGTTTCTTCGTAATTTTGCAGAGGCACAAATGGTTGCATACGAGGCAGCAGACTCCGGCGTATCGAGTGGGTGGTTCTACTGGACATATAAGATGGAAGGTGGTGCCTTTGCAGAGTGGAATTGGTCACGTGGTGTAAGTGAAGGTTGGATCCCACCCATTCCTGCCTCTGATGTTGCCAGTGAGGATCTATATGGGTCTTGTTATGATATCATTTTCAAGACTAGCGATGATTCGTCAATACTACATGAGTTTCCTGACCCAAATTCTCTTGATACGAATAATTGGCAAGGGTTTCCGATTGACGATGATGTCGTTGTTTCCCACGGTCAGAGTCTTAAAAATGATACGGACGGTGATTGGTACAGTCCTTCTACTGGTAGTGACAATGATAACGACGACGTGCAACTTCATTCACAATCGGAATCTGCTGTACCAAAATATCTGAATAGAGAATTGGCTGGCTGCATCCTGTTTGTCCTTGCAGGCGCTGCCTTTTTTCTTCTAAAGAATAGGCGTAAGAAGTCACAAGAAGGGTACGTTGAAATAGCTAATGTCGCAGTACTTTAAGTTTCCATATTAAAGATACATTAAATGCAGTGTGTGTAGGGAAATACTTCATCTTATTCATGGCATATCACCTTGCCGTATTGAACGATAGTCGGATCGAAATTGACTATGGTAGTGTCCTCGTTCATTGATACTTCCTTTCTTTTACTGAACAGTGGATTCATGCAAAAAATCAAACCAATTTTTGTATTCTATCCTAAATTTCTTGCTCAAATTTAGCCCTGCGTTATATTTCATTTTGACTATATGAACACGCCACAGTGTTATGCACCATTACCCAAATGACGAAAACTAGCGAAAACATACCAGCATGATATACAGTAGTGATAATACACGTATGTGCGTGATTGTACGGATCTAGAGTTACTTAAGTTCTCAATGCCTCTTCAAAATCCTTGTGTCCCTTACGTGTGCGCCAGTGAAAAGGATTGGACGTGATGAGATTTACAGAGCTTGCGAATTACGGGATGGTAAAAACAACAATGATTCCGTTTCTGCATGCCTGACACATTTTGCAAGGGGACTAATGACAGATCATTTATCGCATTATCATGCCGTGGTGCGCAACGAATCTCTGGTTGCGCTTAGGCCAGAGGTTGTACTTATAACTTATATCTTATATTACAATACACACTACCACTACACGTGGGTTGGATCGCATTTCAATAATACAGTTTGTCTTTCAGTACTTCTTTAAAATTAGAATTGCTAATCAAGTTGGTACGGAATGTGCATTAAATCTGAAATCATCTTGGTCTGTTCGCTATCTTTTGAAAGCAAACAATACATATCTTCAGCTCTCGCTATTGTGTAATCCACAAAATCCTAAAGGGATAACATATGCCTTTTCTTCTACATGACCACCAATGCTACCTCCTTCTTGCCTGCTAATTTCGACGAGATCCAAGGAATACCGCTGGCAGAGAAGCGTGTCGTCAACGTTAAGAGATATTTGTTCGGTTGTCAAGTCTTGGGATTCAAGATTTTCTTGCGCAAGCTTGGTCTGCAAGAGAGCGCACATTGGATGGAATGTGATGGTGCAATTTGTTGCAGCACATTTGATCAATCCCATTGATTCGAGAGAGTTCGAGTGAGAAGACGATGAATCTATGAGGGCTTCCTCCTTTTCATCGAACTCGTTGTGAATCGGGCCCATACCACAAAGGCTACACACTGAATCTTGAAGGGAGACCTCGATACCAGAAGCATTAGATGAATTAGGATTAGAGCTTGTGTCCTGAAGTACATCGTTACACCAGATTCTGCAGACTTCCTGCGTCCATCTATTTTTGTGTTTATCACTTGTGCTCATTGCTCCACCTGTTGAGTATGGAATAAAAAGCAGCTTAAGAGTGTGTTTGCATTAGACGGGACTGCGGAAATCTTAATCAATTCGTTCAAACTTACCTGAACAATGAGGGCATAAAGTGCATTTTGGCGTAATGGTGTCTACTGTTGTAAGTACCTTTTTCAGTAGTGTCGCATCGATCGCATGAGGTAAAGCGCTAGCACACGTAGAGATGGCCATCTTTTTCTCTTCGTCCTTCTCTTTGAACCGGGTGGGAGGTCTACTTCGTCTTTAAGATTTTCTAATTGCATTTGGCGAAGCATCGCTTGACTGTACTTTGTTCTTCGACCACGCAAATTAATCCATAAATATATTGCCACGATCACGCTTTTAAACAGATTTTTGATCAGATTTATCATTGACTGCGACGCAAAGCAATTTCAATTACCGTTTAAAATCACAGAAACTTTTATATCTTTGGGTCTTTTATAAGCGCTAGCATCGAATTTCTTGCCAGTAAGAAAAGAAGAAAGGGTTGGTTTGCTATATTTTGTAGATGCCTCAGACCAAATACGCCTTGTCCTTCCCACACTGATACGTTTTGAACGGCCGGAAGCAGTTTTAGCACCAACGTTGTCCATTGCCTCAAACGACATACTTGTGTTTAATGCAGTTGCACGACAATCGTAAGATCCGAGAGATCCGCGTAGGCCACCTTTTTGTCTTTCGTTAACGCTGATTCGATGGTCAAGGATTGAGCCTGGTGCACATACGACGGTAATTCTGCCACAAGGCACATTGGTTTTCTGTCGACTCGAGTCAAATTAGATCTGCTTGAAGAGTTTGCAACTTTAACAGATATTTTCCATTTCCTCGTGCATACATTAGAGAGTACTTCTATTTTTCTTTTCCTTTGCTCCTTTTTTCATGCGACCGTATATGGACTCGTGAGTTGTAGTATCGTTGGTGGGAAAATCCTCTTCCTCTAGATCTACGTAGGCTGGTGGTTCTTGATAAATACCTTGTTTAATTTATCCCAATATGGAGGCATAGATGAACAGATTCAGCGCGTTCCGCTTCAAGAATGGATTTGGCACGATTTATAGACTTCGTGGTATGCTCTAGTCAGGGGTCGTAAGGCAACATTTTATGTCTCTGGAATCTAAGGAGACACGACGAAAGGGAAGGCAGAGGGTAATTTGACTAGATCTGAAGGGAGAGTGAAGTGATGAAGTGTTAAAATGTGTGGAAATGGGGATATGTAAGGAATGCTTTATTGTTGAACATACTTGTGAGTTCAATGACACCAGGGTCCTCGGATCTTCTTGCAGCAGCGGTTAGGGTATCACTGCACTCGAAATTACTCCCACTTTCCTCTGAGGGTGCACTTGGCTCGTCTTTACTATTTGTTCGTCTTGTCCTTGTAGGGCTGAGCGGTACGCTGCCGATAGATACTTTAGAGGCTATAACGGTATCAGCTCGTGTTCCTTTCACGTCATCCTTGCACAAGCCCCCCATATCAAACATTCCGTATCCTAACAAACCACTATTAATATTTTGTCTATACACATCACCTTCTACATCTTCGCTTGCGTGCCATACTCCTTGCATATCCTCAATGTCACGAGGCAGGGAGCGGAGGAGCGGCACACGGGGTTTGGACCAAGGGAGGCTGGTCTGTAATTCAGTGGGATCTCGTCGTAAAACCTCAGAGAAATGTGTGTCAAGCCGATCAATACAATTGGAACATTATCGTCTTGGGTTGCAACTCCGATTGGTTGCAATTCTGATTTCTTCAATTAGAGTATTGCAAAAGCCTAAACCTCCCACTCCGTGAATAAATACCAAAGGATTTACTTCGTTCAGCTGCTCTTCGTCAACTTTGCCTTCGATGGGAGGCGATACCAGTATGATAGATCTGTTCCAGAGTTTTGTGCAGGAACGTAAACATAGCCTTTTTTTCCAATTGCTTTTGAAGCATGAAGTTCGCACTATGTGTCACTGTAGAGAATAGAAGCGATTTGTGGCGATAACGAATTGGTTCACAATTGAAACGCATGAAGGGAAGAGACCCCCTTTCGAGATGACGATTGGGTAAGGACAACAAAAGTGGCAAGTCGAAATCGCATAAAGAGTTTATTTCGTCATCCGATAAAAGCCCAATTTTGAGGAGTAGACAATATATCGCCCAGGCTAAGTAAGACGACCCCATGACATAATTTCTCCTAGAAGCAGTATCATCCTGAGAAGCCCATATTTATATATGCCTCACGACATCTATCCACTCCCTAATGATGAGTTGTTCGGGTGTCAGGGAAGAACTTTTTGCAAAAGTAGGAGAAGGAGAGAAAAATAGCGAAAGTGATGCAACACGAAGATGCCAGCTGACAGCTTTGATTCTTGCTGAGTGTATGAGTCTGTGGAGTACTACAATGGTGCATGCCAGAGATGATGGTGATCAAGAATGGATTGCTTCACATCCGTTCTTGAGTAATGCTTTATTAGATCTATATTGTCTAAATCGTGGAAGGGCAAATTTGCTTCGCGATAAGGAGGAGCAACATGGAACCATCGATGATCGTATTTCCATCGAGATCCAAATTCTTCCATTGAAGAAGCTTCTTATTTGCTTTCTTACTGAGAAGAGTGGAAAGAAAATCAGGATCAGTCGAGTCCATGATGATTTTGAGAATAATCTGGTTGCGACTTCTGATATCAATCGTCTTACGAAGTTTCAACTTGTCGTCTTCATTCACTTTGGCCTTATCATGAAGTGGAACAGCACTCCAACTTCCATCAAGAGGATTCTGGACTGGATTGGAACCATGGAAAGACCAAGTATTTTCCTTGTTGTGCTCGAAAAGCTCATGAACAGTGGTCCTCTCGGGTGCGCTGGCTAGATCATGCTCCTTTCCGTTAAACGAAAACGTGAGAACGTCCTTACAATTGAGCTTGTTGGAAATAGACTTCAGAGCTTTCCTAAAAGGTTCAATCTCCGATGAATGACCTTTGAATCTATCTTCAGGCTTAACATCAGTTTTGGCAAGTGAATCGAAAAGGATTCTTCCCTCTTTCAAACTTGGATTGATCAATTTCATTTGAGGAGAAATCATGAATGTTTTGAATTCATCTTCGGTTCTTGCACCTCTAGCATCAGCTAAAGCAGCAGCAGCAGCAGCATTGGTAACAATCAAAGCAGCATCAGCATCAGCATCAGCATCAGCAGCATTGGTAACAACCAAAGCAGCAGCAGCATCAGCAGCAGCAGCATTGGTAACAATCAAAGCAGCAGCAGCATCAGCAGCAGCAGTACGCGTGTTAACATTAGAACTTATGGCAATCGATTCAGTGTCCTACTTCTTATCTGGGCTTGATCGGCTCTATGAGTGCGATTCGAATCGAGGGTGTTTGTGGACACGGTGACAGAACTGAATAAGCAACGAGAAGCTCGTTTCTGATTAGAGACGATAGGATCTGATAAACTGTTATTTGGTTAATTGTGAGCTTTAAATTAATATTCTAATAACAACCCTTTCTTTCTATTCGTGATAGAACTTAAGCTATCATTCCCGTAAGATAATAATAGCTTGCTTGATTTCAACAATGAGTGTTTCTGGGGTTCAGCGAACATCCCATTCTTGGAAGTGATGAGTCTAAAAGTTGCGTGCTGAAAATTATAAAAGGAGATGGTTCAGATCTTAGACCATAGGATGATAGCGATACAGGCGAGGATAATGCTGCTGTAATCTATGCAAGCATTGGCCGAGAAATCTTAGCTTCCACACTATCAGCTATTAAAAGCTCTATCTATCGTAGCTTGGCATCGGCAAAGGTAGATAATTTGGGAATGTTTTGTCAGCTAGCTGAAAACTTCATCGGAACTCGAATGTTTTGTGCGAAAGGTTTTGGATTACAATTTCTGCTGAGCAAGCCGGTCCGATGGTATTTCTATTGGATATTGCGCACTCCGTTGCGATATGCGCACTTGACACATTAGGAGATCGATATCAAAAACACTTGATTTCCGTTGAGTGTGGGTGCTATCTTACCATTCTTATCGCCCCGTTTAATCGCTTCTTTGATACCTATGAACAGTGATGCAGCTACCATAATGAGCACATTCATACCACGAGGAATGATGAACGTGAGCCTTTTAAGAGTTTACCATGTCTGTTTCAAAGAGAATTCGTTGCCTGCACGTAATTCTGATACAATCAATGAATTCAAGAGACAGGCTGAAGCAGCTGAGTGTATAGCGGCTCCGTTTGCCATCATTAGCATCTCAGCTGAAGAACAGCACAGCGCCTTACTGAGTGGTTGAGGCAAGCTACTCAAAATGAGACTGCGAAAGCACATCTTGAGGGTCCCACCTCTCACCTTGCTGCATGCTACAACATAGCTGAGGTTGCAAGCCGAAATTCTACAATGAAGAACACCATTGCCAGCGTCATCACATCTAATGTATTATGTACAATACCATGTACCTATGCTACAATGAGCATGAAAATTTTAAATGGATATGTAAAGTAGGGCAAAGCTTTTCATCAGTTCGAGACGATAGCTTTCGTTCGTTCGCTACACACGTGAACAAGGTAACAATCGCATTCGCTTCCCTCCTTCTCCAAACGACGAGATCTGTCGCTGATGTCTGTCTTGCTGTAGACAGGGTGTCATACGAACCCAAGATAGAATTCATGAGGACCATTGCCAATGGTACCTTGCTAGCGTGCGAT
>Ga0306864_1001324_pt1 | contig 10211 bp, 8 predicted proteins | sample AntRauTorckE5430_FD_190448 | JGI IMG/M metagenome (GOLD analysis project Ga0306864, IMG submission 190448) | Saline lake microbial communities from Rauer Islands, Antarctica - Metagenome Torckler E5 #430 (v2) (version 2) | ecosystem: Environmental > Aquatic > Non-marine Saline and Alkaline >...
GCCCAAGCCAAAAAAATGTCCCCCGGGGGGGGGCATTTTGCGGTACTCCGCTGTACTCGTATGTTTATAAATTATAAAATAAATGTGCGCAAAAGATTGAGATAGCATACATACTTACTACATACTGTAGGTACTGTATTATCTGAAAGTTCTCGCTAGGTTATAAGACTAAAGTGCATGATCATAATAACCACAAACTAAAATCAAAGAGATGAAGATACCATACGGTACACGGTGGTGGTGGTGGTGGCAGTACCTCTCTAGAGAGAGAGAGAGAGATAGAAATTATTAGCAACCAATCTCCAACCTCCAAACTCAACTGACACAAACCAAGCGACTCTTTTAAACAAGGTAGCTACGGTACACTACTGCAGTAGCTCCTCGCGCAAGTAGGTACATCGACAACACATCCACCGCACATCCACCGCACATCGATCACAGATACTGAAAATATGTCCAATCCCTTTGGAGGCTTTAACTTAAATAGTCCCCTATCCTCCACATCCCACAATGCCCTTCATGATTTACAATCAAACTGCATTCGGGATTTTTTCGGCCCAACCTGTCAAACAGTAGCAGATTGTCTTCTCTCTAAAGGCACTTCAACTTGCTCTGAACTCATCACTTCAATTCGACAAATGTGCAAAAGGGACATCAATTCTGAGCGCTTGAAAATGGTTGGAAATTTACAGCCTTTGAGCAAGGGAAGACAACTTGCACATTTGAATCTCGCACGCGGCAGTGAAGAGAAAGGATTTATTGTTGACTCCTCTGCCGTTAAAGCGGCATTGATTGTTCTCATTCAGCATTCACTAGTTAAAGTAGTGATGCCAGCAAAGTCCGGGGTTCTAAATGGAAAACATACCAAATACAAATATGCACTAGAGCACGATCGTGCCATATTCATTCAGCGCTATCCAAGATTTGTGGAATATGCAAGAAAGATGTATCAGGAAATAGGTGCTGCTTTAGTCGAGGAAATCCTCGTAAGAGGAAGAACGGGAACGGTTGAAGCTATCAAGGCAACCGTAGAATGCGTCGGAAGATATTTATCTACTGATGGAGATAGCGAAGTATCGTGCGAAGAAAAGCTGATACTCGCTCAAAAAGCAGCGGAAACTCTGAAGATCATGGTAGACGATGGTTGCATTGAGCTTGTTTTGCCGATTGGAATATCAAGTAGATCTGACTTTGATGAAGATGGCGACAAAGAGGAGTTTGGCAATGATAAATATGAAAAGAGTATGGAAGAAGACCTCGATGGAGATGACGAATTCACGGAACTCACTGATGACCTAGATTCGATTGATGATGGATTAAAGTCAATTCTCGACACACCTCAATACAAGAAAGTTTTTGTTCCTGGAGCTGTTTGGCGTGTGAATTTTAAAATGTTTCACGCAACCCTTCGGGCATTTTATCTTGGACGGCTTGTGGCAGAGAGGTACAGTCAGCTTCAATTTGCAGGAGCAATCGTCTCGGCAGCCCTCAAGTATACAGCCGCAAAAGAATTCTCTCCAAAGTATGAGGCGCAGCTTACTTCCGAAGAACAAAGGCAGCAGATGCTTGAAGACAAAACCGTCTTTACACCTAATGCCATTATGGATTTCCTCCCGCCGGTCGTTTTAGCGGAATTGAAGAATAGGGCCGGTGGCGCCCGTGCAAATTTATCATCAACTCTGTCCACGATGACCACTTTTGTCTACCCACCAGTTGCGGAAGAGGTCGAAGAAGCTCAAGGCCACCCTGAAGGAGGAAAGTTTGAGATCGCTACAAGGCAATTATTGTCTTACTTGAAAGGTCGCATTTTTCATCAAATGATTAGGGATCATTTTGGCGATGTTGGTGCTAGAATATGTTCTATTTTAGAAGCAAAAGGTCATTTGGAAGGTGATGCAGTTGCCGAGAACGCGATGGTCCCGGCAAAGGACGCGAGAGAGATGCTTCACCAACTTTACAAGGAGAATTATATTTCAATGCTATATTTGCATCAGTCAAAGCAACACAATCCTGCAAATGCAATGTACCTGTGGTGCGTGGATAAGAAGTTGTTGCAACACACAGTACTAAAAAATATTAGCCGTGCTCTTATAAATCTTCGATTGAGACGGCAGCATGAGGTGGAGCAGGGTAAAGACTGGATCGAGAGGGCAAAATTCGCAGGAGATACAGACGAGAATTATTCAGAGATGGACAAGATCAATTATAACAAGTTTTGCCAAGGCCTTGAAAGAATCGATAATGCGTGCCTACAGTTAGACGAAACACTCATGATTTTGAAGGAATATGATGGGTGCTAACAAGGATTGTAGGTGTGGCAATTCTACTCGTAAAGAAGTAATTGGGCTTTTAATTCTTTCCACACTTTCATGCAAATACTTTTTTCTCGCTGCTCAAAGAATCGTCATCTAGATATGGATCAATGACAATGACATTATCATCGTCATTCTCCAAATAATCACTTTGAAGAAATGGTATATCAGCCTTGCCAGACAGAGAATTAAATTCAGATTGTCGCATTGATAAAACATCTAGATCTTTTCCTTCAGGGCTTGGCGAGTTGGATGGTATCAGGGAAAGAAGTTGGAGCACAGAGCTCTTCAAACATTGTCTTTCTTTTTCCAACTCCATCTCAAATACACTCTCATCATATAATTTCAATCCTTTCAACTCTATCTTCACTATATCTGGCAATTGGTGATACCGCTTGATTGCACTTTTGGCTGCTCTTGCTCTTAGTCTATGCACCGAAGGCATTTCTCCGTCTTCCAGTTTTGTATCATGATCGAAGTCAAAAGACAGACCTATTCCAAAAGTTCGATGGAAGGCTATACCAAGAGGATCTTCGAAGGTGTTACTATCATAATTTTCTTGGTGTATTGCTGAAACCTTCAATGTCGCCTTTGGGATCCAGTCCTCGCGATTCTCTTTTTGATAGTGTTTATCTTCATCCATTTCCTTTGCAATCAATCGAAGAAGATGAGGAGTAGCCTTAAGATCTTTGACAATAGAAGCATCTTCCCCCCATCCGGTGAATATAAATAGTGTGAATTTGCGAGCAAGAAGCCGAAAGGATGATAATAGTCGCCTAGGCTCTCGCCATTGAAGTCGATATCGCAGTTTTGTTTGAAAGGCATCTGGATCTTGCATTAGTTTCTGGGCCTTCGATTTTGATGTTGCAAGTGATACATTGACAAATTGCCCCACTCGGACGATTTTCTTGAGGGCGACAAGTTGGCATATTGCCATTGAGATCGTCGAAAAGATTATTGTATGAATAAAGAAATTCAGCATTCGTCCTCCTCGGTAGATATCCAGCAAGGACATCATGTCATACCTGAATGCTTGTACTTGAAACATGTAAAGTTGACATACATCAGATGAAAAACCAAGTGGCAAAGTCTTTAAAGACAGATTGGTCAAGGTTAACAAAACACTTTGCAGAAGTGGCAGTGGTCCCTTATCTTGACATTTGATCAAATCATAATTGTATTTGGGAAATTGGTGGATTGCTGCAACAGTTCCAAGTCTCGTGATCAGCTGTGCAAAACATGTTGCAATACCCAATGTCAAAAGGTTCGACGTAGGAAGTATATCAAGTCTTTTCAACGCAACATTCGCACAGCCAAGGATTGACATTGGAAAGGCAGATATAGCCCAATTTTCCAATAAGCAACGAGGGTAGTCGCTGGTGTCTTGACTCGGTTCAATATGCTTTGCTTCCCACTCACTTTTCCGTCTTTTTTTAGGGTGCCTCTTTTTTACAAAGCAATGCAGAAGAAGCGGGACAAGAATGGAAATAGACCAGAACGACGCGTTCATCAAAGATATCAAAACTTGTATATTCTTTCTCAAAAGATGGGATTTCAATGCTACTATGAAACCTACTGAAACTACGACTGGCTTCAAAATGTACTTCATCAGGTCTGGGATTAAATCATGCCGCTGTCTAGCAAACTCATCAAGTAATTCCAACCTTTCTTTTTGAGCCAAGTCCGTTGGCGCATTTGAAAGTGCAACTCCGGATTCAAGAGCCCTCAGATCCGTGTCCCAATCTCCAGCTTTCCAGATATCAGATTTCTTAGAATTTTTTAAAGGAGATACTATTCTATTTTCTTGTATTTGCAAGTGGTGCAGATTTCCAAGGGTCTTAGTAATAGTAGGAGTAAACGATCTGCACGTTGAAAGGAGAAACAGAAGAGTGAAGAAAGTCACATGCCATATCCGTGCTTTGAATCGATTCATTATCTGATTTTTCTTCTTCTGTATTGACTATAGGAGAGGCGTAGGTTGGGATGAGTGAATGTGCAGTTGTTGTTATTCAATGCGCGCAGTTTGTCAGCAACATTGTCTACTATGTTGTCTATCTATGTTCTCTATGGCCTATGGCAGTGTTTCATGTTTCATGTTGTCTGTTTTCCGTCTCTCTGCCATCCATCATTGGTCATAAACAAAAGGCCATTCTCTAGAAGATGACGTCATCAAGATACTATTACCTACATAATTTCTAATTTCAATTGCCATTGTAATTGTAACACAAATCTATTTATTTGTCCATCCCAGACCGCACTCAATACACGCACAATGCTGATCATCAACATTTAACTGGTTTCAATTCCAAACCTAGTTATTGTCATGGAAGCATCATCCCTAGAGCTAAGTTATTGTACTTGATTATGTCTACTTCTCAATCAGATTCAATATTCAGCAATATTCAATAGACCCACCTGTATCCTGACATGACATGGATATACCGACATGTTTCTCCAGCAATTGCCAAAATTGCAATACAAACAGATACAAATTCGTAAAACCATAACAATGCAAAAAACAACAAATAGGCACCTACACCTCATATCTCATTACTCATCTCCCATTCGTGCCTCTTTAAATTGATATTACATACATTCTCACCCGTGCACTTCCAAACATCGAACTTATCAATAAACCCAAGAAGCTGTATTAAAGTTCTGTCTCTCTTCATCTTCTGTGAATCCCGCCCGTCGTTTCAGTCATGATCAGATCGCCTTCGCAGATCTGGAAGATGAAGAATCTTCCAAAAATGAATGTAACGCCGACACCTGACAAAACTTGGAACTCTGGTATCTTCAAAATAATTAAAGTTTTTATAAACTCATGCAGCACCACAACTCGTCAACGAAATCCGCCTAGCGATGGTAAAACTCAGCATGTCCATCTCGTTACCATTGGACCATCGCATTATTGCGAGAAGGCAAGATGGGCATTAGACATGCTGGATAATGACTCTGTTTCTCCCATATATTATACTGAAAATGCCCACCCCCCATTATTTCAATCACTCGAAACGTTGACTCTCAGTGATGGCAAGGTGTCAATGGTCCCCATGGTGGAGTTAACAAATCAAAACGGAGAGAAAGAAGTGATGCACGACAGTGCAAAGATTGTCGAGTTTTTCTTGCCTCATCTGTACCCTTCATCGTACAGAAATGAGATTTTGGAGTTAGAGGAATATTCCGGACAGCATATCGGCGCGACAGCTAGATGCTACCTATATCATGTCTCGCTGAAACCCAAATATTATAAGTTCTTGACCAATATGCTCACATCTCAATCGAGTTCAGTGGAGAAGATGATATGGGGTACAATCCTTGACAGGGGAATTGCAAAAGGAATGAAAAAGGTCATGGGTATTAACAGTCATTCGGCAGAAGCTAGTTTAGCAGCTCTCCGAAAAGCTTTCAATGACATCTCCCTGAAGCTGACAAAGAAAGATGGGAGCAAGAAGAAATTTATCTTGGATACTGACGAAGTAGAGATTGGTTTCACTGCTGCTGATTTGGCATTTTGTTCCACTGCCTCTGTGATTGTGTGTCCACCAGAGCTCTCTTTATTTATGCCAATGAAAGAAGATGAAATGCCTCCGGAGCTTCTTAATCTGAGGAATGAATTGAGAAATACATTTGCAGGGAAGCATGTTTTGGATGTGTATAAGTATCACCGAGGAAAAGTCATGCCAAAAGTAGTCAACAGAGATTGTTTCCCAATTTTTAGTAGACTGTAGGAGGACCCTTTATTTTGGCTATATTGTTACATTCCTGACTCTATTAAAAATTCCGATAAGGAATTCTTCATAATTCTGTTCTTCACTAGATGTATCCTCAACTAGACTTTCAATCATTTCTTCTTCAAGCGCCGAATCTATCACGGTCCTAAACCCAGCCCCACCACTGCCAATCACCACGATTACTGGTAAGTATGAGTGACGTTCGTATCCATCGAGAGTATTACATTGGTAAGATTTTCTAAGCTGAGAAATGACCCTCCAAATCCTAGACCCAAATTCTGATAACGTGGAGATGCTGATGTGCCTCTTCCGTGCATCTTTATCTGAGCTTTCCTCGAAAGATAAGAATTCAGCTCTTGCATCAATGCTGACATCTCTCCCAACGAAACAAAAGAACCGAAATCCATCATCCAGTAGATACACCCCATCAGGTCGAATGCATGCTATGCTTGGTTTCGTTGATGGCGGTAGCTGAATGTATGCCTTGTAAGAGTAACGAACAAAGTCGTCCTCGTCAAAATGTCCATCCACGTGAGTCTGGCTGGATTGCCCCATACGCCTTGGTTTTAATAAGACCGACTCTCCAACATCATTTGGCATGTTGTTCAAATCGTAGAGGCTCGGATGCACAGATAGCATTGACATGGCTGGAGAAACGTTGCTACTATAGAAGATGTGAAAGGCTCTTTCGTCAGCTGTTGGTGATGGTTTGCAGTTTGAACTAGATTGTGAAGCTCGACTCGAACGAAACATTCGGCCTTTTAGAAGACTCAAGCAAAATAAAGGTAACAGCTGGAGCGCTTCGGGGAGAATAAGTTGTCCTGGCGATGCTTCAACCTCGGCATATTTGCGATAGTTTGCTAAAATAGATACACATTTATTCATAATTCCCTTCCTTGCGTTATGAAGCGAACCTGCTGCGTTTTTGTTGAAGATATCACCAATCGCCTGTCGGATCATGAAAGCTGTTAATGAATCAAAGTTTGCTGAGCTGAATAACTTTGGTATAGAGGATGTTGCTTGCATGGCCAATGTTGTTACTCTGACTCGCCTATTCCCGAACGAGTTTGTATATAATAAGGCAGTTTGTAAGTAGGCTACGGCATCCAAAGATCGTCTTCCGTTCTCGCCCGTGGCATTAGGAATTCCACCAACCCTATGATCTAGTTCAATCGCGATGCATGTATCAGGCATTACACAAGATAAGACAAGTTCTGGAGAATCAGAAAACCCATCATCCTTAATTTCTCCTGGTACTTTCCCCTTCGGCAGGTATGCTTTAATAAGCAAACCAGCTGAGCATCGCATTTTAAAAAAAGCTTCATGGCCAGAAAATGTGTTTAATGCCTGCCTAAAAAGTGAATGTCAGTAAGATTCAAACAGTTTGCAACTCATGCGAATATCTGTACTTACAAAATTTCTTCTTTCAGCTGATGACCGTAGCATCCATTCTTGCCGAACGCAATATTTTCGTCAGAATAACTGTCCAGTTCTTGATACCTTAGCCATTTGAAGCTTCCGCAGGAATGTCTACAGAGTTCTGCTAAGGTTGCAACATCTACATAGTGCGTCCCAATGACACCACTGCCATACTCATATCCCATTGGAGTTGACATTATGACACTAAGAGATACACTCCCCTGAACGCATAGCTTTCCAAGTTTTTTGAAGTGCTCTCCAATGTCGGTATTTAGAGCCTGGTGTGATGTATACAATGCTTCCTCACTAGAAGATTTTGCGTATTGTATCGTGCTATTACCTTGCCTATCAGCAAGTGCTCCTATCCCATAATTCAAACGTGATGAAGTCAAAAGTGTTCCACGACCTCCTATCGCATGTAGCGCATGGCACATTATTGAAAGGGCAGCGCCACCACAATTCCAGGAATCACTTTCTTTCGGTGTTCCCCGACATTTGTAATCTGGCACCATTTCTTTTAATATTGACGGAACTTGCTGAATTAGTTCATACAGTTTATACAAAGGAGCTGCATTCTTTGACTGGAAAGAATTCACATCTCCAACTGCGTACGTCCATGATGCAAGCGGAAGTGACGCAAACGGATCTTCTTTCACATCAGCCATTATGGATACTGACAGCTCCCAACCGCTTTCGTTACTTTCATTCTTTCGCCGTTCCTTCCACTTCCAATGAGGTATCAGAACATGATTTTGTAGATAGATGAAAAACCCAATCCTCGGCAAAGCATCTTCCGCCATCCTAATTTCTTCGACCCCCGTCACGCGGGTCGTATATCGCTTCTGTTTCTTCCAAAATTCGTCCATTTCTTCCACAGCATTTGTCAGAACTTTCAAATAAAGATGTAACTTCTCACAATCACTGCCATCCAATGCAAACAAATGAACCGATCCCCATTTACTACTCTTATCGCGAACAATGTACTCCCCATCAACTTCATACTCGACACTGCCATGCCTCAACGGCAAGTTCCCCACATCGACATTGAACTTCGATCCATTTCCTTCTAATAATACATTCACATCATTTCTCCTTTCACAAAAATTACATCGGAACAAGGCTCGATTGAATTCCATCCTCTCCACCATCACGAATGGATTCAAATAGGCCTGGCAGTATCGGCAACGAATGGGCCTCACTGCCCCCTCCCGATCCCTATTCTTTATTTGTTGCTGCCCATGCCCATATCCATGCCCATGTCTAGGATGTGCACCAGGATCGAACCGACCCCGAGAATACTTATCATGAAAAGAATGAATCAGCGGCACAAACTCCACATTGTTACCTCCATTGTTGAAATCTTCCGTGGGAACCGCAAGTGGTGTGGATAGCACCCCCATGTCCATCCCAGTTTTATGTTTGATAGCGCAAGTCTTGGGTATTTGTTGACTAATGGGTTTCAATAATCGTGGGGAAGCATTGCCATTGTCTTGGATGATGTATCGCGTGTCACTTGCAGGCGGGCGCAAAGTGAATGTTTGGGGGTCAGTGGATGTCTTGTAGATTGTAGCAGGGCGCGAGATTGGGTGAGTGGGCGGTTTGACGAATGGTAGTTGCGATGGATCGATTTGAGGTTGAGGGTTCGTCGCCTGCGATGCTGCTGCTGCTGCCACTGGGGGAGGAGGAGGAGGGATTGTATAATTTGGGGGAGCAGGATGAGGCTTTCTTGAAATTGGAAGTGGAGTCAGATACTTGTATGATGTGTTGTGAATTGATGAATGATGACTTATTGGATGGTCAGATGATGGTAATGGAGGAGGGGGTGGTGGTGGAATTCCTCGTCGATGACCAGCATGATCAACATTGGGAGGATTATCATACGATGACACATGAAGAGGACGTTGCAACTTATGTTGCTCCTCTTGGTGTAGATGGTGTTGCTGCAGGTGTTCATGTTGCTGTTTTATACCATGATTTTGATTCACATAGCTTTGAGGATAATGAGATGATTGAACATTCTTCACTCTCAATTCTCCTTGTCCTGCTTCTTGACGATTCTCTTGATGTTGAGCAGAAGGCTTATTGACACGACGGCCATATTGCAGTGGATTCACAGGAGGCGGTCCCAAGTTAGGATTCATTTCGTTCTTCATTTATATATAATAGATATGTCTGTTTTTCTATCTAGATACTCGTACTAACTGCATCCTTATCCAGCAGTCTGCAGGCTGTAGTCTCTGTTTCATAAAATAGTTAGTGATATTGTGAAAGCTGACATTGACAAGCGACGACAATAAAAGTCGCAGAATGATTTTTGCCGCCACAAAAAACTTCAGAATTTACCCAAAAATCAAATTACAAATCTCACCGCAAACAATTGTAATTGATGTCACTGGTGTTTGGGGGTACTAGATTTCCACATAAACGTTAGGGTTTGAGCAAATACATATTTGATGCAATGCGATAGAGGGGTTTAATCCTTTTTGGTAAGTTGTGCCTTGAGTGTTTGTTGTCCAGCTGGGGTTCTGAGTTCGAGAGATATGGTAGAACCGTTATATTTTACTTCTTTGTACCCTATTGCTGGTTTATAATATATTTGAATACAAGGTTATGACCCCCCCCCAATGCGCTGAGTTTCGCGAATATTTGGAATTTTCATTTGGACGACGTCGAGAGTCAAGAGAGGTCAAGAGTCAAGAGACAAGACTCGAGACAAAAGAGTCCATGTTTTGCGATTGGTATCTAA
>Ga0306864_1001325_pt1 | contig 10199 bp, 7 predicted proteins | sample AntRauTorckE5430_FD_190448 | JGI IMG/M metagenome (GOLD analysis project Ga0306864, IMG submission 190448) | Saline lake microbial communities from Rauer Islands, Antarctica - Metagenome Torckler E5 #430 (v2) (version 2) | ecosystem: Environmental > Aquatic > Non-marine Saline and Alkaline >...
CCTAATTGTATTTTATCTTGCATAGCTAAAGTACCGCCAAGCTGTACTTGACGAATTTATTTTATTAAAAAATCAAAATATGCTAAAAAATTACCGTGTGACCGTATGACTTAACTGTTTCCATTAAGACTTTAAAACAGTAACCTTTTATCTCCTTTTAAACTGTAATTTCCCCTCTCGATAATCCAATTCCAAAACCTTATTTTTAACCGTCGGGTTTTCCAAAATCCACCTTGCTAAAGGAGAAACAATTTCTTGCTCAATCGCCCGTTGCAACGGTCTTGCACCATAGCGTTCATCAAAACCAATAATTGCCAAATGCCTTAATAAATTTTCGGAAAACTCCAATTCTAAGCCGATTTTTACAAAACCTTCCCGCTGTTTAAGTTCGTTTAATTCCTTAATCGTAATCGCATGAATATGCTCCGAATTTAGCGGATTAAACATCACTACCGAATCAATTCGATTCACAAATTCTGGTCTAAAATATTTACTGATTGCCGAATTATAAGTCGCTTCGTCAGGCATTCCGCTGCCAAAACCAATAGATTGACGATTTGACGCACCCAAATTCGTCGTCATAATAATTATCGTATTGCGAAAATTCGTGATTCGACCGAAGGCATCAACTAACATTCCTTCGTCTAAAATCGACAAAAACGCATCAAAAATCGCAGGGTCAGCCTTTTCAACTTCATCTAACAACAAAACCGAAAATGGACGTTCTCGAATATCTTGTACTAACTTCCCGACTTCCTTTCCTGCACCAATAAATCGAGCGATTTGCCCAACGTGTTGAAACTCGCTCATATCGATCCGAATCAGAGGCGAACGCTGCTGCCCAACGCCAAAAAAGTAATCCGCCAAAGCCTTTGCCGAAGCTGTTTTTCCGACCCCAGTTGGGCCAGCAAAAATCATCGTGGCAATTGGTTTATAAGGATTATTTAAACCCGCTTTAAATATTTTTACAATGCCAGTTAATTGCTCAATTGCCGATTTTTGCCCAATGATTTTTGATTCAAAATAACTTGTTAAATCATTGGTTTTCAATAACATATCATCCCGCAAAAATAATTCGGGCAAACCCGTGGCTTTTACAAAATTGGTAATAATTGCATTTTTATCAATCGTCGTTTCCTTCGCAATTTGTGCCGAACTCACACATTGCCCCAAAAATCGAATCGCCTTACCAGGAAAACTTTGATACGGATAATACCGCACCAACAAGCGATACGCCAATTCAATCGCTTTATTATCTATGTCAATTCTCAAATTCTGCCGACAAAATGCAGCGAATTTGTCCAAAATCCGATAAATCTTATTTTCGGGCAATTCTTCCAATTGTACCAACTGAAAATTCTCCACAAAACCCGGCAACAATCGGCGAATACTTTCCAATTCTTCGGGCGTAACTTCGCCCACAATTTGCAAATTCCCTTCTTGCAAAAAAGGCGTTAAAAACGCTGCCACACTCACTTCGGCACTTTCGCCACCGACTTGCAACAGCCGCACAAAATCCGCTACCCAAAGAATCCCATTTGCCACAGTCAAATCGTCCACCAACGCCTCACAGGCTTCCTGCCATTCACCCAAATATTTCGCACTTGCCGTGATGCGTTGCGGCATAATTTGCCAAAAAGAAAAATCTAATTGTTGCTGACTTTTGGACGTTATTTTTTTAATCGCTTGTCGCAATACCGAAGTTTTACCCGTTCCAGATTTCCCGACAATCAAGACATTTGCCCGATTATTAACCAACCTATCCACGACCTCATCCACCTCTTCGTCCAGTTCCCAAGCCGCCTCTGGAAAAGCTGAAATATTCCGCCGTATCTTTTTAGAATACGGATATTTTTCCGCCAACCGAGTCAGCGTTTCATATTGTCGCTCAAAATTCCAATCGCCCCAACTACTATTTTTTTCTTTGATTTTCAAAACCACTTCATCGAGTTGCGGTTTCGCAATCGCCATTTGTTTATAAATAAAATTAGGCGGTTGTTGATTCAAAAAAATCGTTGCAAAATGCGACACTAACGATTGAAATTGCTTCGTTTCATAATAAAAAAAACTTTCGTTAAACATTGGTAAATAACACTCGTAATAACCATGCTTGGTTTCGCCATAAATAGCTATCACAGGTACTTTCAGCGAATTAGACAAAGGGTAAGCGGCACTTTCTTCCCGATAGGTCGGACGCACTTTCACTTCAATTATTTTCATTTTTGGCTTCATGATATCCATGTATGGATATTCGTCAAATTTGCGGTAATTCTTCTGCAATTGCTCCATCAGCGTAGCCTTCACATGCCGCAAATCCTTATCTACAACTTGATAATCCGTTCCGACCAAAACGCCCAAAACGGCATCGTCAGTTAATTGAAAGTACAACAAAGGATAGGTTATTTTTTCCATGGTTTGGTTGGTGATTAGCGATTCATAACAATGCAAAAATCGGTTCTCTGACAATTTCTGCAAAAGTGAGCAGGTGACTTTAAGTCACCTGCTCACTAACTCGCTATTTTCAATACTTCCAAAGTGCTATTTATACATAAACTTATAAGATTTGCAGAAATTGTCAAAGACCCCAAAAATCAAGTAAATATAAGGGTTTTGAAAAAATTATTAAGCGTTTCGCCTTACAAATTATGAAAAAGGGTCGAACGCTTTTGAAAACGTCCGACCCTTTTAATATTTCAAATAATCAAAATTTATCTTGCAAAATTAGTTGCTCGTTTTTCACGAATCACCGTGACTTTAATCTGTCCAGGATACTGCATTTCATCTTGAATTTTTTGAGAAATCTCGAAAGACAACATTTCTGCACGTTCGTCCGTCACTTTATCACTTTCCACAATCACGCGCAATTCACGACCAGCCTGCATAGCGTAGGCTTTCTGAACGCCTTCATAATTCAAGGCTAAATCTTCCAAATCCTTAATACGAGACAAGTAAGACTCCAAAATCTCCCGTCTTGCCCCAGGTCTTGCACCCGAAATAGCATCGGCAGCTTGAACGATAGGGGATAAAATATTATTCATTTCAACCTCATCGTGATGCGCACCCACTGCATTTGAAACCGCAGGATGTTCACCATTTTTCTCACACAATTTCATACCCAAAATAGCGTGTGACAATTCCGTTTCCTCGTCGCCAACTTTTCCAATATCGTGTAACAAACCAGCACGTTTTGCCATTTTGATTTGTTTTTTATTCAATCCTAATTCTGCTGCAATGATCGCACACAAATTCGCTGTTTCAATCGAGTGTTTTAACAAGTTTTGACCGTAAGACGAGCGGAAACGCATCCGTCCGACCATACGCACCAACGCAGGTTTCAAACCATGAATATTCAAATCAATCACGGTACGTTCACCGATTTCCATGATTTGCTCTTCTAATTCTTTCTTTGTTTTGGAAACTACCTCTTCGATACGAGCTGGGTGAATCCTTCCGTCAGCCACCAAACGCTGTAATGCCAAACGACAAATCTCTCTACGGATAGGGTCAAAGCTTGAAATAACAATAGCTTCAGGCGTATCGTCCACTACGATTTCTGCACCTGTTGCGGCTTCTAAAGCACGAATATTTCGACCTTCTCGACCAATAATTTGACCTTTCAAGTCATCAGAAGTCAAATTAAATACAGAAACCGTATTTTCAATCGTGTATTCCGCACACATTCTCTGAATACTTTGAATAACAATCTTTTTCGCCTCTTTATTTGCCGTAACTTTCGCTTCGTCCAACGTATTTTTAACCAAAATCAACGCCTCGCCTCTTGCCTTATCTTCAACGGCTTTCATCAATTCCTCTTTCGCCTCGTTTTCACTCAATTTCGCAATTTGCTCCAACGCTTTAATGCGTTCTTCGTTTGCTTTTTCAAGTTCTTCTCGTTTTTTAGCGACAATCTCCAATTGACGACCTAAATTCTCTCGAATTGAATCAATTTCAACTTTTTGCTGCTCCATATCAGAGCGTTCATCCTCTAATTTTTTGTAATCATTTTTAAGTTCTTGCTGCTTGTTCGCAAAATTTTGGTGCATTTGTTTCAAACGATTTTCCGTTTCTTTCAACTTCATTTCGTCCTCTTTCACCCGCTGTTTGCGACTCGTCATTTCGTCTTCAAACTCCGACTTAAACTTGATGTACTTTTCACGCGCTTCTAAGATTTTTTTCTGCTTAATATTCTCATTTTGACGTTCCGCTTCAATAGTCGCTTTTTTTGCTTCCGTTTCCGCATCCATCACAATTCTTGCAGCCGTTCCCCGAGCTTCTTTAATCGCCTTATCTGCCTGTAAATCCGCTGCCGTTAACTTTTCCTGAACTTCTGCTAATTTCCCTTGATTTATTTTACCAAGCTGCTTCTGCCCTAAAAAATAGCCGACAGCCGTACCGGCTATAATGCCGATTATTCCTATTATTATTTCCATATTCTATCCGTATTTATATAATTGTTAAGTATGAATATTTTAGGATATTAAGGACGAGGTTTTAGGGGTTTAAGATTTTAAGGTTTTGACCGTTTTTATTTTAATTAAAAACACATTTACCTAAATATCTCTACACCTAAATACCCAAGTACCGAAATACCTAAACATTTAATTGCCAATATTTTTCGCAAGAAAATAAAATAAACTTAAAAGGAGGGAAACTATATAAATGATTGATTAATAACATTTTGCACCCGTTCAAAATAACAATGAAACGATGTAGCCATGGAACAATTTAATCACTTTTCAAGTGCAATATCCAATAGGTCATTCAAAGCGTCCAAACGCTCATCAATAGCTTCAGGCGTTTGCATATTACTGAATTTAGCGGTTTCTACGGCGTATGTTAACAAGGTCATGGAAAGCAAATCCTTCTTATCACGCTGTTTATGAGCCTGCTGAAAATGTTTCATTTTTTCATTCACCTCATCTACAACCTGACGTATCATCGCTTCCTCCTCAACCTTAATTTTAAGCGAATAAGGTCGTTCATCAATATATATCGTTATGTTCGTCGTGTCTGCCATTCTAAAATGAAAATGAAAATGAAAACGAAAAAAAATAGTATCACAATTTTATTGCAGTAGTTTTAGTTTTTAATTCTCATTTTAATTTTAATTAATTAGCTATTTTCAATCGCCTCAATCAATTTGTCAATTTTTTTGACATAAGTATCAATCTGTCGCTTAATTCCCTTTGGATTTTGCACCCCTTCGAGTTGCCCTTCTATTGAAGTTTCGGATTCAGCAAGCCGTTCTTGCATTTCGGTCATTGCCATTTCCTGTTGATTTAGCTGACTTTGCATCCGCACCGTTTCAATCTGTAGCTGCTCGTTTTGTTCTCGCAATTCCTGATTAACCAATACCAATCTTCTGATTTTTATCTCAAAAGCATCTAATTTTTCAACTAAATCATTCATTTTTATTCGTTTGTTTGTCTCAGGAGTCGGACGCTTTCAAAGCGTCCGACTCCTTTTAACCTACTTTCTAATCACCGCATTAAGCTGTTTCTCGTAAGTTTGAATCAATTTACCCATTACTTTTTCCACATCTTTATCTTTCAAAGTTTTAGTATCATCTTGAAAAACAAAACTAACTGCATACGATTTTTTACCCTTGCCTAACCGTTCTTCATTTTCATAAACATCAAATAAGTTGACATCTTGAAGCAGTTTTTTAGCGTTTTTATACGCAACGGCTGCAATTTCATCAAAGTTAATATTTTTATCAATAACTAATGCTAAATCACGGCGAGCCGATGGATATTTTAGGATTTCTTGAAAAACAACCTTTGATTTTTTCAAGGCTTTAAAAATATTTCCCCAATTAAAATCAGCATAAAAAACTTCTTGTTTCAATGAAAATTTCTTTGCCAATTCGCCCGAAACCCGTCCAAAAGTCACCAATTCTTGTGGCCCTCTGTGGTATTTCAAACCAAAAGCAAAAACCTCATCTTGAACCACCGACGTTTGAAAACTACCAATTCCTAAACGTCCCAAAACATTGTTTACCAATGCTTTAATCGAATAATAAGACACCGCAGATTTATCGGTATTCAACCAATTTTCTTCTAATTTTTGACCAGTTAGAAATATCGTTAAATGTTCCGTTTCGTCAAAACCATTTTCTTTTTTCAAATAAGATTTACCAAATTCAAACAATCGCAAATCTTTATTTTGATAATTTTGGTTGTGCAAAATCGTTTCCAAACCGCTGAAAACCATATTTGGGCGCATCAAATCCATATTTTGATTCGACGTATTATTGATAAAAACCAATGAACTTTCGTCAATCGGCAACAAGGTTTTGTACGTCGTTTTAATCAACGACATATTCATCATTTCATTCAAACCATTATTCGCCAAAAAGTCCGCAACCGAATTACGAGTTTGGTAAGGATTCGGATTTTCGCTAAAAACAATCGTACTTTTAATTGTCGTTGGAATTTCCACCTTATTAAAACCGTAGATTCTCAAAATTTCCTCAATCAAATCCGCCTCCCGAGTCACCTCGAATTTATTAGTCGGAATCGCAACCGTGCCGCCAGTCTCCGTTTTTTCGACAAACTCAATATTCAAAGCCGCCAAAATCGCATCAACATCGCCTTTCGTCAAATCTTGACCAATCAACCGATTCACATTTGCGTAAGCAAACGTAATTTGATTTTTTGCCACCGGGTTCGGGTACAAATCAATGATTTCAGATGCAATTTTTCCACCCGCCAATTCTTGAATCAACGAAGCCGCACGTTTCAACGCTTCCACCGCTTGAGCAGGGTCTGCACCCTTCTCAAACACCTTCGCAGCGTCTGTTCGCAACGTGTGTCGCATACTCGTTCTACGAATCGTCATCGGTTCAAAATAAGCCGATTCCAAGAAAATAGAAGTCGTACTTTCTGTAACGCCCGAAGTCAAACCACCGAAAACGCCACCCATACACATTCCGTTCGAGTCACCGTCGCAAATCATCAAATCTTCGCCATTCAGTTCTCGCTCAACCTCGTCCAAACACAAAAACTTCGTGCCTTGCGGCAAATTTTTCACGATAATTTTTTGACCCTTAATTTTGTCATAATCGAAAGCGTGTAACGGCTGACCGAACTCATGCAGCACAAAATTCGTAATATCCACCACATTATTAATCGGGCGAACATCAATCGCCTTCAACCGATTTTTCAACCAATCTGGCGATGCTGCAATCGTAATATTATTGATACAAACCCCAGCATAACGAGGGGCAGCCGCTTGATTTTCGACCACAACTTCAATCGGCAACGTATTTTCACTTACTTTCAAATCCCCAATTTCTGGCTTTTTCACGCCACCAGTATAATTTTGATTAATCGCCAAATAAGCCGTCAAATCTTCCGCAACGCCAATGTGAGCCGTTGCATCAGAACGGTTTGGAGTCAAACCAATATCAAAAACATAATCCGTTTCGATGCCGAAATAAGCCGCCGCAGCCATACCGACCGTTGCATCAGCTGGCAAAACCATAATGCCGCCATCATAATCGCCCACACCAATTTCGTCTGCACCACAAATCATTCCGTGCGATTCTTCCCCACGAATTTTTGATTTTTTAATCTGAAAATCGTCACCGTCAGCCGTATATAAAGTCGTTCCGACCGTAGCCACCACCACTTTTTGACCTGCGTCAACATTCGGCGCACCGCAAACAATCTGCACTGGTTCACCCGTTCCCAAATCAACCTGAGTCACCGATAATTTATCCGAATTTTCATGTTTTTTACGTTCTAAAACGTAGCCAATCACCAAACCTTCCAAACCACCTTTTATGCTTTCATGCTTGTCAATACCTTCTACTTCCAACCCTATTTCCGTCAAAATATCGCCCAATTCTTCCGCAGACATATCAATCGCCGAGCCATCGGGACGCATATTCAAATAAGATTTTAACCAATTATATGAAGCTTTCATTTGTTTTTAATTAGTACTCAGAAAGGTGTAATTCGTCGTAAATTTAAAATTCTACCCTTTCCTTGTTCAATAAAATTCATTAAAGTCGGCAAATATAGCGAATAATGAATAGTTAACTATTCCTATTTGGAATTTATTAAAATGTGGAGGTGTTGGGGTTTGGATTTTTTTTTTGAAAATGATATGTATGGCTATTTAATTTAAAGTTGCCTTATATTTTTGATTGTTTAACAATCAAAATTTCTTGTGTTGAGAATTCCATCCATGCGAAATCATAAACGTAATGGTATAATTTATTTTGAGAATTTCGATATATTCCCGTAAAGTAATTAAAATTAAAATTCATTTTTTCTAAAACAATACGGTCAATTTTTATTTTTTTATTTTTTTCGTTTTCCATAAGCGTAAAAAGAATAATTCTATTTCGGTGCAGAATTCCATCAATGATTTTTGTAATATCTTTTGTTTCTTTTCGCAAAAAATAATTATGCCTGTTCTTACAGGTTGTGGAACAAAATTTCTTATCGGAACGTCCAAAAAATGCGGTTTCGCAATATTTACAGATTAATTTAATTTCCATTATTTAATTATTTGATAAACAGCTACTTAAAAACGATTGTAAGCGGTTTCAATCGGTTAGTAACCGTTTGTAAACAACTAAATTAGTATAAATATTTGATAATCATTGACTTGAATTAAATTCAAAGTTAAATTTGTTTTTTAATTAAGCATTAATTTTTTCAACAATGATATCAATATTACTAATCAAACATAGAAATGAACCTCGAATCAAAATTAATTCGAGATTATCTTCAGACCTTGCAATAAAAATTAAACAAATTGAAGGAGGGAAATGGAGTCATACTTTAGGTAGTTGGCATATTCCTTATACCAAAAAGGCTTATAATCAATTACAATATTTCGTTGGTAAGGAAAATATTAAACCCTTAATAAATGATGTGGAAAAATCGAAAATAGCTAATGTCATAAAAACACCTGTTCCAAAATCAGATAACATAAAAAAACAATATCCGCAATTCATCACTCAAAAAACGGAAGATGGACACGAACGCAAGACAGTTATTAGCAAACAATTGATTGTCAATCAATTAAACTCAAATATCTTAGTTGCTTATGTTCCATATTTTATGAATAATTGGATTGAGGTTGTAAAAAAAATAAATGGTCGGCGATGGAATACGGAAGAGAAATATTGGGAATTGCCTTACGTTCAAGATACAATTCATCAATTATTACAAATCAATTCGGTACATTTTAATTTTGAGATTTCGAAGGATATTCCTGAATTTCTTCCTTATACTTATACACCTAAAAAGCAACAACCTAAGAAAGAGCGGGCAAAGCCTTATGATTTATTAAATGATACTCAAAAATTAGCGATTACAGCACTGGAAGAAATGTTAATTTTAGAACGTAAAAGCGATAAAACGATTAAATCTTATCGAACGCATATTATTGGTTTACTATATTTTTATCCAAATGTTAAGCCATCGCAAATCACGAATGAGCAGTTGAAAAAGTATATGCTGCATAAGATTACGAAGGATAAAATTCATGAGCGAACGCAAGGACAAATCCTAAATGCTTTGGTGGCTTTTTATAAGCGGTTACTCAAACAGGAAGTAAAATTAGAAAATATATTTCGTCCTAAAAAACCACAGTCGCTACCTAATATCTTTTCAAAGGAAGAAGTGAAAAAAATAATTATCTCAACTAATAATTTAAAGCACAAAAGTCTATTGATGTTGGTCTATTCTGCTGGATTAAGAAAAAGTGAAGTGAGAAATCTGCAAAAAAAAGATATTTTATTCGATAGAAAGTGTATATTTGTTCGTGCAGCTAAAGGAAAGAAAGATAGGTATGTTTTATTGGCAGAAAAGGCTGTTAAATATTTAAAGTCTTATTTATCAATGTATCAACCTAAATATTGGCTATTTGAGGGAGAATCGGCGGGGCAGTATAGTGAGACAAGTATTCAGAAAATATTTACCAATGCAAAAGAAAAGGCTTTGGTTAGTCCTCAAGTAACTTTTCACGGTCTAAGGCATAGCTTCGCTACTCATGCCATTGAAAATAATGTTCCTTTACATGTTGTTAAAGAGCTTTTAGGTCACAACTCTATTAAAACAACTGAAGTATATTTACATATTTCAAATAAGTTTAGAAAAGAGTTTAAAAGTCCTTTAGATGACTTAGATTTCTAAATATACTAAACATTCATAATATGAAAATTTTCATAATATGTCTTA
>Ga0306864_1001326_pt1 | contig 10197 bp, 4 predicted proteins | sample AntRauTorckE5430_FD_190448 | JGI IMG/M metagenome (GOLD analysis project Ga0306864, IMG submission 190448) | Saline lake microbial communities from Rauer Islands, Antarctica - Metagenome Torckler E5 #430 (v2) (version 2) | ecosystem: Environmental > Aquatic > Non-marine Saline and Alkaline >...
AGGTGTTTACCTATCAAAGTCTAAAGGATGTGCCGGTTGATAATCTCAATAGACAGAGGCTCATGATATTAATGGAATTATACTTTGAAGGTATGCATTCCCATGAATGCGATTTAACCCCAGAAAATGTAGCAAAGCTTGAGTCGTTCGTCCCACTTTTGCTGGATAATGATTCGCATAAATGGCTTTACGTAGGAAGCAGTATCTCGACACTTGCTCCAAATGGAACCATTGAGTTGAGTCAGCTACACCAAGGGGACGAAAAGTACATACTGAATTACGAAACAAGTTCCAGCACTGCAGAGTATAAAGCTATCGACGTGCACATTTCATTTTTAAATGATGCAGTTGATGAAGATATACTTCGTGGGATTTTCCAAGCGTATGCAGTTCGATCATTCGCAATGGGTCTACTTAATTTGGGAGAACAGAAAGAAATCAACCAGAGATTCGATATCATAACCTCATCGCATAGATACATGGACGAGCATTTTGAAGATTTCCAGACAAGTATTAAGAATGCAGGTTGGGCATTTGATAATGGGAAGACGATCGTGCTTGAATCCAGTAGCGACAGGAGATTGAGGTTTGAGGCCAGCAATGAGAAATAATTATTACTCGCGAGATTGAAAGATAAAGAATTAAAGCTACGATTAGTTGTTTATTCCCGTTAACAAAAGAAGTTGACTTAATGCCTACAGGTGGGAAATGTCGCCCCCCAATTCCTGAATGAGGCAGTCCAAGATATGTATCTTGATTACAGTTATTGACACCTGACTGCGTTATTCTTCAATGGATCGTAATGCGGGAACCAAAAGGTAAGCGAATTAAACATTGGCATGATCCTTTCGTGTTCTACAGCCCTGAGCGATGAAGAACTTCCTTACCATATTCTTCATATTCGGCCTTCGTTACCCACATATTCTTAAACGTGGCCAAGCTCGCCAAAATGGATCCTCCAGCCCATGCCGAATGAATTCTGTCGGGAGGCGCTGATATTCTTATCCGCGTATGAGTTGGTGCCTTGGCTCTTACCTCTGTGAGTAACCTATCTCCGAATCCTGATGTACAAGTCGATCCACCCGCGAGAACTATTTGCGAAAAGAGAGTTGGCCTCAAATCCAAATCTGATTTCATGATTGAGTTGACGAGTGCACTTGCCACGTCCACTTCTTCTGAGCCAATGAGGGAAGGATTGAATAAAACTTCTGGCGCCAGGTGCCTTTCATTGGAAATGCTAACAGTCTGTCCATCTGGGAGTTGGTATACAGCCTGTGCTGTATCTTCGCTCGACCCAACTCCAGGTTTAATGCGATCATCAGTTCCGCTTACATTTTGGTGAACATAACAAAGTTCTTCCTTCATAGTTTTAACCAAATCACTCTCAGCTGTTGTCGTGAACGCCAACCCGCTTTTCCTCAATAGGAGCTGCAATTGCTTCGTAACATCCCTTCCGGCAACATCACTCCTTGTAATGGAGTGCTTGAGAGCGTAACCTTCATAGACAGGTACGCAGTGAGTAACACCTTCACCGACATCAAGCACTACCCCAGTGGCCCTTCCTGAAGCATAAAGTGAGAGAACAGCTGGAGGCGAGAAAAATATAGCTGGAGCACGGTATGTTTCAAAAAATAATTCAGCAATCTGTTCTCTATTCGCCCTAGGATTCATAGGTGCTTCCGTCAACAAAACGGGATGTTCGTCCGTTTTAGCATTGAGATGATGTTTTGAGTAAACGTGTTCAAATATCTTTTCCATGTCATCAAAGGATCCATCTTGGACGTGTCCCTTGTCCATTGGATGCGATAGGAAGAATGCGCCGCGGTGCTGATCTAATTTTTGTCCCACAAATGTTGATGCAGACGATGATCCTATGTTTTCTTGTTCGAGAGCGCCTCCTGGCATGATGCGTGTGTGTTTTGCTCTTCCTACCTTCGTTCCGATGACAACCTATACATTGAACATTGAACATGAAACATGAGCCATGAGGTGAAAGACGATATATGTCAGTACGTTATCGAACGTAGGTGCGGAATGATGTAAGCGCTTCTTTCAAACTGGATATTTGGAGACAACCCGTTGTATGAACATCAATTGAACGGCTTACCTTTGGCTTGGCTCCACCTGCAAAGCCAGCTTTGGTTGTGGCGGTACCAACGTCCATGACGATAGGCTGATTCAAAAGAGCAGAAGAAGCTCCAGACCCATTATCCGTTCCTTTTCCACTCATATTGAACTAATATATCTTTTGTTTATAATGATATTATTTGTTTGTACTGCACCTTGTCGGGGAATAATCAGGTGATGTATGTGTATGATATTTGATATTGTATTGTATTGTTTTTATTTTTTATCTGCACCTTGTCGGGAATAATCAGGCCCCCCCTTGTTCGTAACCACCGTGTTTTTATTTTTTATTTTAAATATTAAATAGGATCTAAATTGTTGTGACGTGTTTTCCATTTGAATTTCATTCGTTCCCGGTATTTTTTCTATTGTCTACTCGTCGTCCAGCATCCATCACAAATTCAAAATCACAAAACGCAACACGCAACATTGTTTCGGGTTAATTCTTCTATCTTTTAAGACTAAAGTTGATCTGCAACTTCAGCTATCGGACAGCACGAGATCTGATCATTCTATTCTAAATCCACATCATATGAAGCTCAGTATAATACCGTTAATAATTTTGCTCAAAATATGGCTTTGCATGGGAAAGGAGAAAAGAGCGTTTGTAACAGTTGTCACTAGCGAAGAAGGAGTCGAACCAGCAATGGCGTTAGGTGCTTCTCTACGTGCCTCGACAAGGACCGCAGATTCCGTGCACAACCCATCTCATAAGCTTGACTATATATGCCTTGTTCTTCGGGAAGAAAGCGCTGTAGAGCTTGGTGATGGAGACTCGAAAGGTGGTGTGAGCATTCTTGGATTGCAGAAGCTAGCTTTCGCCGGGTGGACAATTGGAAACCTTGAATACTCAATTTTTAATAGCAATTCTGAAAATAACGACTGGGAATTGGTTGACTTTAACAGGATGTGGATCTGGTCTTTGGTGGACTTTGGTTCGGTCATCTATGTACATTATGATATGCTTATTTTGCAAGATATCACTGATTTGTTCCAAAGGGATGTTGACTTCGCAGCTGCGCCAAAATTATTTGCCTCCAATACCTTTGATCCGGGACTGATGGTTATCAACCCATCCTTGTCAACATTCACCGAAATGATTGGAAAGGTGAAAAATGGAGTAGATTCAGATTGGGACTTTGATAAGTTCGTAAATGATCATTTTTCAGACTGGTATTATTTGAGTAATCATCAGCACAGACTGCTGCCCGTTTATAATGCTCCCTACGCTTGGACCCAAGATGAAAGCTGGGTAGATCATAGGTCTAGAGTGAAAGCAATTCATTTTGATGGGGTGGAAAAGCCATGGCTTATTTTGAAGAATCCAACGCAATACAAAGTCTCAAAGTATGGTGCGCCACTGATTTATGTGTATGCCATAATACTTTTCTTTATTCAAAATCCGCTTGATGATGGCCTAGAAGATGAGACTAGGTATCTTTTGACTGAAGTCTTTGATATATCAAAATCGTCTGAGGCGGTATCAAAGTATATTGAAAAGATGAAGAGAGGCGGAACTCGACTTCGCATTGGAATACATGACAATAATGAGCTGTGATGAGTGAAACTGGAAAATGGCAAATTAAATGTAACTACTGCATTATGGTTCCAAATTTGTTGTCGAATCGCGTTGAAGATTTGAAGGCCAAAAGCGATTGAAGACTATTGAAGAGGCAAACGAGAGCGGCACATCCAACTCTTTCTTTTCTGTTTCTAAATTTAATCGTATTCTTTGTTTTTATAGAATCGTTTCATGGATAAAAACAATGCTCCCTTTAACCATAATGAGTGCATTGTTTTGAGCATAAACGTTAGGTAGTACTACACTCTATTTTATCAGTAGCTTAGAAGAAAGATGAGAATATACTTGCATTGTCGTCGTCGGTTTCCCTTCCTCTGTGTGTTGATCGGTATGATATTTTAGATCTTCGCAGCTTGCCCCATAATCCTATTTTCTCTGGATGCACAGATCCGGACTGTATAGATGCAGATCCGATTATTCCTTTGGCAGCATCAAACTTCTGAACTTTATTTGCATATTCTTCAACTGCATCATTGTTGATGTCTTCAAAAGGATCCTCTGGGACTTCGTCGTCCTTCTGATTCTTCAGACGCGTAATCTCCCTGCTCATTTTTTCTGCAGCTTGACGCAACTCATCAACTCCTAGCAAGGTATCAGAGAACGAGGCAAGTTCCATGTCTGCCTTTTCCCTTTCTTCCTTTAGCGTTACCTCGAATTCGTCACGTTGAATTTTTACTTCTGTCAATTCGAGACGCAAAGATTCATTAATAGACTTCAGTTTAATTCCATCTTTGCTATCTACCCCTGCGGGTGTATGATATGGCCCTCGGTTAAAGAGCTTGCTAATTACGCTCCTGTCGTCGTCATCTGGAATGGTCATCGATATCGTGGTTGAATCTACTTGATCACGCAAAATGGCAATCTCTCGACGCAACTCTCTAATTTCTTCATCTTTTGAAATGATAGAGTCGATGAGTTTACGACCCTGGTGGCTGTCACCGTCGTGGCGTGGTTGAGGCTTATAGGGCTGGTTACTCCATTGATCAGATATTTCCTGATTCAATCTCTCAACTTCATCCTGAAGAGTTAAGATTTCATCTGCTGTTGATTCCTTAACCCTTGTTAGTTCTATCATGAACTGTTCAGGGTCAGTTACCCCATCTAAAGAAGCTGATGTCACTGCTGGAGTGGCAAACGGTGTGTTCTTCAGTTCTCTCTTCAGGGTCTCAATGATGTCTTTGAGGTTGACAATCTCAGTATCCTTTGCGTCGTCCTCTCCGGTTCCTTTGGAATATTCGGAATCGTCATAGGAATACATTGGGGTGTCAGATGATTGCTTACCCATGCCATTTATTGGGTGCATTATAGCATCCATCTCTTTGCTTGCCTTCGACTCTAAATCCTGCATACGCTGCTGATCTATTTTTGCCGAATATTGCTTTACCTTGAGCTCACTTTGAAGACAAGCGACCATCTTTAGTAGCTCTTCCTTTTCAGCCTGAAGAAAAGGCAAAGCCCGAAAGTCATGTTCTTGTTTTCTTAATTTTTCATGGAGGAGATCATTTTCAGCATTGGCGGAAGCAGTCATGGCAGCCTTCAAATCAAGGTTTTCCTTGAGCTCATTGGCTGATATTTCAGAATCGTCCAGGTCTATTTGAATTCTCTTTAAGTCTTCGGCCGAAGAATTCCGTTCTGCGGTGACAATCTGTACCTCTGAGGTTATCTTCTCCAGTAATTTTTGTAAAGATTCGGCGTCTCCCTTGTCTGTATTGCTCAGTTCTTCTCGAAGGTTTATGATGTCCCTTTCTAGCAGCATTTTCTCCGCTTGGATTGCTCTCAGGGCCTCATTATCTTTCAGTTGGGTATCTACCTTTCCGGGTAATTCTTCTATTTCTTCTTGAAGCGTTGCTAACGTCTCGCATGCAGACTGAGATGTTCCTTTCCTGACCTCAATTGTTTGCTTGAGATGCACAATTTCAGTGTTCGCATCTTCAAGACCGCTTTTGAGGTTTGAAATTTGGGCGAGAAGCGTGTTGAGGGTTTTATCAGCATTGTCATATTCTTGCTGATGCTGGGCAATCTCATCTTCCTTCCTAGCAACTTCAACTTCCAAACTTTGTTTTTCAGCTTCAATAGTGAGTAGTGCCTCCATCTCCATTAGTTGAGTCTCTAAACGTGTTGTCAATCTTTTATTTTCTGCACTGACTGCTGCAAGCTCGCGACCAGTCAACGATACTTCTCCATTGCCTGCCTCAACAGCTCTCCGAAGATGCGTGATTTCGATATTTGCTTTAACAAACTTCTCCGTAGCATCCACAAGGCTTTGTTCCAAAATCATGGTTTCACCACGAACAGCCTGAAGACAAGAGTGTGAATCATGAATTTGCTTATGTAGCTCTAATTTTTCATCTTGAGATGTAGTGTTTAGCGCTGTCAATTCCTTAGAAGCATGATCTACAGAGATTTTGATGTCGTCGTTTTCTGCCCTCGATTCCTTCAATTCCGCCTTGGTATTTATAAGTTCTTTCTCTAGGCATTCTTTTATGTCACAACCGCTTTCGATCTCGGCAATGAGTGTTGCTTCGTTCTCAATTAGATCTGAATTTGCCGATATTGATATTTTAAGTTCATCCTTCAACATGTCATTATCTTTGCGACATTTCGAAGATTCTTCCTCTTTCAGCCGATACAATTCTTCCAGTTGAGAAACGTGTGCTCGGAGTTCTGACGTTTGCTTTCTGTCAAGATTTACATCACAAAGCGAACTTTCTGCCTCTTCTGCTCTTTCTCTGTCTATTGCACTTGATGTCTTCATCGCATCTAGATCCTGCCGTACCATCGAAAGCTCAACTGCTCGAGTCTGGAGCTCTCTTTCGTGTGGATTGTTTGTCACAAGTTCGGCAATCTTCGCCATTGCATTAGCAAGTGACTTTCCTAACTTTTTGTTTTCTTCGCGGAATTGATCTCGCTCTGATGATGTGTTCTGAAGATCGCGAGACGCTTTCTTCAATTTTCTCAATCTATTTCTCGCAGCAGTGCATCTTGCAGCGCACTGGATTGACATAGCTGAAGTTTTCATTTCTTTAAACCTGCAACAAACTTTGTACATTCTCCACAGCTGTTGGATTGCTGTTGCTTTACGATCCATGTTCAAGATTCTGTACGATTGACGCCCAGATATACCTCTATGAAGACGTTGAAGAGACTTGCAAAAATATAGTATGCTCTGAAATCTCTTCTGCGCGAAGAATCTTCGAAAGTACTTTTGTATGATGGTAGCATTGTGCTTGCGTCGTAATTTGTGAACAATCCTACAAGCTGCGTTACTACGAGAAAAACATTGCAGCGTCAAGTTAGCACTCTTTATCTCGACAAATCCTCGTCGAGCAACATATCGCCGTCCAGAAGACTGAATCATTATAGCTGTTTTTCGCATCTCCAGATTTCGCAGCCGCTCAATAATTTCATATGCATTTCTCCGAAAAAAGACCTTTGTCTTCCCAACCTGAATTCCGATGGCATCTAAATCTCTTTTACCAGTATCACCAGTGACATCAAGCATTTTATCAACAATCGCCTCGACCAACACATCTGCAGGTTTCCTTTTACGGCTCGAAGTATTCGCTTTCTTCAGCGCACTTAATCCAAGGATTCTGTATCGTGAGACAAATCGAGCATGTGAGTATCTTTGAGGATACCCTAGACGTGATACTCGAACAGCTTCTATGACACCAGCGCAACGAAGTTGATCTGCCACTACAAGTGGATTAAAACTGTCAGGTTCCAATTCGTCATTTGGTTTTAGGCATCGAATGTAATGCGGTGTGGTGAGATCAATCTTCTGTCTCAATTCTTGTAACTGTCTACTAAACTGTCCGCCGACAGTAGATTTCGACGGTGGGCCGGACCTGGCAATGAGAGATTTCCTTGCATCCTTGGCAGAAGACGGGGAACCTGCGCTAATTATTTGTGCAAGCCTCTTCACAAATTTGTTGGTCGACGAAAGCAGCAGCTCCGTCGCCTCTTTGGGAAATTCATCACGATTTTTTTCTACGAATCCTTCGCTTTCGTATTCAACCGTACCAGCATAATGAATAATGGCAAACTTTCGTGCCCCCACTTGTCTATAGTCAGCCTCGAATCGTTTGTGTCGTGACACCTTTTGATAAAGATCATTGATAAATGTCTTATCGGTGGTACCTGGAGCTCTGCATTGGTCATCAAGGATACTAAGAAGGCCAACCCCCTTTTTAGAAATGAGGTCTATGCAATCCTGATTGTCATCAAAGGTTACATAAGACCATGCTATATTTTCACGCTCGTATTCCTCTTGTTCATTTTTCAACACAAACAAATTGAACTGCTGTTGCAATGCTTCGTTGCAGTAGTTGATACACAATTGCTCGAATGAATTTGTTTTGAATGATTCAAAGCCAAATATATCCAATACACCGATTGAAGCTGCAGCAGCTGTGTGATCTGATCTCTCGCTTTCGTTTGAATGGAAAGTAGCAATGGAATCGTTGACTCTCTTAACAATATGAGTAAACAGAGCTCCATAGGTACCTTTGATAAGTGCCAAAAGTCCTTTCTCTGCCTTCTCTTTGGAATTGCTTCTCGTGTGTTTTTCCTTCCCAGCTTGAATAGAGAAATAGCACAGCGCTCTATTGAGATCGTCAGCCGAGAGACCCATCAGAGAAAGGAATGCTTCCAAATGTTTATTGTCCCTATCGATTTCACTTTCATCTGCTGTAATACTTTTGAATGTTAAGTTTGACGAATGCAAGAGAGCACAAGTAATTGTGAAGATATCTGTTTGCTCTTCTTTTGAAAAGTCCATGGTTTCCATGGCTACGAGAAGATCTTTGAACGTGTCACCGTCGCTCACACCATCTCTTCGATCATATATTCCCGACTGATTGGTCATAATAAAATCGTCGATGCCGTAATCTGTAAGATAATATCGATCTAAATCTCTTTCTGGCAGACCCTCTAATAATTCATAGAAAATGTGATAATTTCGCTCTCCCTCAGTCTGGCTTATCAACCTAACTTTTTCCAAAAGATAAGTTTCAATGCTGGCCCCAGCAAAATGACCAACGTCAGTGAATTGGATTTCAATAAATTTTCCAAATCGAGAGGAGTTGTCATTCCGAATAGTACGCGCATTCCCAAAAGATTCAAGTATTGGATTGGATTGTAGGACTTGCTGTTCCATGTCTACCTTATCTTTCTCACCTGATCTTGTAGGTTGTGCAACGGTTGTTTCATCTGGGTGAGAACTGCGCTTTGATAGCTTTGCGAGATATTGCATGATGAATTTTGTGGTGACTGTCTTGCCTGCGCCTGATTCCCCTGATACTAGTATAGATTGATTACACGATGATGACGCAAGTGCCGAAGAAGAGCAAATGGCTGAGGCTGGGCGTCTCTTTCTTCCCCTACTGGTAGAAGTGTTTGAAGCACTCTCTTCCAATTTAGACATCATTTTCCGAAACGAATCATCTGCAATGCCATACACATGCGGAGGCAAAATATTATCCTCTTCTGATATAGAATCTTTTTCATCTACCTGGCTGGGTCCACTGGCAATTCCAAGCATTCTGTTCTTGCCCCTATTCCAGTATTTTTTCATCATTGTCTCGCTGTACAATGCTTTACAATTCTTGAAAGGGTTGAGAGCAATTAGGATCGGTCCTGTTGATGTATAGATCTTATCTCTTGCATATCTCTTTCGCAAACAAAACACTACGGATGGTTCATGCAAATGTGTGAGAATAATGAGGTCATCCGGATATTTGTCACATGATGCTTCATTTCTCCCTTCATCAGAGAAGTAATCGTCGTCCATGGAAGCATCATCATCTTCATTATCTATTCCGTCGCCATTTCCATAAACATTATCCATCACCAAATCCCCGTTTTGCACAGCCGATCCCCTCAATATTATTTCATTTCGATCATGTGCACTCTCAGCATCTTGAATGTAAACCTTGATCTCGTCGTCTTCGGTATACTCCAATTGCCCTGCAGATGAATGAATTTTGTTTCCCGGGTCGCTGGTGATACGACCCTTGGCCCATCCCCAGTGACGAGTACATGAGGAATCATCAAATGATGCGCCTGGAATAGATCTTTGGTTGGTGGATTTAGATTTACCATAGACCACGGTGTCCAGAGCGGTGGTTCTCACCCATACTCGATTCGTTTCAGCCATATATGTTTTGGCTGTGGGAATTCAGAACAATTTCAATTGATCAAAGATTAGACGCCGTGGTTGTTTTACGAGTCTGTATAAGGAATAAATCCTTGTAATAAGTTATATACCTGTGGCGCCTTTAATGTTTCAGTATAGTAATAGGACTTATGAAAACAATATGCTGGTCATTGACAAAGGATTTATCATTGTTCATCACTAGCTGTTCATCATATCGTTCATAGTTCATCGTTCATCGTTCATCGTTCATCGTTCATCGCCTTCTTGATGAAATAGGATTATTGAGATTTGAGATTTGAAAGGAAACATCAAAGGCCAATGAATGACCATA
>Ga0306864_1001327_pt1 | contig 10192 bp, 8 predicted proteins | sample AntRauTorckE5430_FD_190448 | JGI IMG/M metagenome (GOLD analysis project Ga0306864, IMG submission 190448) | Saline lake microbial communities from Rauer Islands, Antarctica - Metagenome Torckler E5 #430 (v2) (version 2) | ecosystem: Environmental > Aquatic > Non-marine Saline and Alkaline >...
TACCTTGACGAGTCCGGGCAAGTTGGCTCTTTCTAAATCACAGAAGTGTCTTCTCAAATGCGATTGTGTCAAATAGCAAAATCTCACAAGCCTATGAGCAGATTCTTGACAATCATAACGATGGCCTAAATTCTATTAATTGTCTAGTCGAACCCAGTTTTTTTGGTGGTTGTCTTTTCTTAGCCGTAATGGAGTAACAAACCGAAAGCAAAACCAGATTCCAAATCAAGCGCATTATTGCAAACGCCGTTCAACAAACGACAGTCATTACAGCTGATCACAATTACTTAGGACTAGATTTGAATAAATCCAAACTTAAATTTTAGCACTGAAAGGAATGCATTATTGTTGTTCTTAGTTCTCAGTTAACCTTGTGTGCCCGATTAAAAGAAGTCGTTTGATGGTAGAATTTCCATGTTATACTTTAATGCTATCAATGAGACCCCATTCTCCGTTCCTGTCAAAAATCTTTAAAAGTCCTCGTCCTCCTCGAATTCTCCTTCCTCTTCGGCAGTAGCATCCTGATACTGTTGATACTCAGAAACCAAGTCATTCATATTGGACTCAGCCTCGGTGAATTCCATCTCGTCCATACCCTCTCCAGTGTACCAGTGCAAGAAGGCCTTACGACGGAACATGACAGTAAATTGTTCAGCGACACGTTTCCAAGTTTCCTGGATAGCAGTTGTGTTTCCAACGAAAGTGGTAGCCATCTTGAGCCCCTTGGGAGGAATGTCACAAATGGATGCCTTGACGTTGTTGGGGATCCACTCCACAAAGTAAGACGAGTTCTTGTTCACAACATTGAGCATCTGTTCGCTGTAAAGAGAAGGATTATAGTTAGCAAAGGACAAGAAATTCTACAGTACAACCATTTTCATTTGAAACACTTACTCAACCTCCTTGGAAGACATTCTTCCGCGGAAAAGGACGGCGCAAGTAAGGTAGCGTCCATGACGAGGATCAGCTGCGCACATCATGTTCTTCGCATCGAAACACTGTTGGGTTAACTCAGGAACTGTCAAGGCACGGTACTGCTGCGATCCCCGGCTCGTAAGGGGAGCAAATCCCACCATGAAGAAGTGAAGTCGAGGGAAGGGAACCATGTTGACAGCAAGCTTACGCAGATCACAATTCAACTGTCCGGGGAAACGAAGGCAGCATGTTGTTCCACAGACAGCAGCAGCGATTAAATGATTCAAATCACCATAAGTAGGAGTGGTGAGCTTGAGGGTGCGAAAGCAAATATCGTACAACGCTTCGTTATCGAGAGCAAAACATTGATCAGCATTTTCCACAAGCTGGTGAACAGAAAGAGTTGCATTATATGGCTCGACAACAGTGTCTGACACTTTTGGAGACGGAATGACGGAATAAGTCGACATGACTCGATCAGGATATTCCTCTCGAATCTTAGAAATGAGGAGAGTACCCATTCCAGCGCCTGTTCCTCCTCCCATGGAATGAGTGAGTTGAAAGCCCTGCATACAGTCGCAACTCTCAGCCTCCTTTCTTACAACATCAAGAACCGAATCGATAAGTTCAGCACCCTCCGTGTAATGACCCTTGGCCCAGTTGTTTCCAGCGCCTAGGAATCGAAAGAGATTCAAAGAAAGGATGAGAATTCCTTTGAATCGAATTATACAGAATGAACACGAATATCTTCGATTAAAACTTACCAGTTTGTCCAAAGACAAAGTTGTCTGGTCGGAAAAGTTGCCCAAACGGACCAGCTCTCACTGCGTCCATGGTACCAGGCTCAAGATCCATTAGGATTGCACGGGGAACATATCGTCCTCCAGTGGCTTCGTTGAAATATACGTTGATTCGTTCAAGTTGGAGATCTGAATCTCCATAATACGTTCCTGTGAATCGATAGGAGTAAAAACAAAGGGTTCGAATTAGGGTTAGAGTTCGCTTGAAGAACATCACAATTCTTTCACCCAAGGTAAATGAATCGATTTCCTCGTACCTGTTGGGTTTACGCCGTGCTCGTCAGACATTACCTGTTTGGAGGAGGAAGCCAAATGAGAAAATTGATTCATTGAAATAGAAAGAATAATGCCAAAGCGCAACAATCGATTCTAAATTCTCCATTGAATCATAACCAATAAACTCACCTCCCAGAACTTGGCACCAATTTGGTTACCGCATTGGCCTCCCTGAATGTGTACGATTTCTCTCATATTGATTAGAATGCAAAAGTTATGAGTTTTGTGAGTTTGAGAATAATTTCCTTCGAAAAAAATTATGAGGGTCACAGAGAGGAAGGGGAATCGAGACTCCTTTCTGTGAATGAAAAGATTACGAAATTTTAAAAATATGAAGACTGTCGTCTTTTCTAAAATTTACTTCTTTTGCAAAATTAATGTTCAAACGGCAGATGCCATTCCCTATCTTATCCGATGCTTCTCATGTGTGTTCATCTTTGCGGGGGAATCTTAGTCCAGGTTGGATGACGGGATGTGATATAGTGTTTTCATCGTCGTCGTCGGCATCATGCTCACAGACTTCTCTGGTGTTTAATCTACGAATAGTCTGGCCAAGTGTCAAATGCTCTGGTGTCCTGCGACCTCTTAGTGCTGGTGTCGTACTTCTCGCTGGTGGTATGTTCTGAATACAAGCAGCTGTCTCACCATTCATCTCAATATCATCTTCGTCCTCCTCCTCTGCATGAAACCGTTGAATACTCATTCCAAAGCTCTCGCCTCGGCTAGTTCGTTTAGTAGGCTTTGGCAAATCATTGTTCAAATTTCCAATGTATACTTCATCGGGCTGGTAGTTCACAATTGTCCTGTGAATCATCGCGAGAAGGAATGCTGAAGAGCAAATTCCGGTGGCTTCTAGCAATAAGCATATGCGGATAATTAGGTATACAATTGGGTTAGACATGAACGCAAGAGGAAACGACGACGCAACAATACGCCATGCCAAAGACCCAACAATAGTCAGGACGACTGCGCCGAGTAAACCACTGTTGAGGAATTTCTGGAAGCCATTGCCCACACTAAAGATGTTTTCGGTCTCTACATCAATTCTGATTGTAACAATGTTGGCAACGACAAACATGAGGCAGGCAACCAAAGTCTGCCGTCCTACAAGGAATGCTTGGAAGTGTCTCCCAGAAAACAAAAGTTTGCAGTTAATTGCAGCAACTCCATGTTGTGCAACCTCTTTTTCGGGCATCTTCATAATTTCAAATGCAGCAATTTGGGTTCCTTCCAACAATCCGATGAAACAAAGGAGTGCAAAAAAGATAGTAATAGATGCTGCAGGTGGAATGTTGTCCCACATTCCTCCCTGGCTCTTGAGGAGAGCTTCAAGTGTAACTGCGAGCGCGAAGCAAATAAGTGCAGTAGATAAGACAACTTGCACCCAAAAACATGTCTTTTTAATCCCAGAGCGAGGGGGCTAATGAATTCAAATCTGACTTTTAGACAAATACCTAGACGAGATGAGATGCTAAAAACTGGATCTCAGTACTTACCTCTTTTGACTTAATGGGATGACCGGATAGCTTTGAGAACGCGAATTGCACGAGGTATACTGAATGAAGCAAACCAGAGAATTCAATACCAATTGAAACATAAGTGGTCATGAGCATAAAATAATTGTTGATGAAATCAAGCATGCAGACTGCAGCATTCACTTGAGATGTGAGCTGACCAATGACGATCGTGATGAGCATCATGGCCAATCCGTTTCTGAGAAAAATTTCGACTACCACCTTGTCATTAAAGTCAAATATGGAAGCGTCATCATCAGCAGGCATTCCACACATATTGATAAGGAAGATAAATAGTACCACCAAAAATTGCCGGCCTATAATAAAGCGTTCCATGTTATTTCCTTTGTGTGCGATCGTGGTATTCTTTAACGCACGAGGATGACTCACAGCATATCTATCTTTGTCCACACGCTGCAATCCTACCAAACTGCCCTGTCCTCCTTCCATCACGGCGAGCCAGATAATGAGGAACCAGAATAGGACAAACGCAAAAGAAGGATGAATGTCTTTTGCGAGCACCGTTTGATCAGAAAAAATACCAGACATCACCACAATTACGCAGAAAATCAGGAGAGCGACTGAACAGATATACTTGATAACAGTGATGGTAATTTCAATATCTTTGTCTCTTTTTGTGACAGGCTCAGATCCATGCTTAGGAGCTCCTTCAAGATAAACATCATCCGGCTCATATCCCACAAGTTTTCTATTGAAACGAGCAAGAACCCATGCAGAAGAACAAATTCCAGTCTTCTCCAACAATAAACACATGTGAATTATCACAAATATGATGGGGTTAGACATGAATGCAAGAGGGAAAGATGATGCAATGATGCGCCAAGCTAATGAACCAATAATGGTTAAAACCACCGCACCAAGCAGACCGGTATCTAGAAATTTCTGGAAACCATCGCCCACACCAAAGATATTTTCTCCTCCTTCATCAATACTGATTGTGGCTATCTTCGCTACAATAAAGATGAGAGTCGCAACGAAGATCTGCCGCCCAATCAAAAAGGCCTGCAAATTCTGATCGGTAAACATGAGTTTGCAGTTCGAAGCAGCAACCCTGTGAGTTTGAATCTCTTCCTCTGGCATATTAATCAGTGCGAAAGCTGCAATCTGCATTCCTTCCATTAATCCAACAATGCACATCAAGACAAAAAAGATGACTATTGATACAGCCACAGGCACACCTTCATACATTCCACTTTGTTCTGTGAGAAGAGCCTTGATGGTGACTGCAAGCGCAAAGCAAAGAATGGCAGTTGACATCAATACCCTTCCCCAGAAGAAAACGTTTCCAATAAATCCACGGGGAGGCTAGAAGAAAAATTATAAGAATTAAAGATAGGATCAGGATGTAATTCATCTGCATCGGTATAGACTTGCTTACCTCTTTAGATCCGACAGGTGTTTTTGTAACAACAGCAAAGCCATATTGAACCAAATAAACTGAGTGTAGTATTCCTGAATACTCAATGGCCAAAGACACATACGTCGTAAGGAGCATGAAGTAGTTATTGACGAAGTCAAGCATAAATAGTGAAGCGTTAACCTGGGAAGTAAGCTGACCAATTACAATTGCTGTGATCATCATTGCCACGCCGTTTGTGAGGAAGATAGAGTTGATACCTGGGGGAAGTCCAAGAGGGTTAGCTTCCTTAACTGCAGATCCACATGTATTGATAAGAAACATAATGAGGACCACCAGGAATTGTCTCCCGACAATAAATCGATCCATGTTGTCTCCTTTGTGAGCAACTGAAGTATTTCGTAAGGTCTGTGGATGCGATTCTGCATATCTATCTTTGTCAATACTTTGAAGCCCTACGAGACATCCTTGACCTCCCTCAATCACTGCGAGCCAGCAGATGAGAAACCAAAATAGGAAGAAAGCACCAACAGGCGGGATATCATAATTCACAGCAGTTGACTGCTCGGCAAAAATGCCCGCCATGACTAATACCACACAAAAGGTGAGAAGTGCAAGAGAGTAGACATATCGAGTAACAATCAAAAATCTATCGACGTCCTTGTCGTGCTGGGTAATAGGTTCAGATCCATTTTTTGGAGCTCCTTCAAGATAAACATCATCCGGCTCATACCCAACCAGCCGTTTCTGAAAACGCACGAGAATCCAACAGGCGGAACAAATTCCACTAGCTTCGAGGAGTAGGCAGATGCGTATGATCACATTTACAATTGGGTTGGACATGAATGCAAGAGGGAAAGATGATGCAATGATGCGCCAAGCTAATGAACCAATAATGGTCAGCACTACCGCACCAAGCAGACCGGTATCTAGAAATTTCTGGAAACCATCGCCCACACCAAAGATATTTTCTCCTCCTTCATCAATACTGATTGTGGCTATCTTCGCTACGATAAAAATCAAGGATGCAACGAAGATCTGCCGCCCAATCAAAAAGGACTCAAGATTTTGATCGGTAAACATGAGTTTGCAGTTCGAAGCAGCAACCCTGTGAGTTTGAATCTCTTCCTCTGGCATATTAATCAGTGCGAAAGCTGCAATCTGCATTCCTTCCATCAATCCGGCAATGCACATTAGCAGAAAGAAAATGACTATTGATACAGCCACAGGCACACCTTCATACATTCCACTTTGTTCTGTGAGGAGAGCCTTGATGGTGACTGCAAGCGCAAAGCAAAGAATGGCAGTTGACATCAATACCCTTCCCCAGAAGAAAACGTTTCCAATAAATCCACGGGGGGGGTCCTTTGATTCAATAGGTATTTTTGTAATAAAAGCGAAGCCATATTGAACCAAATAAACTGAGTGTAGTATTCCTGAATACTCAATGGCCAAAGACACATATGTCGTAAGGAGCATGAAGTAGTTATTGATGAAGTCAAGCATACACAACGCAGCGTTAACTTGAGTAGTGAGCTGGCCAATAACAATAGTAGTAATCATCATTGCCACACCGTTTGTAAGAAAGACAGAATTAATACCTGGGGGAAGTCCAAGGGGGTCTGCATCTTCAATTGCTGATCCACACATATTGATGAGGAAAATGACAAGTACCACTAGGAATTGTCTCCCGACAATAAAGCGATCCATGTTGTCTCCTTTGTGAGCAACTGAAGTATTCTTTAGAGTTTGTGGATGACTCTCTGCATATTTACTCTTCTCAATAGATTGAAGGCCTACAAGACATCCTTGACCTCCCTCCATCACTGCCAGCCAGCAGATGAGAAACCAAAATAGGAAGAAAGCACCAACAGGTGGGATATCATAATTGACAGCAGTTGACTGCTCAGCAAAGATTCCCGCCATGACCAATACCACACAAAACACTAAAAGTGCAATTGAATAAAGGTATTTGAAAGTTTCTAATCCCGCAAAAAGAATATTTCTATTTTGCTGCGGCTGGTATGGCACGATCGTTCCAAGGCAAGAAAAGATGTCAGATATAGCGAAATAAATAAAACCAATTTATAGGTCTGGGTTATGGTTTTTGTTCTCTTACCTCAAAAACATTCTCAAAATCTCCACGTCCATCCGCCTGAGGCAATAATTTTGAACCGAAGCCTTCTTCGCTTCCAATAGATGCATCGTCTTCATCATCTTTTCCTTTTATAAATGCAAAAGGATTGACTTCGTCTAACTGATTGGAAGGATATCTATCAACTTTCGTCTCAGGACGATCGATGTGAAAAACACTTGGGGGCTTCTCGACCTGCGCATCATCCAAAGGATCCGCTGACTCCGTATCCACAATTAAATGATGATGCTCCCTTGCAGCATTCGTTCCGGCAATATTTTCTTCAGTTCCCAGCAGAGTTTCGACATCTTCATCCATTTTTCAGTTGGTGGTTAAAGAGAGCGATATTTTTGTTCTTTTGTTCTTTGAAGTATTTCGGTTGTAAAAACAAGACCCAGCAGGCTCGGGTCGATAGACGATAGATCTTCAATATTCACCATCCATCCACTAATAGTTGGTGTCCGTTGCAGGTCCGTTGTCTCAATTATCACTTTTCACGGCCTTTCTCTACCAGTTTTAGCATAAAAGACAGAGTCGGGTATCGAGGGCTGTCCTCACCTCCAGCCATTTTTCCAAATACCTATCGTGTTCGACGAGGGCTTTCTTTCATACACCGAGGAGGAAAGAAGAAACACGTTTCTATATTCCTTGGAATTTATATGAAATTGAGGATGAAGGAATTCATGTAATTCTATGCTTGCATTTCATTGAGTGTTTAAAATAGATTATGTGTGCACTCTACTTGTACTACTGAATTCTTTTGCGTTGGTATAAGAACTTTGCGCATTTTCTACAGTACTCGGCCAATATAAATTACGGCACAATATACCTATGGATAGGGTTAATGATTATTGCGATTCTTCTTACTGCAACTAATTACAATACAAGACAGCGCCAATCCCCTCCTTTTCCTAACTGAATATTCGCAAATGAAAGTAGAGTCCCATAATGTACAAAACACAAGTATTACTTGGCATTACTTTATTGATTATGTCTTTCAGTGGGTGTCTTTGTCTAGCGAAGAGTGAAGGCCACATCCAATATGATACTACCAACAGTAGCAGTATATATGAACATCATTTGGAAATATGTTGCGATTGATGTCTTTTGCAGATATGAAAGAGACGGAACAAATTCAACTCCTGCCCTTGCCCTAAACAACGCATTGATGCAATGATCCTGGAATCGATCAAAATCTATCAAATGTTGTATTTATCTTCATTAATTCTTTATTCTCCTTGAAAGAAGAAAAACAATGCGACATCATTCAGCGATCTCCTTCCTCTCCTTCTTGATCGTTTTTCTGTTTTTCTTTCCTTGTATCCGTGTTATATCAGGATGTGTGCGAAGGATGGACGTTTAGAGACACCATGTATTATAGCCCTTAGGCGTTTTAGATTCCTAATTACTTGAAAAGAGGAAACTTATTTTTGACATGGCAGAACAAGCAAAGACCCATCCATTTTCAATTTCCTATTACGAGCAATCGAGAAGTGATTGTTGCCCATACCACATTCTTAAAACACTGCATTGTAAACCATGCCTCCCTCCACTAGAAGATCTTTAAGGTCGCGAAGGTCCTCACCCTCGAATTCCGCTGACGAGACAGAAGTAAGTATCATTTAACTGACGTTTCGTTGACTGCCATTGTTTGGGTCATGCTTCCTCTCTGCTACAAAGCTTCACCATGCCTCTTACCTATTGATAATGAGATAATGCCGGGCTTCATCCACCGGTTTCTCACTCATTGAATAGTTTCCATCACTTTTCGATGGTGGGCTCTCAATGTATTTTAGCGCTTTCCTGCAAAAGCACTGGTCTATTCCAACTTCATTGATGTCTCATCAAAAAATGATGCAGCCGAATGCAAACATTCACTACTGAATTCCGCTCACCAGACTAATAAATTTCTTTCCATCACCACAGCAGCTAAAGGCGGGATACGAAAGTACTCACGACTCTAATCCTCGCAACGCATCTAGTAGCGATGGAGAAAATGGAAAAAAGAAGACTCGATCCGTGACTTTTTCTCTTGAGAAGCAATCGCCTCCCTCTCCATCTGCATCTGCATCTGATACCTCCAACGCTCGACGTGTGTCTGCTCGTGCTGCGAGAAGTGCTCGACGCCAAGCAACAATCGAAACCGATCCTTCAAAGAAAGGTTCTGCGAATTCCTCCAAGAAAGCATTCAAAAGACGCAACGAGATGAAGAGTATGAAGAGGAATAGTTCCTCCAATTCCAACACTGCAATGTCAAAGAAAGGAACTGGGGGTAAAGAGGAAGAGGTTGTAAAGGTGAAACTTAATACCGGCACACTATATCTCTACAAGGGCTTGCATCGCAGAGCTGTTTTTGTCCGACGTGTTTGACGTGAACAGTCATATATCTACCACCACTTTAGTACATTCGATCGCAAATAGTGTGACGCATAATCTTTCAACAATATCATCAATCTACTTTGAATGTGTAGTATATTGTATGTTACCAACGTCATTTCTTTTATATAATTCTTGACGATTTGCGAAACGTGAACAATTCAGAAGGGAACGAACTTTACATTTTCCGTCATCATTCAATTTTTAAATGTTCAATTCTGTTATCTAGTCTTTTATCTAACCTGTTAAATAACAAGTAGGAAACACAGTTCAAAACAAAGAAAGCATCTCAATCTTCAAACAAATCCTTACTATTCTCATAATGTAAAAATCACTTAAGAAAAAGAGATGAAGGTGAAAGATACAAAATCGATGCAGCAGTTACTATTTCTATTGCTTTCGAAAACTACGTGTAGGTATAGTTAGGGATATAGTTTCATAGAATCCGCATGGATCAAAGAAACATAATTCATAACACCTTCATTCTAAGAAGCTTGAAGTACGCTTATTTATTGTAGAGAATAGCAAACATCAACATTTCTCAGCACGCTCTCTAGCGAGCAGTTGCAAAAATGTGAGATTGGGAAAAACGGGAGACTGCGTATGAGTATGCACGACTGTGGTGGCGGTGAAGTTAATTTCTTATTTTTGGAGGGAAGGAAAAAGAAGAGGGGCCAAACCTTCCTCTCTTTCCTCTCTCTCACTCTTTTCTATAACACCCCCCTTAGAAAATCCCCGCGAAGAAGTAATAGTGCACACCCCCCGCAGCCCCCCGCTACCCGCGGCTAAAAAAAAGGTG
>Ga0306864_1001328_pt1 | contig 10187 bp, 5 predicted proteins | sample AntRauTorckE5430_FD_190448 | JGI IMG/M metagenome (GOLD analysis project Ga0306864, IMG submission 190448) | Saline lake microbial communities from Rauer Islands, Antarctica - Metagenome Torckler E5 #430 (v2) (version 2) | ecosystem: Environmental > Aquatic > Non-marine Saline and Alkaline >...
AGTCATATTTTCAATTATACGCCTCGACGTCATGCCTGTCAGTGCTAACGGACTAATGGACGATAATGCGTTTGGTCGATTCTGGCGCGCAGCAGGTTTTTTCTCGGTGTCTTCCTTTGCAAGAAGGTTCTCAATTGAATCTACGTCTTCGATGGTTGCACGGCGTAGTATAGTCTTACCCAAATCATTATCTTTGAAGTAAGACGGTTTTCTTTCATCTTCGGCATCGTTGAGGATCTGCAAAGCAGCATCTACATTTTCCTCGAATTGTCGCTGCCTTGATACTTGTAACTTGCCGTTACCTTCCAATGGTCGTACACGCTGCTCATTTCTAGAAGGTTCTGATAAAGAGAGCTTTGCCAGATCATCTGCGCTATCAATCTTTTTCGTTGTTTTTGTTTCTAATTCAGTGTTTGCCATCAAATACTTTGACAGCCAATACGGTACTGTTGGATCTTGCGGCTTTGAGTATACTAAACTGAGTTTCTCTTGAGCTTCGCTTGATCCGTCTTCTATTTTCCTACGCCTATCACGTTTTGCAAACTTGCCCCCATCAGACTGGGCAGCGCGCTTTAGTTTGGCCCTTTTCGCTGCATACTGCGCCTGGGCAGCCTGTGCTGCAGTTTTAACTTCGACCATACCATTGCAGTCTGGAAATAATTTTGCTAGAAGTTTTGCAGATGCGATGTGGCGTGCTTCCCTCTTAGTCGCTCCTGTCCCGACTGCCTGGAGTGTATCTATTGAAAAGTCGTTTACTGAGTCAGAATTCGGTCTTCTATCTTGGATTCCATCTACAACAAGTGGTCTTGTGCTAGCAACTAAGTCTTCTCCCTGTGGAGGATCGTTTGCTTTCATCTTTACAAATTCATTTTTCCCATCGAGAGATTCTATTTCAGTATATCGAACAAGGCTCTCATCACACTTCTTGGGATCATCGTGTTCATCCTTGGGTTTGAGCTTATCCTTGCACAGAATAAGAGTAGCTGTGCAAGCAAATGAGTTACGATGTATTGTCACCACATGACCAACCGCATTTGTTGCAGATCTTCGCTTCGATACGATCGCACCGCCAACGCCACTAAAACCTACACCCTTCCTCTTTGTACTACCTTTTTCACATGCTATATGCTGTTGTTGCTGTTGTTGTTGTTGCTGTTGCTGGGCGATGGTTGCTGGGTTGGCACACACATCAAAAGCGTACGTGGGTTGTTCCTTTATTCGACCGATCTGTACCATTGCATATAATAGAGATGTACAAACGGATGCTCCCCTCGACGCAAGGTATTCGTCATCATCTACATCTTCGCTCGCGGAACTTATACCGGAAGTGGTGGAAGCGCTAGGAAACACTAATCTATTCCTCGTCCTATCTTTTTGTTGAATAAAAGGCCCGCCGGTAACGACCATTGCGGATGCTTTCCCTTTTGACATTGACAATGTTGTGCTGATGGAAGAATCTTCACTGAGAGCAGGCGAGATCCTATCCTTCGTCTGATTCCCATGAATGGCCAATCGAGATGCCATATTTGCTTCCAAATCTTTGAGAGGACAGCAGGCACCTTGCTGATCATGTCCTTTCAGCACGATAGAGCATTTATCCGTCTTGCCCAAGACCAACAAGATTCCATTTGCGTCAAATACTGTGCCAGGGTAGATAACATTCAAGGCTTTCCGCGCTGCATCTTGCTGAGCACTCTTCTTGGAACCTCCTCTACCTCTGCTCAGTATCACTCCATTGAGTTCGACTGAAATAATGAACTCCATGTGAGCAGACGAGGTGCATGTGGATGAGTCGTTATTATGAGGTTGTTCATTTGTGATGAATTTCGGTTGAGACCAGTGCCTTTTATTGCACAAATCATATAGAGCACTGACACCGGTTTTGCCCATGAAATCTAATGATTTGATGGAACCTCGTTTTGTCGGTTTGCCCATGTCATGATACTGCCTTATAGCAGGCAAGTTTGAATTGTGCTTTCTTCTTCGAAGCGTCTCTTCATTGGCGCTATCAATATCTGGCGCAATCGGTGCTCTGGATGGCCGCCGGTTGGTTTTACTGTGCCCGTGCCCAGGATGCGAAGATCTCTTTTGTTTCTTTGCTTGTTTTGTGTCTGACATTCCGTATTGATTATTCATCTGTTGCTGATGCTGAAATGCTCCATTTGCATTAACGTTTGCGTGCATCATCCCTGGAGAATTATTTGTTTTTCCATTGGTATTGATAGTTCCCTTTCCATTGGCAATTGCATTGTCATTCATATTTGAATTGTTATTATTGATATTGTTAGGAAAGAAAGCGATTGGGCTCGGGAGATTACTCGCATAAAATGATCCTGGCACAGTTGCAACTTGTGCAGCGGCTAATGCAGCTCCAGCCGCAGCACTTGCATACTGAGCATATGCAGCAGCGTGGTCTCTCATTCTTGATTCGTAATATTGCACTTGTAGCATAGGATCAATTTGCACATTTGAAGAACAATCTGCTGCCACTGGCATTTGAACTGGCATTGGTATTGGCCCTGGCTCTGTTTGAGATGGAAGAAATGGAGTTTGGCCATTATGCACTTGTGCGCGAGGATGATTCTGAAAGCCCTGATGATGGGAATGATGATGATGTGGATGTGCGTGTGGATGTGGATAGGGATGATGAATTCCCTGGTAATGGGGATGACCATTCATGAACGGTTCAAAGGGAAAATTATGGTTGATGTACTGCGTTTGCTGTGCCTGATGATTCATTTGAAGATGCTGCTGCTGATGACATCGGATTGCTACTGTTGCTGTTGCTGTTGCTTCTTCTTGTTCTTTTTCTTGATGATCGTCGTCATTTTCTTCTTGCGTTTCGGTTGCGCTCGTTCTCGATTGCAATGTCAACTTATGCGCATCTTCAACTTTATTACTTTCATCTTCCATATCTCAGGCAGTGCAGTGATATTGATTGATGCAATGATATTATGATATGATTTCAAAACCTTATTGGTAATTTGTAACTTGCGATTGTAACTTGTAACATTTTAGAGCATTTTAGACACATCATGTTCATGTTGTTAGTTAGATGGACAAATAACGGTTCGGTACCTTCTCTTTGATCACCTCATAATAACATGCGGTATTTTTTAATACATCGGAGGAGAACGGAGAAAATATAGATTATGATCATCCGGGAATGAGGCATCTTCATAACAACAGATCACTTGAATCTTCAAACCTAAAATGGCACTGTAGTAGGTCCCAGTGCAGTCTCAGGAATGATGGAACCAATCGTACATGTGCTTTGTCAGAACATGGAGAAAACATATTTGTTCGTAATAATTTGTCTGTGCATCAGTTGACCAATATATTATATTCTGTTTGTTTACAAGAAGTGTGCGTATTAATTATTTAGATCGTGAAATCTTTTCGAAACTTCTTCTTCTTCTCGAAGATTTGGTCTTAGCTGGTTCCGAACGCCATATAAACCGTAGGATACTGCTTCTGCAGCACCAGACAAAGGCGCACAAACAGCCACGGGAAGTCCCCGAACTACACTCTTCACGGCACCTCTGGTTCCAGATTGCTGGTACTCTCGATATGGAATTATAATCATTTTCGTGTTAGCTTCCTTGAGACCTCTCGTCAAACTCTCGATCACATGATCCGAAACTTCGTCCATGGATCGTGGTAGTGAAATCAAAGAATCATGTGGCTTCTGTTTACCTAAGCGCTTTGCTGCAAACCCCGTTAGCTTCGCTCCAACACTCAATGTTTCGTAAGCTAAAACATTCGCCAACTTCTTTGTCCCTTTCCTCAGACCTTTTTGCACGTTGCCTTTCTGCTTATATTCTTCCATAGGCATCATCAAAAATTGCTTCATCCCGTCCCCGACAGTGGCAAAGGGATGCAGAGGAGATGTTCTAGTTAAAAATTTGTGCATCTGAGTTGAGCTTACATCCTGTAACCAATTGCAAGCGAGTTCAGATATTATAGTCCCCCAACCTGTCAAATTCCTCATTTCAACTTCACTTAAACGAAGAATCATATCTTCCAATGGAAGAACATTAAGCAGTTGCACTAAGCTTCCATCCTTCAATGCAGCAGTGTCTACTTGCTTTGGTTTATAGTCAACCTTTATGTTCACCGGTCTCATTTTGAAGATAGGAAAAAATAATTCCGGCGGAATAACTGTAGACCTACTTCTTGCTCTCTTTCCTTCAGCGTCATCAAGATCGTGGTGAAAAAAGTTTCTAATGAATCGAAGTGTAACCTGGTGGATAAAAAAACGGATTGGAAGTAGCTCGATTGTGACTCTGCTTTCATTGCCCATGAGTTGTCCGTCCGAAGAGAATTTGTCAACGGGGTACATTGAAACCATTTTCATAGTCAGTAAACCATCATTGGAGTCGCGTGGGTGTTCATCGTTCACCCACTCCCCCATTAATCTCACTGGAGTTCTATCGCTGACAGTTTCAAGGAGAAAAAAATCCGCTAGAGCTAGATCAGTACATGACACAAGCGAGTGTTCTTTTGACACTTCAAACGAATCCATGCGGAGTTTGAGACCAGAGAAGGACATCTGGAAATATCTCTGAGAATTTCTAGGCACACGTTGGCTGTCTTCTTCTGTATTTCGAAACATATCGTTGCTGGAATCAATCTGATCGTGGAGTAAAGTGCCTAGGGGAGAAACGCTGGTCTGTGGCGTCCTTCGAGGGCTCCAGTCAAAACCATCAAAGAGACGGCAGTCGAGAGACATTTCACTAATAACAACTCTCAAATTCACTTTAGGGGGGTTGTCACAGCCAGAAAATTCCGTTGATCCCATATCACCGTCGGATGTTGGATTCGATACTGGATCAACAGGTACATGTCTTGGAAGTAAATGAGGGGTTTGTGCTCTTGTGTTTCCATCAACAATGACTTTCGTATGGTCTGGCATCAAAACAGTAGATCTAGAACCAGATTCATTTTCTGTGTACCACCGGGCGGCTTGCTCATCATTCGAAGGTATGGAAGGATCAGTAGCCCACAAGTGGTGTACCCTTGCCCAATCACCTTCATCATGTTCGATGACGTTCTCCCTAAGTAAGCTAGATTCGGCCCCAGTGCCAGTAAAACTAAGGCGGTCCACTTCAAAGAAATTATGGATAACGTCCCTTTCTTCTATTTTCGTATCTTCTTGCAATATACCACTTGCAAAAAGACCGTGATCAATTACTTCCCTTAACGAAGAAGGTTTGTGCAGGATGTATGGATCGCATTCAAGTGGTGACTCAGGTACTATATTTTCGTCTTGTAAGGCTTCTACACCGTGAATGTCTGGAGCTTCTGCGATTATCTTGTTTGAAAAAAAGATAGTTTTCATTTCATCCAACGTTTGAGGTGATGGCATTGTCAAATCTGAGATTATTTCGTTGATCGTTTCTATAAAGCATAAAAATGAATCTTTGCAGGCGTAGATGCGAATACGTCCAATCGACAGCGTTATGGAACAGTCTGCAACTGGACTCTTATCACCAGGAACATCACCGTTTCTTGTAGAGGAACAAAATGATATAACAGAGTCCAGACAATCCATTGTTGCTGCTTGAATGAAATTCAATCTTGAAACTGCATGCTCAAAAGAATAGTTGTTTTCAGCTGCAGCTGCCCCAACGCATAATGAGACAATGTTTGCACAACTGAGTTTTTGATTTTCTTCATTATGCCGTACCCTGGTATTCGCGATATTCACGGAAGCATCAGCTACTGTTAATTTGAAGACAGAATGTGCACCTTTTGGTGCCACAATATTGCTAGTAAGCCGAGCTTCTCCAAGACGGAAGATTGTTCTAGACGTAGTGGAGAATTCCTCTGGTGCAGTATAGTCAACGTTACAATCCGACAAAGTGAAGAAAAGCTAGCACAGATGATGTGGTGAGAAATTAGTTAGAAAGTCAAAGATAGAAACTTATGTACCAGGCGTGTACTCTCAACCACTTACATTATCAATGGTAGAAATAGCAACGTCTTCAATTAAATCTTCATTTGAAGTAATCTCATTAGTACTTTTTTGACACAACGCATGGAGCTGATTAATCCACTTCGATTTGCAATCATACCTGTGAGTCAAATCATAAAGTGAAATGTGCACGCCACGCTCAGTGTGGTCGCCATTTCTTTGAACTAAAATATCAACCAGTAATGCAGGTGTGGTCAGTGATAATGGATGGCACAGTTTGGATCGAAAGAAAATGGCGGAAGAGGAAGTCACTCCAGCTGTTCGCCGTTTCCGTAGACTTTTGCACATTTGCTGTATCGAAGAATAATCCATACTTTCTGTGCCCAGACACGTGTATTTTGAAACACCTGTATGAAGAATATGCTTTGAGGCAAACATGCGCTGAGAATATAACAAATACCTGCTATAATGGTCTTACCTTCATAAAGCGTGATGTCTTGAAACAAAAGGCGCATATTTTTTACTTGTCCATTATTCAAAAAGAAGTGACTCTTGAAGCCATCACAAATAAGTATGTAGCGAAAGTTGGAATCTTCACTACCACTTGGATTCGTTTCATCAGGCTGGCGAATAGAGAAGCTACATTGGTCACATTTCACAACAATATTGAGTGGTGGCGACGATGATGCTACAATTGCTTTAACCTCATTTTCAGAATGCGCATCACTCTCTTTTTTCTTGGAAATACAGCTAGATGCCAGTATTGTAGACAATGCATCCTTCTCTAGAGCAGAGAGATCAAGAAGTAGGCTTGGAATATGAACTTCAATTCTCCTTTCACAATCAGCTAAGTCTTTAAGCATTGCAAGTTGAGGATCCGATCCTCTTAATTTCTTTTTGTGATTATCAAGCTCAGAATGTTCTTTTTGTTCCTGAGAATCACACTGCTGTGACGCCTTCACCGAGGCAAGCGGAGTGACTGTAGGGAATTGAAACTTTACTCTACGTTTTTTATATGCCTCTGTTTTACTATCTAGATTGGTCCGAGCAAATTTCATCTTCACAATAGCGTCAGGATCTATTTTGTCTTCACTTTCGAAAGCCATAATATCAAATTTGCGAGTAATCTTTCCGTGTGAGCTCTCAGGCATGGAGCAAACGAACGAGACAATGCAACTCTTAGCAGACAAATTCACCTCCATCTCATCCTGGTCATTGAAATGTTCATCAAGAGATCCGATTCGATCTACAAATATGGATAGAGAGGAAACTTCAAATGTTATCGCCGGTCCCAATTGGTTGGCAGGTGCATTAATGTCGTATCCACTCCTTTGGAATACCATTTGTAAGACGTCGTTCGAAGGTCGATCATCCTCATTGTACTGCAGTGGCAGAATCGCTAAGATACCACCGCACACAGCACGAAAGTTCAAAGTTGATATTTGTGGGGAAGGTCCGGAGGCCGCTTCGTCTGTCTTTCCAATTCCTACAGAGCCAGACTTTTCATGATAATTCGAATTTGTTACAATCCCAGCGAAGCCTATTGCCACTTTGGTCATGACAGAATCTAGATACACCAGTTGCAGAGGACGAATTGAGACATTAGCATTGGTGTGAGAAGCATCTTCTCCAGCTATTTCCGTATCAACTGTCAGAGATATAAGAAAGGTTTCGCCAGCCCCACCAAGATCACTAGAAGAACTCCTGTAACATCGTAGAATAGGCATTGATTCTTGTAATGCATCATCGCTATCACCACACGATGGCAAATGATCAATATATAAATCTTTAATATCGAATGATACATTTCGAGTCATGCTGCTCTCAAAGATAGATGCATCAACCTTCCCAGCAGTCAGCGAAATACACTCACGCGGGTACTCATCAATTTCCATTGTTTCATCGGCACTCGAGAGATATAACTGCATAGTGGCACATTTCATTTGAAAGTGTACACGTGTCAACGTAGATTCTGCACCTTTTGTATCTCCGTTCACTATACCTTCTCCACCCAATTCGCTATTGATACTTTCCTCCAATGCACTTCGATAATGAAGAAAATCTTCATCATTGGAATTAAAAAAATCCTCAACCTCAGTTTGATTTGTAACCTCGGATATCGATCGTGCATTACCATGATCACTTCCGCTATCCTCTTCCTCTTCAAAATCTAAAGTGTCCACACCTAGGACGGTATCCGTCACTTGATTATTCCTCCTCCTCAAAGTGTCCATGTATTCATATTCCCCATCACCCTGTTTATGAATAATATTCGCAAGGAGACCAATCTCATCTTCTTCCTCATGTTGCGCAGAACCGCCCAAACAACTTGTCTGCTTCAATCTCCCTACTAATCCATTCCGATTCTTTGTATCCATTGAATTTCGTTGACTGCTTGAATCACGATCACAATCTTTGGAATGATTGCCAGTACGTGTATGGCATAAGGAGGACGAATGGAAAGCTTGGATGACCTGTACTATCCGTTCCACATCAATGAAACTCATTCCTACATTGATTGATTGGTTCAGTTGGATATCCCACAGCTGTTCCATCTTATGTATGCTGCTATTACTATTCATGGTGGTGTTGTGCTTGGGAGAATGTGCATGTATTTGCGTCGAAAGAATGGTTCCAATGCCATCCATGCGAAACACTTCCTGTGATGGCTCCGTCGATGGATAATTCGATGGATGCATGCTAGTACTATCACTAGTATATTCGCGTTCCTTTCCCACCATGATGGTGACAGTGTCTATCTCTACCTTCTTTTGCATGGGTGTTTCTTCCTGTAACGAAATGGAATCAACGTGAACACTGATGGAACTCGATGGATTACTTTCTCTGGAAGAATCTGAATCTGAAGTTGAACGCGAATTAATCCGAATAGATAGATCATTGATATCGATTGATAACTTGAGTGAATCGATGGCTGCCTGCATGTAAGACCTCCACGCCATGGGTGATGGTTTGGAATCTGCATCTATTGCCGCAGTGCCGGTTTGTTTCATTTTTTTGTGGTCGTGGCCATGGTTGTGACGGTGCTCTGTTTGGTTTTCTTTACTATTGATATCATTACCTGTACCATCATCATTATCATCATTAGTATCAGAATTATTCATAGGATCAAGGACAATGTCAAGTCCATCGAGTGTCAGGTGCGCCACAAGCCTTGCATTTCCATCTTGATACTGTGCTACTTCTACTCCATCATTATTTTGGTAGATCAATTTGAGTTGCACATGCAATCGCTTGACTAGAAGAAGTTTGAACTGTATCTTCAATGAAGGGTTGTGCTGCAGAAGTTTGATTCTTATGGCTTCTCCATCGAATTGTACATTTTGCAGGGTGAGTATTCCTTGTCGAAGCGATAAATTGAGGGATTGATGGAGTTGCTGCAGTGATGATTGTGTCAGGTATGGACCGATGATCCGTCGGAATATGAAAGCATATAGCCTAGATTGCCACTGTTGTGTTCGAATTCGTATTTGAATTTGGATCGGCAGGAAGTCACACCATAATAGTTATTATAAGAATTAATTGTCAACAGTCGATAGGAAGAGGTTAGATAAAGTAACAATTAATAATCGAATAGAATTCAAAGAGGGATCGAATTTAAAATTCAAGAGAAATCGAATTCAATATTCAAAAAAGCAATCAGATAAATAACATCGATCCTGTTACCGAAGTTTTGAGAGTGAATGCAGAACCTCGTTTATCCCGTCGTTTACTTGTTAGACGACGGAATCATCATAACAACATCCTCAATAGCAGATCACTCCACCGAACGGCAAACTAAATTCATTGATTGATCGACTGATTGATTGACTTACCATACTTGGTTGAACGATTCGATTCGATCCTCTTCGAGTCTATAATTTATCTAAGATCACAGGGATGCAGCAACTAAGTAAATTTATATCATAAGTGAGGATGAGTATGAGCATTAATATAAGAACAAATAATCAAGAGAAGGCGCAACTTTGAGGAGTCGTCGTCTCGTCGTCGTGTTCTTTTGAAAGAAAGAATGGGAAGAACAATTCCTATGTGGCCATTTAACGGCCGTTCGTGTTGATTGCATGGATGCATGTTTTGACGTCACAAGTCACAAGATTTAGATCCGAAGATCCCAAGAGAGCCACTCTGAATAATTGCAGCCGTTGTGGCGGATTATACGGAGCAAATACGGACGCGGAGCGTTCAGACAAGATTTACCGCGGACGGTTATCCACGGACATCTCACAAACTATGAATACGTACTATTCTACAA
>Ga0306864_1001332_pt1 | contig 10158 bp, 10 predicted proteins | sample AntRauTorckE5430_FD_190448 | JGI IMG/M metagenome (GOLD analysis project Ga0306864, IMG submission 190448) | Saline lake microbial communities from Rauer Islands, Antarctica - Metagenome Torckler E5 #430 (v2) (version 2) | ecosystem: Environmental > Aquatic > Non-marine Saline and Alkaline >...
TTTTTCGTTTTCTATTTTGTTAGCACTTTTTACGTGGTCTTTTTCCCGCGATGAAATCTCCTTGTTAATTTAATAGGTCGCGACCTATTTTGAGCGCCAGTAGTTGTGTCCTCCTACTTACGAATTGAAATTACAAATTACTACTTGCAGGTTTTGAGATCCGGCATCCGATTTCCGATCCACTACCATACTAGCATACTACTCGAATGAAACAAGAAACAACGGACAACGGCCCTCCATTCTCCATTCACCCTCATCATCATCCATCATCCATCATCTCGTCATGCACAATTCACCATTCATCATTCACCATGTTGTAGTACCAAATCTCAATCAATGCTAGATAATCACCACATGCATCATGCCAACCGAAGACGAAGAAGAGAAGATGACGAATTCTTCCATGAAGGGAACGAGCTAGCGCATAAAGATGTTGATGTCATTGTCTATCACGTCACTGATGATGATACCAACACAAACACCAACACAAAATCAGAGGAATCATTCCCATCTTCCTTCCCAGTTTACTCTTGCTGTGCCCCGCATTGCCACGATACTTTTCATTCCATATTGGCATGTGATGAACACTACAACGAGAGACATATCTTTGAATGCAATTTATGCAATTGCGTGCTTCCAAATGAATACCTATTAGATCTGGTAAGTGCGAGCGCGAGGTGGGTTGTATCATGTTGTATCATGCATCGTGCATCCTCTGCTGCGAAAGGAAATGTACCATTCATTATCTGCGTTTCAAGATTCCATCATTTTTATTCAAAAAAGCTATTATCTCATGTTGCCAGCCAATCCACCCATTGATTCAATTCAATTCAATCCAATCCAATAAATAGCATCTGCAAGAAAGTCATGATTCCTACTATCAGACACTGCTAGAACACAACAAAGCATCGTACTCGTGCTTGATCCAAGAATGCGATCATAAATTTAAAACTGAACCAGAACGATTCCAACACTTGCAGAATGTGCACGGCTATCCCAAATGGTTCAGATTTCATAGTAAAGCCAACGAGAAGCAGAAGCATCATCATCATCATGGCGGGAAATCGAGTATTGGCAAGAATAAGAATATGAACAAGAACAAGAACAAGGAGTTGGGGAAGCATTCGGATGGGAAGACAAGGACCTGCCCGCCAATGCCACAAAAGACGAGGACCACGGAGGTCGACGATGACGGTAGAAAAGCGCGAAGGAACGAAAGACGCCTGGAACGGAACAAACACATTCCCTGTCGCTTTCACCATTCGAACAAGGGGTGTCGCAAAGGTGACCTGTGCACTTTTCTTCATGATGATCCCATCATGGGAGCAAACACGGAGAATGGACATGACGGCAAGCGCGATGTGATTGATGACTGCGCAGCAATGGATATGGAGGTGGACGGGGAGATAGATGCCTTGACAAATCGAATGGAACGTGGCGTGCGAATATCCGTTCCAAAGAATGTTTCATTTGGACGCAGACGGAGATGATTTTCATTGCAAGGTGCGTGCACGTGAATGTTTTGGACAGTGAGGTTGTTTGCAAGGATCAATCATCATCTCCATGCATTCAATGAAGAATTAAAGAATTGCACAGAGATTACGAGCATTGGGAGCATACTTGTCGACATTTTCACTATGATCGGGTACAGTTTACTCTATATGCCAGTATTCAATCCAGACCACCACAACTTGATGGATCCATGGATAGAGCGTTATTGCTGACCTTCTCCTTCTATGTAGTTGGACGAGGTTACATGTGTCTCGATTTTACCTCTCTGGTTTTTATCTGCTGCGATTGGGAGGCGATAGAGATTGGATTACTTGCCTTTGCAGTGATAATAGAAATCTTCTCTCTGAGAACCATGGGGTTGATGCCTTACTGCATTGCATTTTTTGCGTTGTGTTGCTTAACAGCATGACATTTTGATTTCCTCACACCATATATTGTTGCCCTTCTCTCTTTCTATTAGGATGGTTCTTTGTGTATGCTTAATCAAAGAATCTGACAAATACAGATGAATTAGACAATAAAGAAAATGAGAAATAATAATTTTATCCACTAAATTTTGTGAAGACGCCAATAAAGCATCGTTTTATGATCATTAACTACTTTGTAAAGCAATTTGAAAGCTCTCATCACTTGAAACTATCATCATGATTGAGATTATTGTGAACTTGTTGCTTAAAGTATACAAGCATTTCAATAACTGCATCATTCTCGGGAAGAACAAAGTAATAGAATAACTTTTATCCAGCAATAAAAAAGCCCAAGGGCAGAGTTGAACTACCGACCTCGTCATTACTAATGACGTGCTCTAACCAACTGAGCTACTTGGGCGCTGCTTTTAATCTTTGATGTAGCGCAAATAAAGAATAGTCAAAACAAGATTTCACAAATCTGTGCCATCCAAAAAAAGCTCGACGACGAACTTTTGCACACAACATCATCTATTCACACAAATCAACCGAGCTGTCAGTTGTGGTCAGTAAACACAACAATCATTTGACAATAACCATAAATATGATTGAAGAAGCTCTAAAGACATCAAACGAATCTCCTGCAGAGACAGCCCGGGCTTTGCTGTCATTCTTTTCTCAGGAATTCCCACTTGGTGGAGAAGCTCGTTTTGTTCGTTTCTTTCCACTATTGCTCGACCGGGTCTTCGGACCTGTTCTATCTAATGCACTCTTGCGAGACCATGAATTCACTGCCGAGGAACTCAAAAGTCTTGACTCTGCTTGGCTTTTGCAATCTCGAGCTTGGAAAACATCCTTCTCTTTGGCATCATCGGGGCAATCACAGCCATCGTCCTATTCACCCTACGGGAAGCCTCATCAATCATCATCATCTGTTCCCAAAATTGAAAACGATCCAGTAGTGCAACTATTATCTACTTCACAAACGATTAATAACAGAAAGATCTCGCATCACCAGACAGATCCTTCACAGCTGGATTCTCCCAGAGCACCCTCTTTCTTTCAGGTATTGAGCTGTTCATCAGATTTTGATCTTCAGATTCTTCCCAATGCCCGGTCTGCTTTCCTCTTCTCGGAATTACCTCGATCTGTTCAACGTGTACTGATTCATACGGTCCAGCATCTTGGTAATCATTCCTCTGGCACTGTGACTGATGCACCTACCTCATCCATGTCAACGAACGGCACGCAGTTACTTGAATGTATTTCCATCCAACCACTTCAACAAAAGGACATGGTTCAAACCCTTCGACAAATCATATCTATTCGTCAATTTTCAGGAGGCAATGGTCTCGGACACGGTAATATGTCTCCCTCTGCACATTCACCTAGTGCTATGCGTAATGCACCTCGCTCGCCGCTGCGCGTGAATCAACAGTTGAATGGGGGAGGAGGACAGGTGCAGGATGTCCTCGCTTTGGAAAAAAGTCTCAAACTGAATCTACCCCTCTGGGAGCACTATTTTATGGCATTTATTAGGTTTCCCCTACTGATCGGAAAGATGTCCCAGGTTAGCAAAAAGAATGCATCGGGGAATGGATCCGTGGGGTATGGATCCAAGAGGAATAACAGCCAGCCCTACGGCGAAAAAGTGTATATGCATCTGCTCAAAGATTACATCAAATATTACTTCTCACATGAGTTTGATGCTGTAGTGGCAAAAAGGAGTGATTCAAAGTCTGAACTGACTGACAGTAAAAAGGACCAGGCGCTGATTCGTATGATGATGGAATACTGGCTTGAAAAACATGCATACTCCAGCACTAAGGATGCAATGATGTATCTCAGTTCTGAAGGGGGGAATATAGGTGCTTCTGGATTGCAGCAAAGTTATGATCTTGCTCAGTTGTTGACAGTAGGCGATAAATGGGGTTCAAATTTAGTGGGCAATTCGAAGCGTCAAATGTACGAGGCGCCACCGAGACAAGTACAACGTTGCATCAAGATTGCGGTTGATCACCTTGTTTGCGACCCCGCTATTACCAAGCAATGCAAGGCAGTTGTAAAGACCAGAAATGACGCAATGGTAAAGAATGAATGGCCCCTACCCTCTATTCAGACTTTGTTACAGCCTTCCTTGTTCAATTACATTAGGACGGCGTTACGATATGGACCTATCCACGTTGCAAATAGTTCTTTCTATGCTGCAGTGGACTTGTGGTTGCTTTGGATCGAGCCCTGGAATGTTGCTCAAGGTAAGTGAATTTCATACCAGTTTTGTTGTCGATGAAAATTTCTCTTTTGCTAATTTATGTTATTTCATCACATCTACAGGTAAGAAAGCAGGAGCGACGGCTCAAGCCAAAGAAATCTTCCACAGTGTCTCAGATCGTGTCACCCACAGCAACGGCCCAACTTCTCCATCTGCAAGAAGTAGAACACAAATGTACGCCGTTAACACCGTTCCAAAGCCCAATAAACCAAGCAAATACACTCCTGCCTGGGAATCTTATGTCGCTGCCAATCTTCACTTTTACCTCGTACCCCTTGCTATTTTCCTTCGCCGGGCGAGAGAACTAGAATTTAGCAAGGCCGAGTTTCAAAAGTCAATGAATCACGTACAGAGAGTCATCCGTGTTTTCTCGCCCCAACTCGTCAGGACAATCGAGATCCTTTTGGATAACCAAAAGGAGACAAAAGACATTAGAAAGATCGTAGATAAACACGAGGAAAATCTGGGGGAGTTCAGTCCGTTACGTCCCAAGGATGGTGAAAATAGGAAGCGTTGGGATTTGGACATGCTTCAGGATAGCATGCACAATTTACTTGAGGAGATTGTTCTGCAGCACCGCAAGACTATTGGAGAACAAGATTTTTTCGAGAGAATAGGTTCCAGAATAGAGGGTGTCTTCGGAGAAGGTTCCAAGGCCGAGGAGATTATTATTTCTAAACTCATCCAAAAGGCGAAAGTGATTGCCAAGTTTCCATCTGAGTACGAGCCTTTACCGAATACAAAGCGCAAAGACAAGGGAATGTTTAGGGGTTTTAGCAATCTAGCTGCCAGCGAGCATGGACAAGACAGTGGGAGCTACTCACCCGAGCGTGAAACTACCGGCTTTATTACCGAGAAAGGAAGAGAGCAAATTCTATACGGTGCAAGAATGTGCAATGCAATGAATGTTAATTCTCTCGGAGATCCCATGTACTCTAGACCTAAGAGTCATGAGATAAAGATTTTGGTAAAGTGGAGCCTTCAGCTTTCCAATATTTTGAATGTACACTTCGGACTTTGCGCACCAAACCAGTGCAAATTGTACGGTGAAGAAGCCACGTCAACCGCCGAGCAGCTGGCAAAGGAGACAGAACAAATGAATGCAGTTGGCTTTTTTCGTTTCAACCTTCGATGGATTGCAGATTCTAGGAATTGGGTAGTAATGTATATTGGCTGGAAGGTTCTTTGCTGGAAGCTCGGAGTCTGAGATGAGGGCTAGTCTCCCTTTTTAGATGCTTATAAAAGCGTAGACAAATATAGTTGCGTAATTATAAACCAAAATCTTTATTGCCAATGCTCTATTTTTTCTAAAGCAGCCACCAGCCGACGTACATCATCCATGTTATTATAATGACAAAAGGAAATACGAACAATATCGAACTCTTCTTGCCGTAACCCCAACTCTTCTTGCAATATTGTAGTGGTTAAAAAAGATCCACACCGAATGCATACACGTTGACGGTAACAATGATCCACGATGTTCTTGGAAGAAACTGTTTGGTGCACAAACGAAAATATGGGAAGATCGCGATTCTCGTCTCCAATGATTCGAACAAGAGGATTGTGTGCCAGAAACTGCATCATATGTTCCATAATTTCCTTCTCAACTAATTTTATTCGCCGATATGCCTCGCATACCAGATTTCGAGACAGATCAAATGGGATCATCTTGCATCTTTGGATTGGGTCGTCTCCTGCCCGGGAAAGACAGTGAACCTGGGCTACCTTTGTGACTTTGGAACCCAACTCCGCAAGAATAGACATGTATCTACCAAGCCCCTTCACTCCATTGCACCCCTCGTAATTCATCGTTCCATTTTCAAAGAACTTATGTGGATCTGTCGAATGCTTCGAAGGAAGAATGTCATTTATAGCAGAGATTTTGCCAATCATTGCACCTAGATGAGGTCCAAATAGCTTATGAAACGAAACACAATACCAATCAACTCCTAAGTAATCAACGGCTGGATTAATATGGGGTGCTGCGGCTACTCCATCGACTATAATATGTGCACGAGGGCATTTTTGTCTTACGTTCTGACAGATAGATCGAATGTCTCGTACAGAGCCTAGAATATTGGAGGCATGAGAAAGGCACACAAGACGTGTGTTGACTGTAAGCAATTCGTTCAAGTCAGACGAGTGCACGTGGTTATCATTGTGTGGCAGCATTCGTGTTGTCCACCAGAGTACTTTGGCTCCAGTCTCGCTAGCTGCTTTAATCCATGGTATCACATTGGCAGTATGATTCTCAGATGCAAGAATGATTTCATCACTTTCCTTCAACGCATTGCCGTACACAAAACACCTCGAAAGGCTTTCAAACAAAGAAGAGGCATTGTAACCTAGAAAGACTCGGTGCATGTCTTGAGAACCGCCAAGTAGTGTCATTGTTACTTTCCGAGCTTCATCCTTTGATGTTTGGCCAATGACAGAGCGATGACGATGAGAAAGAGATTGAACCATGGAGTCAATCACTTGAGAAGGAACTTGAGATCCTCCAGCATTTTCCAAAAATACCTGGGACTTACGTTCAGGATCAATATCAAAGTACGGAAATTGCTTTCTAGCCAATGCCGAAATCTCATGCGGAGAAAGACTGCAATCCTTTTCGTTCGCTATCTTCGCCGCACAGTCAATTCTGGTATCATCTGCCTTTTTCGCTCTCCTCTCAAATATGCCCCACCGAATTTTATTCAAAATCGCAGCTTTCGATGGAATCATGGGCACCTTTTCGGATCCAACTTTCTCATTTTTCTCTCCTCTATAAACACAGTCCCAGCCAAATGTTTCCTCTGGACATCCATCGAAGTCATCTCCAAACTCAACAGCAGGAACCACCCACATCCGCATCAAATCTCTCAAAACCTCGTCATGCAACTCTTCCGCAAACCCCAACCCCGTCGCAGTATCTTGCGAAGGAGGACAATTCACCTCCAGCAAGTACGCAATTGGTTCTCTCATATTATTATCATCATTACTTCCATGTGAAAGAATGAAATCCAATCCCAAATATTCAAACCCACAATTCCCTTCCCCACCTTGCACATACGACATGGCATTCTTGGCAAGAACCTGGACAGACGCCGCGATTGATTTGTAATATTTTGCGAGAGGAACGACTTTCTGCCCATCGATCCATCGATCTGGTTCATCTTGACTCAAAAATAAATCTGCCAATATCTCCCCTGCGAACTTAGTAGGATCGTGACTGTTGGCGCAGCAGTTGGTAATGTGTACCGCTGGATCAAAGTCAGTTTCATGTTTCTCAAAGCCAACGCCGTCACTGTCACCATCACCGTCAGCATTGTTATCGTGACGATCATTGTTATTCAAGAATTCCTCATTGGCAACATGGAGAAAACATCGTTTGTGAACATACGCTCTCCCGTTCATCATCACGGCATAGACTCTAATATGACATTTTCGCCTTTGATACAAAACAGGCGGCCATGTATACTCTTGTGCAACATACCGATGATTTTCACAGAGAGGAGACTGCTGCTTGTCCAAGAGCATGGAAGCCGATGACGACAACGCCAACGACTTCATTATGTTCATGATCCATACACCTCCGAACCCGTTCGAGTTGGCATCCTTGATCACCCACGTATCATCTGGTCTGCGAGCCATTATTTGTCGAGAAGGGATGTTATACTCTGGATCTAAATCTTCCAACAGCATATATTTCTCCATGATGGTAACGGTGTTAGGGATTGGAGCTGAAGCTGTATTATTTCTGCTCTGCATTCGGCTATGAAATGCCTCCAGGCCTGATCTTCCTCTAAAAAAATGTGTTTCAAGTGGAGCAAAGGAATCATCTATTTGACGACCATCGTCATCATTTTCACTTCCTTCCTTTCGTCGTCTTTGTTCATGCGTTAGGAGCCGGCCGAGGATCCATTTGTCATCTAGAATATGCATTCCAGAGGGCAGATGAGAGTAGCAGGATGCGGTGTCTCGAAACGTTTTTGTTTCATTTCTGGGAGCATTCTCCCATATGAATTTTAGTTTTGGTTGCTTTTGAGTATGAGTATCAGCATGATGATCATTTTCAGGGGCGCAGTGCTCATCATTATTCTCATGTGAATACGGACTGCAATCTTTCCAGTGCGCAGGAAGAAGAGGTTTGATCCGCAGGTGTGCTGCTCTTCCCGTGATGGAGTAGCAAATTGGATCCAATTCCGATTCTTTCCCACCTGCTATACTGTTCATTTTGATAGCTGATGACACGAAGATCGCTTACTGTCTCTCTATTGGTCTTTTATTGTCTGTTGCCATCAACAAGGTTATCTAATTGAAATGTTATTTAGTATTTACTGATTGGCATTTTCATTTTATAATGTTGATCTTTTTTTAAAGCTTTGAAAATTGATAACTTTCTCTTCCAGATCTCGCTTCCCCCTTCCCCTTCTATACTTATTCTCTCTTTCTCTTCCCGTTTTGAATATTGAATAATTGGAACACGAGCACAACACTGCAGACTGTAGACTGTAGACAAGAAACAAGAAAGAACCGAACACTGTCACCATACTTGACATCATTATACATACCATTTCAAGGTCACTCACTAACATCTATAGCACATTTGCAGCGAACAATTTATCATGACAGAGTATAAGGATCAGAATTATGGCGCAGTTCTAACTGCCGAGCCTATTGAAGCATTGGTAAGATTTCAAATGTCATACCACCCATACCTATGATACCATAGTAGTAATCGTGTACAACGTACAACCCATAGTTTTTCACATGAATTATTCTTTTGAAGATCGACTAATCTTTGGCTTGTTCTTCTTCCTTTTGTTTCATAGGCGATGCGAATGGTCGAAGTCACTGCTCCTGCCAATATGCAAGAAGGATATAAGTTTCGTGCCATGTACGAAGGAATGCAATTTCCAGTCATTGTTGTAAGTGCACATGATTTGAAATGCCATCATGACAAGAAACAATGTACCGCATATGGTATTGTATCGTACTGACGAATCCATCCTTACTGCTAATAACTTACCACAGCCAGCAGGAGGTTGCATTATCGGTCAAATCCTCACTGTCCCCTTCAACCCCAGAGCGAACGAATCACCAACCCTAGGATGGAAAGATGATATCTTTGACTGTACCAAATTCGGATTCATTCATCCATCCTTCCTCACCGCATGCTGCTGCCCACTCATTCTCATGGGACAAATTATGACCCGTCTCAAACTGGATTGGCTGGCAAAGGAAGCACCTGATGGAACCTGGAAGGACACGTTTCGTAGAATGATTTACATCACCATCGGATACTTTATTCTCCACATGGTCCTAGCTCCTACTGATCCTTCCATTCCCTCATCACTCTTGTACAATTTTGTCATGCTTGTCTATACAGTGTACTTGGTGTATTTAGTGGCAATGGTGAGGAAGAAGGTTAGGGAGAGGGATCAAATTGCAGAGGAAACGTGCATTGGGTGTGAAGATGTGGTGTGCGCTTTTTGGTGTGGTTGTTGTACCATTTCTCAATTAGCGAGGCAGACTGCAGATTACGAGTTGGACAATGCGCAGTTCTTGACTCCGGATGGTCTTACTTCTGCGCCTCCGGTCATGGATGTTTAGGATGCAGGGATGCAGGGGAGGAAATATAGGTGCTCCTTCTAGAAGGTACTGAGCGACTTCTCACAATTTTGTTTTGGGTGAATATATATTAGATCATTTTTTGAATTCTTGCGTTTGCAATGCACAACCTGATTGTTTACGTAAAATGAATTCGATTATATTGAAATAATGGTGATGCCCACATGTTCTCATAACAACACAGGTTCTACTAGATATCGATCCTGAGGCGTCACAAGTCGCAACACTGATTGATCAAACGTTTTGCTACGAGCTGGTTTCAGCTTTCGATCAGCTGTCGTAGAATCCGCGTAGATTTTGCCATAAATAATTTAAAAGCCTTCTATTTTCTAGAAATTCGCGACAGCACAGCGA
>Ga0306864_1001333_pt1 | contig 10150 bp, 8 predicted proteins | sample AntRauTorckE5430_FD_190448 | JGI IMG/M metagenome (GOLD analysis project Ga0306864, IMG submission 190448) | Saline lake microbial communities from Rauer Islands, Antarctica - Metagenome Torckler E5 #430 (v2) (version 2) | ecosystem: Environmental > Aquatic > Non-marine Saline and Alkaline >...
AAATCAACTCCATATGAACAATCTCCTTGATCGCATCCCAATATGCAACATTTTCTTGTATGCTTAGAGACCAAGCTTGGTACGACGCCAGTGACGTCTCTTTGCGTTGTACTTGATGGTATTGTCAGTGCGAAGACGGATCCACTGGGGAAGAGGACGGTTCTGTCTCTGAGCCTTGGCAAGGGTGCGCTTCGTGCGGAAAGTTTTTTGGGATGGCTGTTGATTTGAGAGAAAGATGGGCGTGAGTAAATATGATTGGGATAATTGGCTTTGGGTCAGCCAGCAGCTTCTATTTCAATGGCAAGCCGTTCATGATGTCCACACGTCAATCCTTTAATGATCGCCATATTCTCTTTCATCTCCTTTCCACTGCTTCATGAATTGGGATATTATATCAACGACACTGCTTCAGTAAACGATCCATTCCTTTCGTTCATCAAAGTTGGCTGTATTTGCTATTGAACAACACATATCCGTCCGTCCGTCAGTCTCTCAACATATGTCGAGGTGTTCATCTTCATATTGACTATGATTAACATGCATTCTCCAACGCATCGTTTCTCCTGAAGCAATGATTCCTCCAAATGCGCTTCCTAATATTATCTTCTATTGTTGTATTACTTCGACGGGGTGAAAGGTGGATGTATCTTACCATGATGCTGTATTGTTGACTGCGATGGGTAGCTAGTGAATTAGTTCAGCAAGAGGAAACATGCGAGATGTGTTTTCAGTAAGCGGTAGAACAGAACTAGAGTATCCGTTTGATAATGAAGGACACGCTATTTTCTATTTTTCATCATGCATCACCTAGTTTTATTTACTATTGTAGATATACACCGCAGGTTATGTGTGACATGTATTGCAGAAAAAAATGCTTATATCTTATATTTGTATTTGTGAGTTAAAAGAAGCATTGCGTGTAGTAGATATATTAGGTATGAAAAAAAGCAAACCCGTGGGCTAGAACAATTTGTTGCCTACGGTATTCCGTTAGTAGATTAAGAAAGGAAGGGCGAGGGCGTACTAATCGGAATTGTTGCAAATGGTGAAATTATATTTTTCCAATATTTGGATGTTCTATTTTTGGTTGCGTATGGTAGTATGTATTCATGACTGGCCACACAAAAATATCCATCTAAATAGATTGGATCTAATTTTGGCTCTGCTCCTCGTTTGTGCCGTTGATGTCATTATTTGCTATCAAGCCGACGGACTCTTCCGAAATTATTGCCAGAGAGTCGGACGGCTGTTGACTCCTCTGCTCGTCATCGCTCTCTTCCATTCCAAGCACTGATGGCTCAGCTTCTGCATCATCCGTGGGTAACTCTTGTCTTCTTCGTGCATCTATTGCGCATTTATTCCAATTGGAAGCCGACATGATTAGTATTACCACAGCGGCCTCAAACCCCCCAGATAGGGCCTGCCACCAGTACACACCGATCAAATCTCCGTGAAACTTGATAATGTATAGGGCCACACCTCCAATCGACATGGGCAGCTCCAGCCCGAAGCTGAGAATAGTGGCAATGATTGGACGGCCCATACCCGAAAAGACACCAGACGTGATATTGCTCACTATTAGATTCAAGTACGTACCAACCAGCATGGCCGGTATCAACGTCTCGCCCAGGCTCAACACGTCAGCATCGTCCGTGGCGATGCGCAATATCATATTCCGCAGGGGCAGAAACACAGCCACCATGACTATGTTCATTACGGTAATAAAGTGTATCATCAGCCACGCCGACTGTCGCGCCGCGTCGCCGTTGCCACGCCCGAGATGGTACCCCACGCGAACACCGCTAATGGTACATGTCGAAGCCGATAGCGTTCCGCTCCAGGGGATTGTGACCGTGGAAAGGGCCGAAGATGCAGCAATAGCACGCTCTCCGAGCCGTCCAACAAAGACCGTGGTAGCTTGTGAAGCACACTGTTGAAAGAGCAGCGTTCCCATGTTGGGCACCGTTTGCTTCATAAACTCCAACGTCCTTGCTCGGGTGTGATGTTTCCACGACAAGCCTGCGTCCGGCCACGTTGCCAGGTGGTGCTTCTTGTACAGAAACATGTAACAAAAGTAAACGATTGGCTGCATCGTGCGCGATATTGAAAGAGAAATGGCTGCACCAATGAATCCGAGTCCCTTCCAGTAATTGAAGAATGCAAAATATCGAAATGGTCCACCAAAGACAAAGACGTAGTTTAAGAGCACGTTGACAAAGAGGAAGACAATATTATTGTACATGGCAGGATTTGGCAAGCCCTGGGCCTGAAAGTAGAAGCGCATGCACTGGTAAAGTCCATTGGGAATGGGCCAAATGACATTGTACATGGCGTAGGTTCCCGCCACATGCGCGACATCGGAGGGAAAGGCAAGGGCTTTCAAAATGGGTTCGACATAAAAACAGCCTGCGAGACATGGTAGCATGGTAAGTGCCAGCCAAAACATGCTCTGCTGAAGCCATATGCCGGCCATTTTTGGATTCCCGCTGCCCACTGCCTGTCCCACGAGAGCATTGAGGACCTGATTGAAGGCCAGGGGCGGCACCATGAAACAGTTCACGCACATATCAGAAAGCACCGCGGCAGCAAGGTAAGTTTCTGGCGTGTACCCTCCATCGTTAATATGTCCCACAAAGCTGCTATCAGTACTGGCCATGCCCATGCGGCAGAAGAATGATACGGCCAGAGGCAAACCCAACGATGCCATTTCCCACATTTCCTGTCGTACATTGAAGCCCTCCACAACATTCTGAGTACTCTCGTCTGCTGCATCATCATCTGACGGACTCTCATCTGCGTGCGGAAGGTTGTTGCTACCGGCGAACTGTGGGTCCTCCTCGTCTGTCTCATTGTTATCTATCCTTATCTCTTTCTTGTCTTCTTTGGGCAACAACGGTTCCGCCAATCCGTTACGGGGAGTCATGGTCGCAGGTACTTTATGTGCAGTCACCACAGGTCACCAGCCAGAAAAACTAAAAACACTTTCAAAATTTGACGTCCTCGTCTCAAAAATAACTGTGGCGGTTATCTAGCTAGTTATGGTCTTAAAAGTCTGTTTTGTGTCATTTGCGACTTATAAGGATTTGTAGATAACGGTAGCACAGCGTCTTTTCACGAGCTTGTTTACAATTTGGTGGAAATAAAATTAAACAAACTAAAACAGACGAGAAAACAGTATCATTCTCGCATTCGTCACGCACAGCCGTTCTAAAGTTCATGTTTTGGTCAATTTCCTTCACTTTCGACTGAAGCTTGTCGTGCTTTATTCGGCTTGATTACTCTGAATCGGTGTTGGTGGATCCATCTGGGATCGTCATAACTTTCGAAGCAATGGACAAGACACATTTCCTTGGAGCACTCATTTTGCTCATGAAACCCGTTTTTATCTTTGTGAATAACAAGGTGTACTATGCGATGTTCAGAGAGCTGATCCCTATGTGAATGTGCCAATCATTGCACTTCACATCTTTGACTGATTTACCTCGGAGGTGTGCCATTGGAATAGGTTTGGTTATTTCCCAAAATGCATTCATAAATATTGACATCAAGAACTGGAGAAATTAATTGATTCGCCGCGCATGCGGCACCTTGACAGCTTCGCTCTATCTCTCCGCTCTCCACCCTCCACCACAATGTCTAATAAAATTGAAGAGTTTGAGGGCATTGTGACGTTCTGAGTCTTGTAAACAAGGTATCATACTACTTCATATTCTGTTTACCTTTTATGGATAAAAAGTAAAAAGTAAAAAGTCTATTGTGAATCTTATTGTGAATCTTCTCATCGTTAATATAAATAACGCTCTAGCTAGATTAATGGTGCTAAAAAGAAGAATTGCTGCATGTAAAACGTGCGAGCGTGTAGGCGATGTGCGTGAAGAAGAACTTAGAAGAACACTAAACCAATGCCTGCTGGTACGGCGACTTGGCTGAACGGATCAAATAAATATATAAAATGAATATTGAGATACATCGATGGCTGCAAGAATACGAAAAACACAATAGTCATCACAGCCACAACAATCATACGCACCATCATGATGACGACGACGATGATGATGATCTTCCTATTGTCTACAAAATCTTTGCAATCGCATGGATACTATTCATGGTCGTCATTTGCTACAAAGCAGATCAAAGAGAAAAAGAGGAACAAGCTCGACGGACGGAAAGGAGAAGGAGAAGGCGTCATCAGAGATTTCTAGAGATAAAACTAGCTCCAGAGAGGAGGCAGGCCGTAGTATCTGCTGCCATTGCTACCAGAGTAAGTGAGAAGCATCTGCAATTTCTAAAACCTATTTGCACATTTTACAAAAGCAACTACAAACTCACATTTTGTGTATTTCCAAATGCAGAAAATGACTGATATCTCAGGAGCAGGAGTTATGGATCAAGGAGGTGACATGCAGGAGGATAATGAGGACATGACCTGTACTATCTGTCTTGAGCCTTTTGATGTTGGAGAAGAACTCTCTTTTTCGCGTCATCTCAAGTGTCATCATTGCTTTCATAGTGATTGGTAAGTGATAAGTGATATGACGACCAAAACAATGGGGTTCAATTCAAATCTTGCTCATCTCGAACTATGTGTTTCTCGTCATGCTTCTCCACTCTAGCATCATGCCGTGGATGATGAAGAGTGATGAATGTCCGATGTGTAGAACGCAACTGATTTTCGATGATGGTGAAGATGAATTCAATGATGATGATTATGATGTCGACGACGACAGTAATGACAGTCGATTTAGAATTGTGAATGGATTAGTTCGATTCGCATCAATTTTGACGAACGGTAAAAAAGCTAGCGACGACGATGAGCTTGCTCCTTCAAATCATGGAATGGAAATGGTAGGCATGCATGTTGATATAGTTGCAAATATAAATCCTAGCACACATACCACTAGCGATGTCAGTAATTTTACAAGAAAAAAAGATAAACGCAAGATGGATAATCGAAAATATGCGGCTTTACCAGGAGGCGATGGCGAAAGTTCAGATGTGGAGGAGATCATCATCTCTAATACTGTGCACGAAGTTGAGACTGAAATCATTTGATATTGGTTTTGCTGTGGACAAGAATGCATTGTGATTACTGTGAACTATGTGTAAAACTATAAATAAAAGTGGATCTCAAAAATGTGATGATAAGTACGAGAAAATTAATTCCCTTTTTCCTGTAGTAATCGACTTATTATTAATAACTTCAATTTGACTCTTTGAATCATGCGCTCCGCAACTTATTGGCGTTGGCTGTATTCTCTACTATGAATAAGTACTGTGAACAATCACACATAAGAGTAATGTATGGTGCCGAGGTGTAAAAACTGGTGTTTCTGAACCTTTCGATCAAAACTTCCCTTAATTTAGTTACCTTGTGTAAGAAGTTGACTTTTCACAGGCCCCTTGGCTTGGCTTCTCATTTTCTTCTTGTCCTTCTTCCGTTCATCTCTCGCTATCAGAATTTTAGCCCGATTCACGTCTTCCTCCTTCATTCCTTCCCCACCTGTTTCTAAGTAACGCTTTCGAAGCGCTCCATTTAGTTCGAGTGTCGATTGATCGGCCTGCTTGGGCCACTTTTGGTTTTTACTTGTCGACTCGTCGTGCCTACTGCTTGTGGGTATCTTGTAACGGGGTGGTACAAAGACTCCAGCAGGTCGCTTCTCATCGCAAGTTTTGGAGTGGCAGGAATTACGACTTGGAAAGTTCTTGTTTCCACATCCTTTACAGTGCCACGCACCTGGTTCTCCGAGGGGATCTCTGGCGAAAGTATTACCATCAGTAGCAGAAACCTTGGTATTTGCTTTCGCACCTACGATTTCATTATCAGATTGAGACGCCGTCACAGCTTTTGGTGCCATCGCGGGCGACACCAGAGGAGGACACTTCTCAGTCACTGTTAACACCGCATCCTTTGCCTGTATCACATTGTTGTCTTTGTCCACAATTTTTTGTCGTTTCGTTGCTACCTCCTCATCTTTTCTAATCTCCTTTGCATAGTTCTTGCGATGTTCATCAACGGATGTGTTTCGAGATTGGGTCACTGCCGCGGGTTCCGATATCATCGTGGGTGACACTTCAGACGGATTTTTCTCGGTCACCGTTGGAACCACATCCTTCGCCTGGTGGATCATTTCGTCGTGATTGTCCGCAATCTTTCGTTTCCTCGCTATTTTTCGTTTCTTCGCTGCTTCCTCTTCTTTTTGCAGCTGCCTTCTCATTTCCTTTGAATCGGCCTGGCGCTGTTCGCCAACTGACTTATTTCGCTTTTGTGCTCTTCTTTCTATTGCATCCTTTGACCGCGCCATGACGAGATGGTTGGTTCGTTGATCTTTGTTGTGTTATACAATATTTTGAAACTTGTTGCAACACATGATGAGTTTTTCGTCGGTGGTTGACGCTTGACGCTCATCGACGACAAGACGGCCAGACCGCCTAAGCTAATCTGGTCCTGAATCTTATCCCATAATGTAATCCCATCCTACGAACTTACACCCTACGATACAACATCGTCTGCTTTGACTTGTGGGCAGAAATTCTGTAATTTGCCAATGTACTTTTCGAGCACTGCAACGTCTAATTTTTCCGTTCAGCAATCTTGATTTCCGTAGTGTCTACGGTTGCCAGAGTATTGGGGAGATTGATACTCGCAAGCCCAATTCTATCATTGGGCATTATTCTTGAGCTTGTGCTTCGCCAAGTCCGTGATCCGTGATCGCGCGCAATTTTATCACCACTGATTGTGTAAATTGAAAATTGAGTTTAATAATAGATCACGGTGCAAGGTGCAAAGTGCAAGGTGCAAGATGGGTGGATTGTTGATTTCAAATCATAAAGATCAAATTTATTTGAGACTATTTATAAAATTCTGTGCGGCTAAATTTGCTTACGAGACATCATACATTTAACGTTTATCACAGCTGGTTTAGACTTGGGCATAATAGTTTCTACTAAAAGTAGCTAAAATTGAAAGTAGCAAGACTGCAATCATAAATTGAATGTAAACTATGTGCACGAGGACTGCATGATAAATAAATGTTGTTGTTCTCTGCTGTCCGGTCACAGAAGACATTATTTTGGAAGAAGTACAATAAGAAAACCATGAACAAAGAAGATGGACAGAAAAACGAAGAAACCGATAGCCTAATCAACCCCCCTGCACTTGGACTTCAACAAATGGCAGGAACTATAATGACTGAGCTTGAAAAGAACGAAAAGGTGAAGGAGGTGGTTGTCCATTTACGTGTTGTTAGATTACCCAAGAAGGCACTGAAGAATAAGTCAAAGCACTGCAAGGCAAAGGTCTCCACCGTGTCATACAAATTCAACGTGAATAAGACAATTCTACATAAGATGCTTGCACGAAAACGGCAGAAGCAGCAGCGACTCCAAGCGCGATTGTCCCCATCACTGAAGATTCCAACTGCTAGTAGTACTAGTACCACTGCTATGGCAACAACCAGTTGTGTCACATCCCAGGGTCTTTACACAGAGATGACAAGACCGTTCATACAGAATGGAGTATCCAATATAAACCATTCAGAGACAGCGCCTTTTGCATTACCAACCGTACTTCTTAACCAGCTACCTTTCATACCTACCACTGGTACCAGTACTACTACTACTACTATTACAAAGGTGCCGTCGATACAGCAAGAATCGTTAACAGTTGAGAATTTACCATTTGCATCTCTTCCAAATACATTCACAACTGCTGACGGATCACAAAGAAATTTTACAGTGCCGGTAATATCATCAGTTACGGAAAAGGCTGCTCCTGATCAATCTAAATAGGCTGTCCCGTCAAAACACGAGCAAGAACATAGAAAGCGAATCACAGGACTGATGCAAGTTCCTGAGATAATTCTTTCCATGTTCCGTGTTCCGCGCTCATGTATGAATGACATCAATGATGTCACACACTTAAGTCCAAGTTCCTGTTAGGTGGGGTGTACTCGATCGGCTTCATGGTGCTTTCAGAAGCCGAGATCAAGAATTCTTTTAGATATGAATCGTTTCTAATTTTGCGACTTCATTGTACATGCGGTCCATAGGTAGAGACACACATCATAAACTAGACTGCAATAGTAAATTGAATATTAACTATGTGGACGAGGACTGCATGATGAATGTGGTTCTTCTTACCAATATGCTGTGATAACATGTATCTTATGTCTTGTTCAGTACTCTTCATAGAAAATAAAAATGGACAAGGAAAACGAAGAAACCGATAGCCTAATCAACCCCCCTGCACTTGGACTTCAACAAATGGCAGGAACTATAATGACTGAGCTTAAAAAGAACGAAAAGGTGAAGGAGGTGGTTGTCCATTTACGTGTTGTTAGATTACCCAAGAAGGCACTGAAGAATAAGTCAAAGCACTGCAAGGCAAAGGTCTCCACCGTGTCATATAAATTCAACATGAATAAGACAATTCTACATAAGATGCTTGTACGAAACGGCAGAAGCAGCAGCGAATCCACGAACGATTGTCTCCAACCCTGAAGATTCCAACTACTAGTAGTACTAGTACCACTGCTATGGCAACAACCAGTTGTGTCTCATCCCAGGGCCTCCACGAGGAAACTGTAGCAAAAGTGTCGTCAATACAGCAAAAATCGTTAACAGTTGAGAATTTACGAAACAAATCCCAAAGAACCTTCTCAGTGTCAGTAAAGCGATTGATCTTATCTTAAGTTGCCTGAGTAATCTGTACTGTCATACACGAGCAAGAACATGGAAATGGAAATTCTCAGGACTAATACGAGTGTCAGAGATCATTCCGTCTATATACGACGTCCATGTATGAATGCGATCAGTAATGTTATGCACTCAAGACGAACTTCCTTTTAAGTATTCCTTTGAGGTGTACACTTCATTTCAAATAGTAGCTAGCTACAGGAAGAGCATTATTTGTCCTAGACTAGAAATGCATGTTTTTTAAAATTTTCGACTTCATTGTACATGCGGTCCACAGCATATATGAGATATAAACACGCAGAAAGCATATGGAAAAGTGAATCAAACAAATACCAGGCAACGAATATGGTGCTATAGATAATGTATCATTATTGTTCGAACGCGGTTGTCTGCATTAGAAGTTAAATTAGCGTTCTTGTGATAATAAAAGGCAGCCTTTGGGGGGATGCCAAAGATAGAAAGATGAATCATTTTACGACAACAACTTGTTTTGAATAGCCATTGAGTATCTCATCTATCTCTACTATATAAACCACGCCCGTATTCCTGTTGCAAAATAAGTGTCAGAGGAAGCCAGAGGGTGCGCTTGTTATCTCGTAAACCTCTTTCTGGACTCATGCAGCTCCGAATAATCGGCTTCGCTGCCACAGCTGCCTTTGTGCTTTCAATTCATTTGACGTCGGAATTGTATGTGTTCCCTGCTGCCAAAGGATGACATCACAGGATTTTCTGTGCAGTGCAACGGATGTTGAACGTAACCTCTCCAAGCTCCTGCATAGTTTCCACAATTGACAAACCTCGTGTTCTTGTGTAGTACATTTCTTTCCTGTTTCCTGCATGAGAGCCTTTGAACTTATAATCACTGACCAATACAAAGACAACTCTGTGCCATGCCCCATTCACTGGTCATGTTGTTTTGCTCTGAGTGTATGAATTGATGCGCCACAACATCACCGAAAGCATCACCAATCACCATTACTTCTTGTGTGAGTTTTATTGTCACTGATCACTTAACCCTTTAATACCCAGGGCAATATATTCATATGGCAATATCGTTTTTCTCGCGCAAATAACTAGCAAAAAAATTACCATAACACCATGCTAACTAACGCACCTCCCAACGTGATATTGTGCAATTCATTTGCTATCCTAAATTTCACCTCTAATCAGTATTATACTTCATGAATTGATTGCATATTTTATTTTGATGAAATTCTGTATTTTCATGTAGTTAGACCTATTTCAGCAGGTGGTCATTGCAAAATAATTTACACGTAGAAGTGCTAACAAAATATGAAATGTGATCAAAATGATGTGATCAACAGACTTAAAGTTAAAATAGTATTTGCGCTTTGTTTTTGAAGAAGTGTTTGAGGAGTGGATTGCATCAGATGGCTATGTTTTTGGTTTTGTGTCGTGTACTAAAAGCAAGAATTTCCTAATTTGTTAGCACTTT
>Ga0306864_1001334_pt1 | contig 10148 bp, 7 predicted proteins | sample AntRauTorckE5430_FD_190448 | JGI IMG/M metagenome (GOLD analysis project Ga0306864, IMG submission 190448) | Saline lake microbial communities from Rauer Islands, Antarctica - Metagenome Torckler E5 #430 (v2) (version 2) | ecosystem: Environmental > Aquatic > Non-marine Saline and Alkaline >...
TCGCACAGCATGGCATCATGGCGGGCGGTGGTGATTTCTATGCCGTGCGTCCCCTGTCTGCCATGGGGGTCGATGTTGACAAAGGCGTCCTGCGGCTCAGCTTCGTGCATTACACCTCGCGCGCCGAGGTCGATGCGCTCCTGACGGCGCTCGAGGAAGTTCTTTGATGCGGCCCCCGCCGAGATGCGTGAGGCTGTGAAATACTGAAGGCAGGGGATGACAGGAAAAACGCCAAGCATTCTGTGGTTGCGTCGCGACCTGCGGCTCAGCGACAACCCGTCGCTTCTGGCGGCCTGCGCGGATGGCGGACCGGTCATCCCGCTCTTCATCCACGACGCGGGCATCTCGCGGCTTGGCGCGGCACCCGCCTGGCGGCTTGGATTGTCACTGGCGGACCTGTCGGATGCGCTGGCGGCCAAGGGCAGCCGCCTGATCCTTCGCAAGGGCGATGCGCGCGAGACGCTTCTGGACCTGATCGAGGAAACCGGCGCGCAAAGCGTGCACTGGTCACGGCTTTATGACCCTGAGGCGATCGATCGGGACACGGCGGTCAAGGCCGCGCTGAAGGATCGTGGTATCACCGCGACGAGCCACAACGCCCATCTTCTGTTCGAGCCCTGGACGGTCGAGACGCAGCAGGGCGGGTTCTACAAGGTCTACACGCCGCTCTGGCGCGCGGTGAAGGATCGCGACGTGCCCGCGCCGGAGCCTGCCCCGTCGCGCATCCCGTCGCCCGAGGCATGGCCTGCAAGTGATGATCTGACGGCGTGGGCGCTCGGCACCGCAATGCATCGCGGCGCGGAGGTGTGCCGCCCGTATCAATGCGTCGGCGAGGCCGCGGCGCAGGGCCGGCTGGAGTCTTTCGTCACCGGCGCGATCACGGACTACGCCACGGGGCGCGATCTGCCTGCGACGAAGGGCACCTCGAACCTGTCGGAAAACCTGAGCCTTGGCGAGATCTCGCCGCGCCAGTGCTGGCATGCCGGCCTGCGCGCGCTTCACGACGGGGCAGACGGGGCCGAGACGTGGCTGAAAGAGCTTGTCTGGCGCGAGTTTGCCTATCACCTGACCTATCACACGCCCCGCATCACCACCCGCAACTGGCGCGAGGAATGGGACGCCTTCCCTTGGAACGAGGATGCGTCGCGCCCCGAGGTCATCGCGTGGAAACAGGGCCGCACCGGTGTGCCATTCGTCGATGCTGCCATGCGCGAGATGTACGTGACCGGCCGGATGCACAATCGCGGCCGGATGATCGTCGCCTCGTACCTCACCAAGCATCTGATGACGCACTGGAAGATCGGGCATGACTGGTTCACCGACTGTCTGACCGACTGGGATCCCGCCTCGAACGCGCTTGGCTGGCAATGGGCGGCGGGGTGCGGGCCGGATGCGACGCCGTATTTCCGGATCTTCAATCCCGAGACACAGATCAGGAAGTTCGATCCCGACAAGGCCTATATCCACCGCTGGATCGCCGAAGGCACAGACGACCCGAGTGCGACCGCGCTGGCCTATTTCGACGCCATCCCGCGCAGCTGGGGGCTGTCGCCAAAGGACGCCTACCCCGACCCTGTGGTCGGCCTGCAGGAGGGGCGCAAACGCGCATTGGCCGCTTACGAGCACAGGGATTTCTGATGCAGGGTGAAACCAATGACAGTGGCCTTTCGTGAGTACTGGGCTTAGAGAGCATGGACAATCAAGGGAATGACCCAATGATCCTGACCGAGACACGCGGCCAGAAAGACCTTCCGCGATATTTCGCCCGATGTTTTGCCGTCGCGCGCCAGATCAGCGCCGGGCGGCTGGACATAACCCTGCCCGACGGCCGCAGTTTCCGCGCCGAAGGCGCGCAGCCCGGCCCGGTCGCCGAACTTCAGATCCACGACACGGAGGTCTTCGCGCGACTGGTGCGCGAAGGATATCTGGGGTTTTGCGAGGCCTATATGGAAGGCGAGTGGTCCACCCCCGACCTGCAGGCCTTCATGGATCTGCTTAACGAGGATGACGGGATCTATAACGGCTATCCGGGCCAGAAGATCGCGCAGCTTTACGAGCGTATCCGCTTCTGGTTCAAGCGCAACTCACGCGCGCAGGCGCGGCGCAATATCAGCTATCACTACGATCTGGGCAACGATTTCTACCGGCTCTGGCTGGATGACACGATGACCTATTCCAGCGCGCTGTTCGACGAGGGCGGCAACAGTCTGGAACAGGCGCAGATCGCGAAATATGGCAGCATGGTGGATCAGATGGGTGTCAAGCCCGGCGATCATGTCCTCGAGATCGGCTGCGGCTGGGGCGGCTTCGCCGAATATGCCGCCGGCAAACGGGGCCTGCACGTGACCGGTCTGACGATCAGCGAAGAGCAGCTGAGCTTTGCCCGAGAGCGGATCGCGCGGGCCGGATTGGCGGATCGGGTGACGCTGAAACTGCAGGATTACCGCGACGAGCGTGGCACCTATGACGGCGTCGCCAGTATCGAGATGTTCGAGGCCGTGGGCGAAAAATACTGGCCGGTTTTCTTCAACAGCCTGCGCGACCGGCTGTGTCCCGGGGCGCAGGCGACGCTGCAGATCATCACGGTCGAGGACAGCCGCTGGGAAAGCTACCGCAACGATGTCGATTTCATCCAGAAATACATCTTTCCGGGGGGCATGCTGCCCAGTCCCCGCGTTCTGCGTGACGAGATTCAGCGCGCCGGTCTGACCGTCGCGCGCTCCATCGAGTTTGGTGAAAGCTACAGCGAAACGCTGCGTCGCTGGCACGAGACGTTCAACCAGAGATGGGGCGAGATCGCCGAGATGGGCTTTGACGAGCGGTTCCGCCGGATGTGGAATTTCTACCTCACCTCTTGCGCGGGGGCGTTCAAGGGGGGCAGTTGCGATGTCACCCAGATCACCATCGCACGGCCCGCCTGAATGGCCGAGCCCGGCCCGCTTTTCGTATACGGACCGATGGCGGCGCGCAGTTTCCTTGAGGCGGCGCTTGGCGTGGCGGGGGCCGACACCGCATCGGAGGCGCTGCTGCCCGATCACGGGCTGAGCGCGCAACCGGACGCCTTCCCGCTGCCCGGCCTCGTCGATGGCGGCGAAGGCGTGCAGGGTCGGATCGTATCGGACCCGGAGGCGGTCGCGCGCCTGATCTATATCGGCGAGGCCCTGAAGCTTGGCCCGTTGCAGCAGGGCCGCCCGCGCCGTGAGGGGCACGAGGTTGCAGCCCGTGCCCTTGCCGGCTGGCCCGGCAGCCTCGACTGGTCGGTCGAGCACTGGTCGTCCGCCTCGCAGGCGACGCTGTATCACGCGACCCGCGAGATCGTCGCCGACATGTCGTCGCGCCCCGCGGCGGATCTTGCGCCGACCCGCGCGATGATCCTGTCGCGCGCCTGCGCCCGTGTAGCGGCGCAAGACAGCGTGCCCACCGATCTGCGCAGCGACGCGCGGGCGGAGGAGGTCGAAGAGCTGCGCGTCGAGACACCACATGCAGGATTTTTCCGCACCCGCAGCTACCAGCTGCGCCACCCGCATTTCGATGGCGGCCAGAGCCCGGTTTTGCGCCGCGAGGTGTTCGTTGCGACGGATGCAGCGCTTGTGCTGCCCTATGACCCGGTGCGCGATCGCGTGCTTCTGGTCGAACAGTTCCGCCTTGGCCCCTACGGGCGCGGCGATCCGCATCCCTGGATGCTGGAACCTGTCGCGGGCCGTATCGATGCTGGTGAAACAGCCGAAGAGACCGCCCGCCGCGAATGTCGCGAGGAGGCGGGGCTGGATCTGCGCGCGCTGGAAAAGATCTCGAAACATTACTGCACGCCCGGCTATTCGACCGAGGTGTTCCACCTGTTTCTGGGGACATGCGATCTGCCGGATCTCGCGCAGGGTCGGGGTGGGCTTGCCACCGAGAACGAAGATATCCGCACGCATGTCATCGGCTTCGAGCAGGCCATGGAATTGTTGCAAAGCGGTGAAGCCAATAACGGTCCGCTGGTCCTTGCGCTGATCTGGCTGCAACGCGAGCGTGCCCGGCTGCGCACAGGACTGTGAGGCCCCGCGCACCCGGATCCGCTTGAGTTTCGACCGGCGACCTCTTAAACCCGCGGGAAATCACGCACAGGGGAGCTTTGGGCATGCGTATCGCACAGGATCTGGCCGCCGCCATTGGCAATACCCCGCTGCTCAGGTTGCGCCGCGCCAGCGAGGCAACCGGCTGCGACATCCTCGGGAAATGCGAATTCCTGAACCCCGGGCAATCGGTCAAGGATCGCGCGGCGCTCTACATCATCCGCGACGCCATCGCCCGGGGCGAACTGGAACCGGGGGGCACGATCGTAGAAGGGACGGCCGGCAATACTGGCATCGGGCTTGCGCTGGTGGGCGCGTCGCTCGGGTTCAAGACGGTGATCGTCATCCCCGAAACCCAAAGCCAGGAAAAGAAGGACATGCTCCGGCTTTCGGGTGCGGACCTGGTGCAGGTGCCCGCAGCACCCTATTCAAATCCGAACAATTTCGTGCGCTATTCCGAGCGTCTGGCCAAAGAACTTGCTAAAACCGAACCTCACGGGGCCATATGGGCCAATCAGTTCGACAACGTGGCGAACCGGCAGGCACATATAGAGACCACCGGCCCGGAGGTCTGGAACCAGACCGGCGGCAACGTGGACGGGTTCATCTGCGCCGTTGGATCGGGCGGAACCCTTGCCGGTGTCGGCATGGCGCTGCAACCCAAGGGCGTGAAGATCGGCCTCGCCGATCCGATGGGCGCGAAGCTCTATTCCTACTACACGACCGGCGCGCTTGAAAGCGAGGGGTCGTCGATCGCCGAAGGCATCGGTCAGGTGCGCATCACCGCCAATCTCGACGGGTTCACCCCTGATTTCGCCTGCCAGGTCCCGGACGAAGAGGCCCTGCCGATCGTGTTCGACCTGCTCGAACACGAGGGCCTGTGCATGGGGGCCTCGACGGGCGTGAACGTCGCGGGGGCGATGCGCATGGCGCGCGAGATGGGCCCCGGTCACACCATAGTAACGATTTTGTGTGATTACGGCATGCGGTACCAGTCCAAGTTGTTCAACCCTGAGTTCCTGCGTGAAAAAGGCCTGCCGACGCCCCGATGGCTGGACGAGGCGCCGCGCTCGATCCCCGGAGTTTTCGCTGAATGAGACGTCTTCTGCAGCTTCTTTGCATCGTGTTGATGCTTGGTCTCGGCATGGCCACCCCGGTGGTGGTCGCGACCGGGGCCGTGGCCCAGCAACCCATGCAGGGGCCGGATTACGAAGGGTGGGAGGCGGTGGCGACGCGCGTCGAGGACGCGCTCGAAAGCGGCGAGGTCAGCACGCCGATCCTCGAAGATCTCCGGCGCATCGCGGTTGATTTCCGGCAGCAGTTCATCGATGCGCAAGGCACGAATTCCGCGACGATCCGGACGGTGCGCGATCAACTGGACACACTCGGTCCGGTGCCGGAAGACGGCAGCGAACCCCCCGATGTCGCGGTACAGCGCGAGGAACTGAACCGGCGCCTTGCCCGCCTCGAGGCACCGGTGCGCACCGCGGAACTGGCGCAGCGCCGCGCGGACGGTCTGATCACCGCGATCGACGAGATGATCAACGCGCGGCAAACCGAAGAGCTCTTGCGGCTTGGACCGGCGCCGGTGAATCCGCAATTCTGGCCGGAGGCGCTGACCTCGCTTTACAGTCTCGTCAACAATATCCGGTCCGAAGTGGTGCAGACCTGGCAAAGACCGGCGGGCTATCAGAGTTTCATCGACAACCTGCCTGCCGTGCTCGGGCTGTTGCTGCCCGGCCTCTTGCTGTTGGCGCGCGGTCGCGTCTGGACGGTGCGGCTGTTGCGCAAGCTCGACACGGAAGAACCGAGTGCGGGGCGCTGGATTTCCACCTTCCTCATTTCGTTGGGGGTATGGGTGCTGCCCTTCATGGGCATCGTCGCCATCGTGCAGGCGACGCAGACCAGCGGTCTGCCCGGACTGACGGGCGATCTGGTGTTGACGAACCTGCTGCCCGCGGCGTTCATCTTCTTCCTCGCGCGGTGGCTGGCGCAACGGCTCTTTCAACGGCACGAGACGCGCGGTCCGAGTTTCAATCTCGACGAGGGATGCCGTGCCTCGGGTCGGATCTATGGCGCGCTCCTTGGTCTTGTGGTCGCGGGGTTCCATCTGGTGCGCTCCGTGTCCGAGGGCGCGAGATGGAGCGAGCCGGCGACCAATGTGGTGATCTTTCCGCTCCTGGTGCTGACCGGTCTGTTGCTTTGGCGAATGTCCACCCTGCTCAAGCAGCACAGCCGCGCCTACGAGAATGATCCCGGGGTCGACGCCCGTGTCAGCGACCGGATCGCGGGGCTTCTGTCGCGGCTTCTGACGGTGGTGGCGGTGGCGGCCCCGGTTCTGGCGGCGATCGGGTACATGAACGCCGCCACGGCGATCATGCTGCCCGCCGCACTGTCGCTCATCCTGCTGGGTGCCCTTCTGGTGCTGCAGAGGTTCCTTTCGGAGCTTTACGTCCTGCTCACCGGCAATCGCTTCAGCGCCGACGAGTCGCTCGTGCCGGTTCTGGGTGGATTTTTCCTTGGTGTGTTGTCGCTGCCCGCCTTCGCGCTGATCTGGGGCGCGCGTCCGGCGCAACTCAGGCAGATCTGGACCAGCATCACCGAAGGCGTGACATTCGGCGGCACCACGATCTCGCCGATGATCTTCCTGACCCTCGCCATCGTCTTCGCGATCGGCCTGCTGATCACGCGGCTCCTGCAGGGCGCGCTCAGGACCACGATCCTGCCCAAGACCAAGCTGGATACCGGCGGGCGCAACGCCATCGTGTCGGGTGTCGGCTATGTGGGGATCTTCCTTGCGGTTCTGATCTCGATCACCAGCGCGGGTATCGACCTCAGCTCGCTTGCCATCGTTGCCGGTGCGCTGTCGGTCGGTATCGGTTTCGGTCTGCAGAATATCGTGTCGAACTTCGTGGCCGGCATCATCCTGCTGATCGAGCGTCCGATTTCCGAAGGCGACTGGATCGAGGTCGGCGGACAGCACGGCTATGTCAAGGCGATCTCAGTGCGCTCCACCCGGATCGAGACGTTCGATCGCACCGACGTGATCGTGCCGAATGCCGATTTCGTCAGCGGCACGGTGACAAACTTTACCCGCGGCAATACCGTGGGCCGGGTGATCGTACCGGTGGGCGTGGCTTACGGCAGCGATACGCGCAAGGTCGAGGCGGTTCTGCGGGATGTGGCCGAAGCGCATCCTCTGGTGCTGATGAACCCGCCGCCGACCATCCTTTTCAGAGGCTTCGGGGACAGCTCGCTGGACTTCGAGATCCGTGCGATCCTGCGCGATGTCAACTGGATGATGGATGTGCATTCACAGATGAATCACGACATCGCCAAGCGCTTTGCCGAAGCGGGAATCGAGATCCCCTTCCCGCAACAGGAAATCTGGATCCGGCGCGAGGCGGCCCCGACAGGGCAGCCGGCAGGGCAGCTTGCGCCCTCTGCACCAGCCGCTGGCGCGCCCGGCCGCGTGCCCGCACAAAAGACCGAGTCCGATTTCGACACGGACGGCGACGCGGATGGCGGCGGCGGTGACGGGGGCGGGGGCGGACGATGACCGATCCCCTGTTTCGTGCCGATCCCTATCTGGCCGAGGCCGAGGCCCGCGTCACCGCGCACACGCCCGAGGGCGGTGTCGTGCTCGACCGGACAGTGTTCTACCCCACCGGCGGCGGGCAGCCGGGCGATAGCGGCCGGCTGGTGTGGGAGCAGGGCAGCCTGACAATCGCCACGACCCTCCGCGCCGAGGACGGGCAGATCGCCCTGATCCCCGCAGAGGGCCAGACGCTGCCACCCGTGGGAACGGATCTGCGGCAGATCCTCGACTGGGCGCGCCGTCACCGGATCATGCGGATGCATACGGCGCTGCACCTGCTGTCGGTGGTCATACCGCTGCCGGTGACGGGCGGGTCAGTCGGCGAGGCGCGCAGCCGGCTCGATTTCGACATGCCCGAGGCCCCCGGTGACCGCGATGCGCTGGAGGCGCAGCTCAACTATCTGGTGGAGCGCGATCTTGCCGTTGAAGAGAGCTGGATCACCGAGGCCGAGCTCGACGCCAATCCCGGGCTGGTCAAGACCATGTCCGCGGCACCCCCAAGGGGCGCGGGGCGTGTGCGCCTGATCCGCATCGGGCAGGGCGCCGCGCAGGTCGATCTGCAACCCTGCGGTGGCACGCATGTGGCCCGTACCGCAGAGATCGGCGCATTACGGCTTGGCAAGGTCGAAAAGAAGGGCCGCCAGAACCGGCGCGTCTACCTGCATCTGGACGATTAACGCGCGCTCGCCCGGCTGGCCTTGGGGGCCGCGATATCGAGATCCGAGTCGGTCTCGGGCAGGCCCTCGCGCGACAGCAGCACCGCCACCGGACGCAGGCCCGGCACGTGGCTGCAGACGATCATCAGCGAGACCATGATAGGCACGGCCAGAAACATCCCCGGAATGCCCCAGATCGCAGCCCAGAAGGCAAGGCTGATGATGATCCCGAACGATGACACCCGCAGCGCGCGCCCCATCAGCATCGGGTCGATGATATTGCCATTCAGAAACTGGATCCCACCAACGACCAGAAAGATCAGCAGGGTCATCGTCCCATCGGCCAGTTGGACGAACGCCACCAGCGCCACCAGAACCGTCGCCACGATCGATCCGATCGAGGGGATGTAGTTCAGCACGAAGGTCAGGATCCCGAGTGCGGCGGCCAGATCAAGCTCGAAGGCGCGCGCCACCGCGTAGACCATCAGCCCCGTGACCCCGCTGACGAATGTCTTGACCAGCAGGTAGTAGTTCACCCGGTGGATGATCGAGCCGATGATGCGCCCGACCTTCTCGGCCTGCGCGGTATCGTCGAACAGGCTTTGCAGCTTGGTGCCGAACCAGACCCGTTCCGCGAAGAGAAAACCAACGAAGAGGATCACCAGCACCGTGCCCTGCATCAGACTGCCCGCCTGTCCCGCGATGGCCCGCAGATAGCCGGCCACATCGAAGGTCGCCACGGAATTGAGCACCGCCGTCTCGGCATCCGGTCCAAGCCACGCAAACATCGAGGCGATCGCCTGCGGCGCGCGGTCGGTATAGGCCAGCGTGGTCGAAAGCACGGTATTGGCTTGTGACAGGATCACCGCCGAAAGGCTGAGCAATGCCGTGGATATGAGCACGAGGGCCACGATGCTCGCCAGCCAGTTCGGCACGCGCACCGGCCCGATCCCGATCCGTGCGATGGAATTGATCGCGTCCGACGTCAGGCTGAACAGGATGATTGCGGTGGCCAGCGAAATCAGCAGGAACCGCGCCTGCACAAGCAGGAACAGCACCACCGCGAAGGCGATGATGATCTGCGTCACCGTACTGACACGGTACGAGTCGGTCTTGTAGGCGAGTTCGGGTCTCGGCTTGTGGTTCTGGGCTGTCACGGGGGCTCGCTGCATGGGGGTGGTCGTGGCCTGTCGACATATCGCGCCGAGTATCTGCAAATCCAGCGCAAAACACAATCATTCGTGACCGCCGCATGCCGCCGGACGGCATTTTTCGCCGGCGGGGCCGAGGTATCGGGCACCGGGCTTGGGGTCGCGGCCTGCGCGGATGTGTCTGCCGGGGTCAAGGCGCCCCGCATCATGCCGGCGGCGCGCCGCATGGGGCGGGAATTCCGACCGACACCTGGCTGCCTGCCCCGTGCATGGGTGATGATAAACCCAACGCAACTGTCCTACAGGATCAGCACCCCTTTCATGACAGAAAGTGCGATGACATACGGGTGGCGCGTCCCGGGTGACGCGTCGAACCAAACGCCGGATCTTCGGCCGTCCAGAGCATCGCAAGACCCGGCGGCGCCGGGTCGGGCGCGTGCGCAAGGGCACATGAAGATCGGATCGCAGGGAATTGAGCGAATGACACTTGAGCTGTTGACCGCGCTTTCAACCTTCGCCCTCGTCACGGTCATCACACCGGGGCCCAACAACCTGATGCTCATGGCATCGGGGACGAATTTCGGATTTGTCCGCACCATCCCCCATATGCTGGGGATCGCGCTCGGCTTTCCTCTGATGGTGGTGGGCGTGGGGCTGGGCGTGATGCAGGTCTTCGACATCTGGC
>Ga0306864_1001335_pt1 | contig 10146 bp, 7 predicted proteins | sample AntRauTorckE5430_FD_190448 | JGI IMG/M metagenome (GOLD analysis project Ga0306864, IMG submission 190448) | Saline lake microbial communities from Rauer Islands, Antarctica - Metagenome Torckler E5 #430 (v2) (version 2) | ecosystem: Environmental > Aquatic > Non-marine Saline and Alkaline >...
GTTCATGAAAATCTTTTTTTCCCTCGTACTATTGCCCAAGATGGTGTGTGACATGTTTTGACCTATTTTAACACGATCTGATAATGCGCGAACCATCCTGAGCGAGCTACAGAATTGTTTGTTTGTGCACGAATGTCGTTCTTTTCGCGCGCATACGAAAACGAACGGGGCTGATCCTTGGAATTTGAAAACTAATAGCACGAACAAGGATTGAAATTGAAAGCACAGCAAGTCAATATTAAAATGTCAAATCCCACCGATGCGAGCTCCAATGGAGAATATTTGACGTCCCTTGAAGAATCAGAATCATCATTCTCTCCTCAAAAGAGACATGCATCCAACCTCAAGCTTGTTGGTATTTCTAATCCTAATCCTAATCCTACTAATGCTGCTCCCGTTAACAACGAGAAGACAATCTACGATGTTCCTGATGCCGTGCTCGCTTTATCCTTTGCATTTGTTGGAAAAGGGAACTACCTATTTACCGCCGGTGTCTGCAAGACCTTTCATAAAGTATACAAGCATAATTTTGAAGACTCCACTGCCACCAGCATGGAAGTAGCTGTGGCCACTATAGCTTGTGCTGAAACGTGTCTTGAAGAGGACAATGGAGGATTGGAGGAGATTGATTGGAAAATGGATATTTATAACAAGAATTGTTATATTTGGATTGGAGCAGCAAGACATGGGCGCGTAGACATGCTGGAATGGATGAACAATTGTTATCCATCGAGCTTTTATATGACAGATGCTAAAGTTGCTGCGACGCATGGACAACTTGACGCTCTTAAATGGTTTCATGCGCATGATGAATATGGGCTTCATTTTGATCCATCATATTGTGCGACTGCAGCTAGGGGTGGTCATCTCTCAGTTATACAATGGTTGAAAGAGAATGGATGTCCATGGAATGAGTCTTCTTGTGCAAATGCAGCTTATGGTGGTCATCTCCCAGTTCTACAGTGGCTGAGAGACAATGGATGTCCATGGGATGAATCTTCTTGTGACGAAGCATCAGTTGGTGATAATCTATTAGTTCTACAATGGTGTCATGCACATGGGTGCCCTTGGTATGAATTCACTTGTGCAAATGCAGCCTTTAATGGAAATCTCCCAATGATACAGTGGTGCCGTGCAAATGGATGCTCATGGTGTGAATCAACTTGTGCAAGTGCAGCCGAGAGCGGTCATCTTGCACTTCTACAGTGGTGCCATGCAAATGGATGCCCTTGGGATGAATCAACTTGTTCAAAGGCAGCTAAGAATGGTCATCTCTCAGTTCTTCAGTGGTGTCGCGCAAATGGATGTCCATGGAACAGCTTTACATGTACAAGCGCAGCTTTAAATGGTCATCTCTCAGTTCTACAGTGGTGCCGTGCACATGGGTGCCCGTGGAATGGAAGAACTTGTGAACTTGCAGCTTTAAATGGTAATCTCTCAGTTCTACAGTGGTACCGTGCAAATGGATGCCCTTCGCCATGATGCCACCATATGTGCTGTGCAAAAAATGATGCTTCTAATAAAATATGTATCTACCAGCAGTGTGAAAGAATAGAGAGAATAATAACAGAGGTATAGGTATGTGAATGTGTTACACTTGGTTCTGAACGTATGAAAGAAAGGAGTTCGCAATTCCCTCCTCCGATGTGTCATTCGGTGGATTTGCAGTTACGCACTTGACATACTGCCGTCTTAGTCTCTTCAGCTCAGCAATCTGAACAAGTCTCTTCAATTCAATAGTTCTTGTCGTCTGTCCCGACGATCCTATGCGGACAACAATCTTTCCACCGCCTGTAGATATAGATTTTTGTGCTGCGAGGAACTCAGTCATCGCCTTCAGACTCACACTGTCTACGTCATGAAGAACATTTGATTTTGCAGATCTCTGAATGATTGTAGACAACCCAGCTTTTAGAGGTTCAACATCCAAAAGAAATGAATCTAAAATAGTATCAATCAGATCATCCATTTTCTTGACTTGTCTTTTAACATTCTGTTGCGATTTCTCATGAGTATGGGTATCCAATGAAATATTATTCGTATTTGTCATTTCGTCGTTTCCCTTCTCTGATTCTGACATGGTTGGCGGATCAACTTGATGATTCAATTTGGGCCGATCCTCGCCATCGTCACCATCTTCCTTCTTAACTGCGCGCTTGAAACCCGCACCAACTCTCCTTTTGAAGCCAGACCTTGATCCCATGGAATTAGTTATCACTTTGGACTGCGATGTATCTCGAATGGCATCACTTAAAGAATGCATATTGTAAACGCTACGATTGAGAGCTTGCTCCGCCGCCAGACCAGTCTCGTCACCATCTACAGAACTGCCATTTGCGCTGAATGCTGAAGATAATCCAATACTATCAAAATCTGAATCTTCGAGTGTAGCATGTACATCAACTCTGTACAATGGTCTATCCCAGCGATTTCTTTGATCCGGGGGTTCATATCTCGCCATGAGCTCATCCATCATCTCTTGGGTATAGAAATAGTCTTCCTTTGTCGAATCTTTCGAACGTTTTTCATTCCATTTTTTTGCAACGTCTTCTCTGTTGAGTGTCCACACAACGCCATGTTTTTGCCCTGCTGATTTTGATATGCAATGCAGCTCGTATCGAAAACCTTTGATATAATTCATGCTATCCAGAATAACAAGCTTTGTAGGATCCTTGACGAACTTATCGAATTCACTCTTTAGTGCGCCGCGTGTCAGTTTTTCTTCTGTGGAATCTGCATAGCATTTGCGTAATGTTTTGTCTGGTCTAGCGGATTCTTCATTGATGATAATTGTGGATTTGATCAGGGATGATTTATGTGCCAAGGCTCGAGCTGCGAGAAGTTCGGCAAAGGTTGACTTTCCTGCTGAAGGATGTCCTGTTAAGATTAGCGATGGCATAGCGAGTCAAGGTAGTTACATCGATCTCGAAGTTTCTAAGGAAGGCGTTGGAAGAGTGCAAAGTGCAATAGAAAAGTATATGAATGCGTTACCTACCAACTACCAACTACATGTAATTACCCTCCTCGATCCCATCCTACTCAGTACCTACGTACCTACGATACCGCCGCATACAAGTAGATATCAGTTTATTGCGAATTTACCGCGCTGACACTTTTGCGCGCAATAAAACATTTTCAACGTTGCAACTGGTTGCAAACCATTTTTCAACATCATTCTCACCAAGCGACAAGGTGTACCTATGAATGTATGTAAGTAGATACCTTACCTGATTATATTATTGCTGTAAATCATAAACTTCTTCGTTTATGATTCTGTTTTCTAGTTAATTATCCATCTATATGTTGCTTTGAAGAATGAAGATATAAAATTCCAACTCATTTTTGCGGCAATCGCAAGCTCGACGGAATCTGTATGGTAGTTTCTTCGGAAAATTTAAAAATCGCATTCAGTTATTCTCCTTTTTAGTAGAGTGAAGTAAATAGCACATTCGTCAGAGAGCTAATTGTGTTTTCGTGTGTTGATTTCGAGTCAATTATCTACTCTAGCTCTCTAGAAGCATCGAAATGATAATAATTCATCACTACTAAAGAAAGCAGTTCTGTTCAGAGCAATCATATCTGTTTAGACGCTACTGCTGTACCATATATTATTTAGGACCGAGTTTGGAATCCACAGAAATAAAGGCATAATATTCTTCATTGTCTCCGTTTGGTCTTACTCGTTCCATCCTTGTTGGCGTTGAGACTTCATTATTCTGTTTCTTTCTGCCAATATTCATCTGGGACAATTTTCTCTTCGATTGAGATTCAATATGAGGAAGAGGTGGACCAGTCAGACTGTCTCCGAAACCATTGAGTAAATCCTCAGGACTATGTTCAGGGGAATCATCAGCTGGAGGCAGCAATGTTCCATCGTAATAATCTGAGGATTTGTGCTTTGGAGTGACAACGATATGTACATGTTCGGAATTTGAATTCTTAGAATGCCCATTGACATTTTGGGGTTGCAACCTTTGTTTCTGCATGAATAACTTCTTCTTGCCTCTTGCTAGTAGCGACGGCAGTGTCGATGGAGGTCGCTCACCTGCAATTTCTGAATTCGTATTTCCCATATCCATCGGTGATGTATCGCTCGCCTCAAGAGGATTATTGGATTCCTTCCGCAGTTGATGACCACTTTGAAGGACATAATCCAGGCCTTCACATGTGGCAATATTGAGATCAACCTCTTCTTCCGTATCATTTTTTGTGTGATCATTAGCGGATAGATCCCTTGCGTCCCATACATCGTAGCTGTATCGCTCGTGTCCAACTGCCATCAGCAAACCGACAAATATCATAAGAAAGCCTAACATGACGAACCCCACAATACGAATCGGTTGCCAAAAGACATATCCTTGCTTTGGTGCTTGCTCTAGTGGAGATTCTTCCAACGGTTCAGCGTCTGATTCTTCAAATTCTTCAATCGCTTGAATAAAGTTGATCACTTCCCCTCCTATCAAACTAGTCACAAGAATCCTATCACTTTTCTCTCTCAACAATTCATCCATGTGATCACTTGATACAGCAACGGCAAATGCCCGGTCCGAATCAGTCTGTGCGTCTTCTATCGTCAATGCTGTCGAATTGACTTCGACACCAAGTTGGAAAATAGGGTAGGATACGGTCCATACCGTCCAATGCAGGTAGTCTCCTCCACCATCTGTATTAACAAATACTCTCCTATCTTCCACATCCAAGAACCCCGTGTCGGAATCTGTTAAATCTGTCACCATGTATGTATGCGAAGAGGATAGGTCATTTTGATCGGGTAGAACTTGAAATTGACTCAAATAATAATCATCATCATTATCCACGAGCAGCATATTGCAATAATCAAAAAAGATTCCTTCGACGACACTCAATATTTTGAGCCGTTTGTCACTGCTGCATATGATGGCCGCCATGGAGGATAATACGTCTTCGATCAGTTCATCATTGGAACCGTCAAGTATCTCCGCCGCTGGGAGTCTGTTTAAATTTCTAGTCCCTAGGTCAAGGTTCTCACTTTCATATATGAACAGACTGACCATCAACACGACTGTCCCGTTGGTGATATTTATCCATGGAACGGATACAGGGGATCTAGTAGGTCTTCCCGTTGGTGTACCAGTTGGGGCTATGGTTGGTGATGGAGATGGTTTCGGCGTGTTTTTAGCATTCTTGTCCTTATTATCGTTCTTTCCATTATTATTGTAATTTTTCAAGTACCTCGCATCACGGAGATTTGACTGATCTAAATTTGCATTCTTTGGTCTCATTTTGTCGAGATATGGAGTTGCATCTTTCTTGTTGTATACATGACCATGACCGTGACCATGGCCGTGATTGTGAGCATTATTAGCACGGTGAGGTGCTGGTATAGGTGAAGCAGTAGCAGTCGATGAGTGGAACGATAGAAGAGCAAGAGCCACGGCAGATAGCAGCGGAACTAGAGATGATATTGTCATGATGGAACTTGTTGATGACTGATGATGGGCTGGGTTATTTGTTATTTGTTGTCAACAACTAGATCAATTCAATCACTAGATCGTTGAAGTAATCAATCAGTGTAGAAATTGCTGTGCTGATGTTGTTGCTTTGATTCGTATTTCCAAGTCAAGGCTTGAATTGAGTGAAATTAATAGACACGGAGGGTTCTTGTGTTCTTGCAAGGAGGAGTGCAAAGTTTCATTTACACACCTATCTTCTGCTTGCTGTCTGTCATCTTCACATCATCTGTCGTTCGTAAAACTTGTCAATCGTTTTGGTGGTCTCTTGATTTACCAAGAATATTTGAAATTCGTCATCAGGCCGAAAGGGCAATTGCAATCCCAATTTTTCATTCTTGGAAATGAGTCCCCTAAAACATCTTCAAATCTCCTTTCTGTTGTGGAATTCGTGGGGCTTCTAATAAACTTTGCTGTAATGATGATGATTCTTCTCGTAAGTATGTACCACTATTATTAATTATTACATATTTTTCCTCGTCTCAGTCATAAATCACAAAACATCACAGTAGTTCAGAGTACAACACAATCCATATCTCAATTGATTCATCTCTACAATGCCACCACTCGTATCGCTCCATGGCGAACAAGCCAGGCAATCCACGTTCCCCCCAGGAAGTAAAGTCTACATCTCCGCTGACCCGCAACAACATAGCATCAGTACAAAAACCACAATCCTTGCGGCGGGAGAAGTCGTCAGCGTAATGCTACGAATGGGCAAGCCTGGTCAACTAGACTTGTTCTACAAAGTTGAAGTGAAAGGATTCTTGGACAAAGATGAAAAAAGAACTGAACTGATCACAGAGTCTCGGCTCCGATTTCTGAATGGTTCGCCTGTGACTGTGACAGTCGATCTAAAACATGGAGACGGAAAGCATTGCGTCGATGGAATCGTGCTGGGATACTGCGATATTCCTCCTACCGACGATCGGCGAAAGTGTAGTGGAAATGAAGAGTTCTGGTATAGTGTCCAGCTATTGGACAATCCAAATATAAACGTTATACGGATTATGCACGAGGTGAGCAACTCTCAACTGGCTTATCGTCCACCTGCAACACCTGCTCTTCGTGAAAGCGCAGAAAAGGGCGATAGTTGCGTCAAGGAAGAAATGGACTTGGATATTATTCCTACCCAAACTGCCATGGGATTAGAGAGTTCTAAAGACACTGAGTGTTCCATGTCGGGTGGAGGAGCTGATTTTATTGCTACTACAAGTCAGAGTCTCAATGAGATTAATAATGCTGCTTCTAGTGTCAAGGCTGAGTTTGATGCTGCCTATAATGTTCAAACTAGAGCGCCACAATGTGACGTTACCATGCACACAGATTTTGCTCCAGAAGTTACATTGCACCAAGCGCACGAGCCTGACAATGATCCGACCAAGCGCAAGACTTCTAGAGAGTCATACCAACCTTTGAATGAGATCCACGAAATAGATTTTGAAGTGCCGTCAGAACGGTTGAAATCATTTCCAAATGAGACAAAAAAGATGCCAGTACAAAGGAAAATACTAGCATCAGAAGAATTAGAGAATTCTGAACAAGTGGAACTTGATCCCAATAAAGTCCTAGGAATATGCGATTTAGAAAATACACTTCGCCAAAAAATCACAGCTAGGGAGGAACCAAGCCAAGAGAAGGTCCGTATACATACGCACGAAGAGACCTGGAATCAAAGGCTGAAAGAATTACATGAGTACAAACAAAACTTTGGAGATTGTCTTGTACCCACAATGTTTCCATCCAATCCTGTTTTGGCAAGATGGGTGCTTACTCAAAGAACTGAATACAAATATTTGCAAGATGGACAGCGAACGTTTTTGACTTCGGAGCGATTACGACTATTGGAAGGAGTTGGATTTGTATGGAATGCGGATGCATATAAGTGGAATCGTAAGCTGCAAGAATTAGAACTGTTCATTGAAATGAAGGGGCACCACACTGTCCCGCAGAAAAGTAATACACCTCTATACATATGGATTAGACGTCAGAAATCGGAGTACAAAAAATACCTCAATAAAGAAACAACACAGATGAATGGAGAAAAGGTGCTCTTGCTACAAAATGCAGGATTGCAGTTGGAGATGGCAGAGAACAAAGATGATGAGGATTCTGACCACGAGGGTTGCAACTTTCATACCCAAGATGGGACTCCTGCCAAAACTCAATTCCATACACATACGCAAGAAGAGATCTGGAATCTTAGGCTTAAAGAACTACATGACTACAAACAAAACTTTGGAAATTGTCTTGTACCCAGTAAGTTTCCATCCAATCCTGTTTTGGCAGGATGGGTGAATGTTCAAAGAACTCAATACAAATGTTTGCAAGATGGACAGCGAACGCGTTTGACTTCGGAGCGATTACGACTATTGGAAGTAGTTGGATTCGTATGGAGTCTAAGTTTATCTAATAGGAATCGTAAGCTGGAAGTACTAAAAGTGTTCATTGAAATGGAAGGGCACACTAATGTCCCGGCGGGAGGAAAGTATAAATCTCTCAGTCAATGGATTATTCGTCAGAAATCGGAATACAAAAAATACCTCAATAAAGAAAAAACACAGATGAACGGGGAAAAGGTGCTCTTGCTACAAAATGCAGGATTGCAGTTGGAGTGAATGGAGTAAAACCCTGTAAGAATATTAGCCATGTATTTACTATTTATTACTTGACCAAGGACGGCTTGTTGATAATCGTTATTTACAAAAGATCTCCATAACCGCTTCATGCCATCTCATTCATCACACAATTCTTAATATTTTGTGTTCCCAGCCATAAGAAGATTGATGCTTTTCAAATAATCGTCATTGATTCGCAAAAATTAGAATGCATCTCATCACTCATCAACTTGCCGCTGAAACTCCGGACTGCCAACGTCCAGTGACATGTGACTCAAACCTCAAAATGCTTTCCCAAACCTTTGTGTTCATTATCTGAGTATCTATTATTATTATTTAGTAGATAATAGATATTAGATAATCTACGTGAATTTGGACTCGTCTGTTTGAGAACCTCCTGCCTGCCTGCTTGCTGGAGTCCAAATTTTATTGTCGAGAATCCCAATGATTTGGAGGCTTTCACTTTCTCTTTCTGCGAAACGATCGTTTGCATGCTACAGTAGTAGACAACAGTACGATATTACTCTGCAATCCAACAAACTATGCTACTACTAGTTAGAGTACCGGAGCGGCTATTAATTACTTACTACTCTAGTCGAATAGATACAGTTTGGAGGTTTACTAGCTACAGTACCTAGCTTACTTGAAGAAATATATAATGACAATTAGTTACTTTCATTTTCATGCTTCTCTGGTCATCTAATGCTTTCAAACATTATCTCTGCTAGCATATCGAATTCAATGAGAAGCGCTTATGACTCACTCGCTCGCTCACTCACTCATCAAAGTCCAGCCAGGATATATATATATATATATATATCTACACTTCCTCCATTTCTCTTTGATCCGCCCCAGCAGATGCACCTACTTGAGCATTGACCTGCTTTGAGTTCCCAGGACCTGATCCAGTCCCAGATACTTCATTCGCAACAGCAAGTGCAGGTGTTGGTATCCCTGGTATTTGAGTAACATTCTGTTTCCTGAATTCTACGAGCACGGGATATATTTTTGTCAGAGCTTCCGTCATATTCTGTTCCGTCTTGGCCCCGGTAATCACAACCTTTCCACTGACAAATATCAGAAAGACAACCCTCGGACTGACCAACCTATAAATCAACCCTGGAAACAGTTCCGGTTCGTAACTTGCAAATGTAGAATGTGCATAAACGAGTCCTTCCAACCGAATGGGGAACCCAACATCGAGCGTTCCCACCATATTCTGAACCTTGAAATCGATCATGGCAGGTTTGAACCCCACCTTTTCCACAATGTACGCAAATCGTTGAGCGGCAAGAGCAGCGTTGTGCGTACTTTTGGTCCCCGTCACGCACATTTTCCCCGATGCAAATATGAGCGCGGTAGCTCTGGGTTCTCTCAATCGCATGATTACCGCAGCAAAGCGTCTTGGATTGAATTCTGTATTGCGGCATCGGAGAGCGATTTGTTTGAGGTCTAATCTCACGCCAAGATTGGCAGTACTGCTGATGTTCTGGATGCGGACCAGGATTGTTCCTCCGAGTCCATCTGATGCTTCAATTACCGATCCTGCGAGGGATGGGGTATGAGCTGCTGGAACTGCTGTTAACTGTTGTTGTTGCTCCGTCATGAATGGTGGTATTGGTTGTAATTGGATACCAGTGGATGTTAGTGGTTGGTAGTCTTTCTTAATTGTTCGCACTTAGTTGATTTGGTTATGACTTAGTTTGTTTGTTGGATTAGGTTGGATTGTATTTTGTCTTCTTTTGCAGGTTGTGTTTTGTGTTCAGTTTTCGTGTTTTCTTGAAAGGTGGAGAAGAGGAGCTCATGTCGTTCTTGTTCGGTTGGGAATTGGGAAGCACCTCAGACCACGACAGATATGGTAGGCAAACGATAGTAGACGTACGAATCTTACATAATATTATATTATAATATCAAGCATTAAACTTTATACATCTCCAACTGTGCTTCGAATGATTTCCACAATGACAACAACATTCTCGTGTTTCATAATGATGATGATGATGCTGCAACAGGCCGATGCCTTCTCTCTCAAAAACATG
>Ga0306864_1001336_pt1 | contig 10141 bp, 10 predicted proteins | sample AntRauTorckE5430_FD_190448 | JGI IMG/M metagenome (GOLD analysis project Ga0306864, IMG submission 190448) | Saline lake microbial communities from Rauer Islands, Antarctica - Metagenome Torckler E5 #430 (v2) (version 2) | ecosystem: Environmental > Aquatic > Non-marine Saline and Alkaline >...
ATTTCATTTGCAACTACATTTTCATTAATCAATACGAAAACTCCGTTTGACTTTATGCTATAGCTTTTGTATATTTCATTAGCTATTTCTCCGTATTCATCGGTCTCTGTTATTTCAGTTTTAACTTCAAATAATTTATCTGACTTCAGCGTAAATGATTCCGTACGGCAATAAGGTTCATTGCAATCACAGGCGGAACACTTTATATGAGCAATCACAGAACCCTCTAAATTATACGTCGCTATATGCTGGACTTGACAAGGAGAACCTGCACCTGTTTCAAAAGTAACCAGATGAATATTATCTAATTTTTTATGAGACCTTCCCATAACATAAGTAAACCCATGAATTTCTTCCTGGTTACGCAACGATTGCACTAAATCACGAGGAAAATATTTATATAAGTAATTGGGAATATGTTTCCCTTGCGACATCAAATCTATAAAATAATCGAATGTTAAGCTATTAAAGCTGTTTGCAGAAGTATCAATTCCCTCTGGAATCTCCGTTGTCTCTGAGATGATTTTATCGGTGCTATCTTTGGGGGTTTCTTCATTTTGTGAATTCGTCTGTTCGCAGTTGACGAAAAAAACTGCTATAAATACAATCAATATTAATCTCATGATTCTATCTTTGGTTTTTAATCTGCCGCATAAAATCGGCATGTAAGGAAGTATTATTTAATATAATTACTAATCGAATTATCGAATAAAATTAATTTTAACTGATTGATTTTTACACATAAAATATATGAAAGGTAGATTATAATAAAAATAGGATTTTAACCCACAATGCAAGTAAATGTAAACCTTCCCACTTCTCTGATCTGACCGTATGGAAATATCTCTGAAGAACAACGATTTATTGCTATTTTTAAAGAATTTAGATGCTAAAGCTCAAAAATTTTAATCAATTCACAACCGTCTAACATCTAACATCTAAAACACCAATCATTTTGCGACACACTCAAACCTACTTCTTATATTTCAATTGTAAGGCATTCAAAAAATTTCTTAGATACTGATCCATACAATGTTCATAGGATTTATTGCCGGGCTTACGGAAAAAAGCACTCAATTCATGTTTACTTATTTTTTTGTCTATTGAAGCGAATAGATCTAAGATATCGTCGGTCTTCAAATCGAATGCAATTTTCAGTTTCCGAAGAATTATATTATTGCTTAAAAGATCTTCTGGCACTGGTTGAGGTCCCTCTCTTTTTCCACGCTTTTCAATAATTAAACCGTTGAGAAAAGTGGACAACTCTTTATCGGTTAGTTCTTTAAATAAAGGGTCAATATCTTTTTTTAACCAGTTACATATTTCAGCTCTTTCGACATCCAAATTTGCTAATTTAAAAAGCGCAATCATTTCGGAATCATTATAATCAAATAAGTAACGTACACGTCCTAATATATCATTATTGGTCATCTGTTATTTTGTTTAATTTGTATTTTCTTTAGGCTTATTTTTTAGGTTTCTAACCTAACTTAAGTTAATTAATAAATTACTATTAGACTTGTTAGCTTTGTAAAGTCAACGACTTTGGCTTTCCCCATTAGAACGAGTTCTAAAAACGAACACTTTTTTATTGATTTTGAACAAATGGTAATTTAGGCTCAAAATTTCGACTATTTCAAAAGTGTTTAATATCTAAAATCCAGTAGCGAAGCGGTCTAATACCTCTATTCGTTGAATAAAACCCAAAGGTAATTAAATTGTAGTTATTAGTTAATTGGAACGGGCAGGTTCGCCGATACATTAAATTCAAATTTACGATAAACTGGAAACCACATTTAAAGATTTTTGAAAGTCAGCTATTTATTAATTATGCTATTTTTCCAAATTATGCTTTTCGATTATTTCAATTACCTTCTTTTCCGTCAATTTTAGCAGTTTTGTAATAGTATATAGGTGCGGCAGTACGACTTTTAGGTGCGGCAGTACGACTTTTAAGTGCGGCAATACGATTTTTAGGTGCGGCAGTACGACTTTTAGGTGCGGCAATATGATTTTTAGGTGCGGCAGTACGACTTTTAAGTGCGGCAGTACGACTTTTGGGTGCGGCAGTACGATTTTTAAGTGCGGCAGTACGATTTTTAGGTGCGGCAGTATGATTTTTAGGCTTTCTGCTTAAGGTTAAAATTTTTTCCAGTCCTCAGCCTATCCCAGTTTACTTCGATTTTTTTGATTTTAAATGCTTTTCTAAAAATGGGCTTTGGCAATGTGTCCAATTTTACGTGGGTAGCCTAAAAATACAAAAGCCGCAAAAAGACATGGAGGGTCTTGATTTTCCTTGGTGTGGTTTTGCGGCTTTTTTGGATTTGGTGATTTGGTGAAAACTTGGCAAATAAAAAAACGTAATCCGAGCTACTCGAAGCACTCGGATTATGCTCTACGGAACATCCCGATTTTTCTTCGGGACACGACTGCACGTTTGGGATTGCCGTACTACGTGCAGCCTCATTTATTAGCTACAGTTTTTTTTCTCTTTTCAATTGTCGCTAACGTTTGCAGAAACGCCGTCCCGAATTCTCGGGATGGACGATGTTGCATTTGTTCTGCATCCGTTTTTTATTTTCTAATCGTTACAACTACATTCATTTCCAAAAACAATATTATTTCCTTTTTCCTTAATGACTATACAAAAAGACTTCTCATCTAATCTGATATCGTCATAAGTAACATTGTTAGGAAGTTTCATATAGGAATAATAGCAGGCTTCTTTATCTGTTTGACAGCGAGGTTTTCCAAATAAGGCGATTGCTTCTTCGAAGTTTAATTTTCCCATACATTCTTTATAACGATATGTCAAAATTCGTTCAAGAAATAAACGACTATATAAATAACTGTCATCTTCTTCAACATAAAACATATTCATTTTAACAAATTCATGAAATTCCTTACAATTCTCATTGGTAATAGTTGGAGCTACTGTCGTTTTTGTAGGATATATCTTACTTTCACAAGAAAGCAAAGACATAAATACTAATAGTATTAATATTGCTTTCATGTTTTAGTGTTTTATTATTTTTTTAGTTACAAATCCTTTAGGTGACTGAATAACAAGAAAATAAATACCTTTTGCTAAGGTCGAAATATCAATTGTGCTTACATTTGTGCTTATTTTTTTACCATAAACTTCTTGTCCTTGTAGGTTTACAATTAATAGATGATTAAATTCAGAATTATTTTCAAGTTCAATATGTAAGTATTGATTTGTGGGATTTGGATAAATATTAACAATTTCATCACTAATAACTGCATTTGTAGTATTAATTATATCGCATTGACTTGACGGAACAGCTATCATTGGAGAAAGACAAGTACCACTCGGGACAGGATTAGTTGAACTTTTATTTATAACGTATTGTCCTCCCAAAATCGCAGTAGCATCTAAGTATCTGAAATAAGGATTACTAATAGGTCTAACAAGCCACCACATTGTATTGGAGTTATCGTTGTTGTGATTAAGTAAATGTGCGTGTCCTAATTCATGTAATGAAATCGTTTCTAAGTCATATTCAAATAATCCTAAAGTAAGAGTAGTATCAGTTCCTGTGTACCATTCATTCGGTGCATGAGTAGAGAATGTCATAGAGAACCGTCTTAAATAAGGGTTTGGACTACTGGAGCAATCTGGAAAAAACCACATTGCTGTTCTTGCGACAGCAGCGTTTAATGTGTTGTCAAACTTGATTAATATTTCATTTCCACTCGGTGTGTTTGGAACTGTATCATTTATGATAAAATTAACACCTGTTTGACAACGCCATGTTACTAATGCTCTTTCAAATGCTTGTTGTGCTCCTGGTACACTTATGTTGTTAGTGAAGGAAGTATCGAAGGTTAGTGTATATCCACCATTGTTGTTTCCATTTATTAATATCATTTCAGCAGGTCGAAAATTTCCATTATCATTTACAATATCATTGAAAATTGAAAACGTAACATTTAAAGTACTAAGACTTGATGGAGATATTTGTCCATTATCTGAAATTACCCTTATTTTTCCTGTTCCTGCATAGTGTGCACCAAAGTCATAAAATCCTGTATTATTATCTGTTCCATGTGAAGTTACTTTAACTTTTGTATCATTCTTCCATAAGATATACTCTTTATGGTGAGCACGTATCCATTCAACAGGTGAAAGACCATTTTCTGCATTAGTAAATTCTACATAGCCCAAATCTTGAAATTGACCAAATCCTGTACCAACAATAGTAATTGTATCAATACCACCACGAACAGTTTTAGGATAGAAATCTATTATAGTAGGAACAACCAAAGCATTTACATCAACATCCAATTCGTCATCAGCCTTTACCAATTCAAAAGGTTCTATCACATTAGACGAAATATCAAAAAACTCACTTGCACCTTGCATATTGATTTCATCAAATTCAATTCCTGTATTTCCTGCTAAGTTTGTAATATCAATTTTTAGATGAACTAATTGGTCTGCTGTATTATCAATTAAATATAAGGTATTGGGATTATTTGAAGAGCTGACGACTTCAATTTTTAATTTTGATGCCGAAATATCTGTTATTGTAATTGTATAATTTGGTGTTAAAATTACATTACCTTTTGTGATATTCACAATACCGCTTGCAGCCAAATTACTTCCAAAGGTTAAGGTGTTATAATCAATCAAAAGTTCGCCACTAAAAAACTCTTCTGAACTTAAAAGTGAAGCGATGTTAATGTCAAACTCCAAAAATTCATTAAACGAACCTGTAAGTGACGGATTAGCAATAGTATATTCTACAATACTTCCTCCATTTCCATTTTTGGTGATTGACTGTTTGTTTATCCAATTTTGTAATTGTTGTTCTTCATTCGTTAGATTTTTAACGATTCGTTTTTGCCCAACTTTTTGCTCAATTACTTGTAATAATTCAGTTTCAATGTTATTAAAATCTTCGTAAGCAGAACCTGCTACTAAACGTTTTTCATTATCAAGGTGATAATATCGAATAAAGCCTTGTTGAGCAACAACCTCTTGTGTTTTTGTAGGAAATTGTTTTAACGGATGATTGATACGACTTTGTTTAAAAAAGAAAACGCCTTTTGTGTGTGTCGATACTTGAAAACTGTGAAAAACTCTTTCAATCGTATCTCCAACCTGTCCGCCTGCCGTAACTAAAGAAATTTCATCAGGTACATAATTTCCTTTAAACTGTTTATAAATCTTAATTCGATTAATGGTGTAAATTTCGTTATCGGAATGGTCAAAATAACTTTCTTTTTCAATCACTTCTCCCTCAATAATAATTTCAGACAAATCTATTCTTTCGTCTAAAGTCATCATGTTTTGGCGATGTTGCCCAAAGGAAGAATAAGCAAAAAGGAGTAAACTGAATAACGCTAAGGCTAATTTTTTTTTCATGGTTTTGATATTTTATGTGTGAATAAAAATTGCTTTACATATTGTATTTTTCTACGTCGGTTTTGTTTTTCTAATGGTGCAGAACGTCCCGCAGAAACGACGTCCCGAATTCTCGGGATGGACGATTATGCTTTTGTTGGATGCAGTATTTTATTTAAATTCTTGTAACTTTTCTAAGTTCCTATGCAGTAGCTAATTTTTATCCCTATATTACTAATTCTTTGTTCTATAAAACCTTCGTGTTCTTCTATCAATTGATAAAACTCATAACGTCCTTTTGAAATGTTTTTTGGAACATAATCCATAATCAATTGGAAATCAACAGTATTCTTGTTTTTGACTTTTAGTTTGTATCCCATTTGTAAAAATAGACTAAATATATTTTCTGTCCCACTATAAGGAATGTCTATATAAAATAAATCGACATCATTGTAAGGTGATGATAAATCTTGTACATACTGAGCACCTTCTACACCTGTAAAAGAATAATCATTGATTATCTTATAGTCAATACCAATTCCTACGTTCAAAAGTCTTTTTTTATGGTAGAATGATTTTTGTACTGATAGTGGTATATTATAGACCCACTGTGAATAGAAGTTAAATTTATTACTAAGTCTAACAACTTCAACTTGATTTTCTAAAAATAATGAAGGCTTAGATTCTAAGTCATAATTAATATTGAAAGGAACAACTCCTATTCCTGCACCAAGATTAATATAAAAGCCATTTCTTATATGTTGATTGTATGCTATCGAAAAATTGCCACTTAATGTAGGATTTGACTTTAAATATTGAGTACCTTTTTCAGCTTCGACCTTTAAGTTTTGATACAACATTGGCATAAGCGAAATTTGAAATTGACTATTATATTCTCTGTCAATCTTTTTGTTTGTATCTGCCTGTGAAAATGCAATATCGTTAATTAGACAAAGCAGCAAAATTAATGCTGCTTTGTCTATCATGGATTGTCTGTATATCATAATTACCAAGTTAAAACGTGTTGTTTCATTATTCCTGCAATACCCGAATGATTACTTGTTATCCAACTTGACTTAGTTCTCGTTGAGACTAAAATTTTATGTTCTATCTCATTTCCATAACTCGTTACGCTGGAATTATTAGGATTAAAATTTACTTGACTATCACAATCAGCCTTGCCATTTAAGGTGTTCAAATAATAACTAAATATTCCTTCATCGATTTCCTTATCTTTTGAAAATTTCTTCTCTGCGATAGAAATATATCTTAGACCTTCTATTTTTTCGTCATCTGTGTTAGTGTGATAATTTATCATCGCTAAAATATCCTCTTTACTAAAATCACCGCTTGATATTTTTTTAGTGATTTTCTTTTTCAAAGATTTTTGTTGCGCTTTATAATACCAACTTCCAATAGCAAAAAATACCAAGCCTGAAAGTGCTCCTTGAATAATTACGTCCCTCATATTTGTTTTGTTTTTTAATGGTTGCTAACGTTTGCAGAAATGCCGTCCCGAACTCTCGGGATGGACGATTCTGCTTTTGTTCTGCATCCGTTTTAATTTTTCGGCTCTTTGACAATTTCTGCATTTTTTTAAAACTTGTTCATAATTTATGTTTCAAAAGTGTTGAAGTTAGAAAGTTATTCATCAAGTGACTTTGAGTCACTTGATGAATTTGCAGAAATTGTCAAAGAACCAATTTTTCAAGTTAATCTATGTTGTTTACATAGCATAAGCATCTCCATACTTATATTCAGTTTCATCTTGAAAAATAATTTGTAGTGTATCACTTCTTGTTATTCTAAGCTCTACAAAATCACTACCTTTTGGCTGATCGTCACCTTCTATGTAATAGTAAATAGGTGAATTAATAATCTTAGTAACATTTTTACGAGTCAAAATACTATCAGAAAGTGCTATATTTCCTGTTTGATGATAATCAAATTCACGCAAACGATACTGCATAAGTAGTAAATCTTTTGTTTTCATGTTTGGAGGGAAATTTAGTAAGTCTTCTGCAAAACTTATATTGACAGTATCATGATTAAATAATGTATATAATGTATATCCTTTTCTTGTACGTCGGCGATTCATAAAAACATCAATAGTATCTTGCTGATAATGGGAAGTTATGTCAGCAATAACATGACTTTCTGTACATAAGGTATCATTACAGCTTATATAAATCTTTTTTATACAAACTTCAAGGTATTCTTCTGTATCATTTTGGCAACTAACAAAAAGGTTAATTAGACTAATAATAGCTATAATATAATTTTGATTTGACGACATTTCGTTATAATTTAAATAAATGTATTTATTTACACTATCGCTTGTAATACTCCCAAATAAAATCAAATTCCTTATATTTTTTATACTTTAATTTAAGTTTATCATAAATTTTCCAAGCATCTACTAAAGAACGTTCTTTAAATAACTCACCAAGATATAAATCGATAGTACACGCCTTGAAAGATGTTGTGATATAATTCCAACTTTTATGATTATACATTTGATGCTCAAAGGCTTTATGATGAGTTGTTTTTCCATTATTTCCTGAATATTTTTCTATACCATGTCCTTCGTCTATATGGGTCTAAGTCAGCTAAGTTATCATCAATATATAACACATCATTAGAAAGTACATTTGTATCTAACACATTCGTATCCAAAACATTCGTGTCTAATACATCCGTTTGTAATACCCAATTTTCATCTTCCCACGGATTACGAAAATTCTTCAAAATACTATCCATAACTTTTTGATTTTTTTGATGAAATAATTTTTCAGGTCGTTAGTTTTTCTTTTTATTAATGGTGCAGAACGTTTGCAGAAATGCCGTCCCGAACTCTCGGGATGGACGATTCTGCTTTTGTTCTGCATCCGTTTTTTAATATTTTATTTTATAACCACTAAACCTTACGTCTTCAACAAGGTTATTTTCCGTATTAAATTTCACTTGTAATCCCTCGCAATATTTTTGTGGCTTCCGATTGCATTTTTCATTCGTATAATATAGAAAACCACCATAAATTTTGCTACTTGGTTCACCTAAAATCCCAATTACTTCACTTTCTGACAATCCATAAAGACAAGTTTTATGCTTAATCAAAAACTTGCTATTATCAGGTGAAATTTCATAAATTTTTACTTGTTTATCATATTGCCAAGCAATTTTTATAAATTTATTAAACTTACTACAACTTAATCCTTCATCGCTTTTACTTTTAGAATTAGACATAATTCCACAAGATGATAATATCAATGTGATGAAGCCACTAATAAATAGCTTTTTCATCAGTTAAAGTTTAGTTAGTTTAGAAGATAAAGTTTGATTGCCTATTCTTAATTGAACAAAATACATTCCCGAACTAAAAGAAGAAACTTCGTATAACTGCCTTTGATTATGTCCATAAGTGGCATTTTGATTTTCTTGAAATACAACTCTTCCTTGTATATCAAAAATAGTCAAATAATAAGGTTGTGGTTTATCAAGGTTTTCAAACTCTATAATTGCAAATTCATTAGTTGGATTTGGATATAATTTAAAGCCTTGCTTTTCTAATATTTCATTTGAGGATGCTATACAACCTTGAAATGTTCTTGTTATTGCTGCACCACAATTAGGACTGATAATTTCTATACTATCCATAATCCAATCTGCTCCCCATTTTGTTGGGTTATCAATAAATCTAATAATGCCTTCTTCGGGATAAAAAGGATACATTGTTGTAGTATCTGTAGGGTCAATATTTATGTGTTCAAACATATGTGCATGACCAAATTCATGCAATGCAACTGTCCAAAAATCTGCCTTTGTAGTGTCAATTTGATTAATGTTTGAGGTGATAAACCAATCATAATTATAACCATTAAATACTACATCTATTTCATTAACGAATACATATGAATTTCCATTATAGATACAAGAATTATTATTTGTTGAATAGTAAAGAACATACGCAAGTGTAGAACTGTCTATTAGATTATCAGAATGTTTCGCAAAAGAAACTGCATTGATTCCATCATTAAGCCTTTTTGTAGTAGATGGAATATTTGAAAGATTCCAATTTATGCCACTAATACATCTCCATTGTTTTAAGACTTCTCTAATTGCATCTGCCGTATCAGATGTAATTAAAATATCTTCATGTAATTGAAATCCAAAAGTATCTGTCCCTATATTATCAACTATAATTGGTAAAACAGATTGATTAGTTATATTATCTCTATAATTAGTTATAGCAAATTCAATTTCAAATATTTCTGTACTTGTCGTAAACTCTCCTAATAAATTATCTTTGATTACCATAACTCGACCACCTCCTGGTGTTCTATCGTCATCATTTGCAGAAAAAATCATCACTTTAATCAAATTATCCGACCAATCCACGTCTATCGGTTCTGCGTCAACTAAAGGTAGATTACTTATCATAGAGTCGGCTTCACTAAACAAAACTTCACCTTCATTGCCCCCAAAATTACTTCCATAAATATAAAGCGTATCAAAAATTCCTGCGTTGATAGTCAACGGACGAATACTATCAATAACAGGCGGCACAAACGCACTCCAACTCTGTATCATACTATCTGCTGCCACGACATTCAAAAAGTCATAGAAATTACCATTTTGATAATATTCACTTTCGCCTTGCATCGCCGTTTCATCAAAAAAGATACTTGGACTGACTGATAAAAGGTTAGAAATATCCAATTTTAAATGACAAAGTTCTTCATTATTTGGTGTCAATGAAAATGGATTATT
>Ga0306864_1001337_pt1 | contig 10140 bp, 10 predicted proteins | sample AntRauTorckE5430_FD_190448 | JGI IMG/M metagenome (GOLD analysis project Ga0306864, IMG submission 190448) | Saline lake microbial communities from Rauer Islands, Antarctica - Metagenome Torckler E5 #430 (v2) (version 2) | ecosystem: Environmental > Aquatic > Non-marine Saline and Alkaline >...
TACCATTTACGAAGCCCCAGTCGCAAATGCAGTAATTGAGTTTAATTCTTGCGAAATTGGCCCCGTAGAATTTACGAGTTTGGCTACCGCAGGCGACACTGCAATTCGCTATTGGACATGGGATTTAGCAGATGGAAATATTGCAACAGATACGCAAGTCGTTTATCAATATGTAGATGCAGGAAGTTACAATATTGGTTTATTTGTCCAAGATTATAATGGCTGTACCGATACTTTTCGTCAGGTCATTGATTGGTTTCCAGCTCCCGTTATTTTTATTGGTCAACCGGTTTATGAAGGCTGTAGTCCTTTTACCGTAACGATTGAAAACAATTCGTATCCAATAAACGGATATGAAACCGTTTGGACAATGGGTGATGGCGACACCTCATTAGATGCAAGTCCGACACATACTTATCCGAATATTGGGGAATATACGCTTTCATTAGTCGTCACCTCGCCAACAGGGTGTGTCGGTGAACAAACTTTTGATAACTTAGTCGTTGTCCATCCGAATCCGTTAGCGGATTTCACCTACAGTCCTGATCCTCCGAGTAACTTAAATCCGACCTTAGATTTTAATAATCAATCTATAGATGCGATTACTTGGCAATGGAATTTTGGGGGGGAAGGCACTTCATTCGAGGAGAATCCGACCCACACATTCTTGGATACGGGGCAAGTTAGCATTCGACTAATTGCGACACATCCGAGCGGCTGTCAAGATACCTTAAGTCGAATACTTGATATTGCTCCAAAATTTTCATTCTATTTACCAAATGCCTTTACACCGAATGAAGACGCTATCAATGACGGCTTTCGTGGTGCGGGAATGTTTTGGTCTTTCCAACAATACGATATGAGGGTTTTCAACCGTTGGGGAGAGTTAATTTTTGAAACATCCGACCCTTATGAAGCATGGAACGGTCGTAAAAATAATAATGGTAAACTCGTCAAAATGGGCGTTTACGTCTGTAGAGTCCAGTTAAAAGGGCCTCGGGGAAAAGACCATTATTACGAAACATTGATTACGTTAATTTATTGATTACTTGATAATTCATACCCTCATTTGAAGTGAGGGTATGAATCTATAGTCAATCTATACGAATCGGTACAACCATAATTATCAAAAATGTTAAAAGTGAAATACGTCACTTTTAATTACCAATTCTAAACTTAATATTTATCAAAATAATACGATATAAAAAATATGAAAACCGTTTTAGCTACATCGCTGCTAATATTAATTTCTTTGATTGCGGTCAAAGAAGCGGTTTATATTGCCTTATTTCAAGCGAATCAAGATTACATTACCGAGAACTTTTGTGAAAACAAAAATATCTTAGAAGACATCAACGAAAGAACTTGTCAAGGTAAATGTTACGTTCAAAAAATTATTGTAAAAAATAACGCAGACGATACAAACAGTCACTTAGTGCCGACTTTAGATTGGGACAAAACCAATTATATCGTCGAATCTTTCCTTTCTGAAATTACCAAAATCAAATCCTTAAATCCAAATCCTCAAGGTCAATTATTGAATGATAATCAAGGCATTGAGTATATAATTACTTCTCCTCCCGAAGTAATTATTTAATTTTTTATTTCCAATTTACATAAGTTTATTTTTTTAATTTGAATCAGTTTATAGTATTCAGTTGACGATTAACAGCCAGCAATATGCTCCCGTATAAGACTGCCAACTGGCGGCAACCTCAACTTTCGCTTATGATATATGCAGCTCTTCGGATGTTGGCAATACGTCGGGTATTTTGCCACATTACCAACATAGTTTTATTGGAAAACAGAGGACGATTCACCGCTTATTTGATGTATTTATTTAAAAAAAAGCATGACAAACGGATAAGATTTTAAAAACCTTATCCATTTATTATCAATGAGTTGTGATAACTTTATCAAAAAAATTACTTCCTATTATTTTAATAATTAGCATGATTTAAACTTCAATAAAATCATGCTACACAAAATTTTAAACAATGAAAATTTATCAATTAGTAATTTTTGCTTTATTAATTTCGGGCGGATTATTCATTACTTCATGTAATCCCGACACCGCAACAGCAGAATCAGGAACTGTCACTTTAGAGTTTGAAAATGTATTCAATGACAATGCTTTTACGATTGGAAACGAATATACGATTGCAAATGGCGATGTCATTAAACCAAGTAAATTATTGTATTATATTAGTAATGTGACATTAGCAAATACAAGTGGAAGCGAATGGTATGATGTCCCAAATACTTATCATCTCGTTGATGCGACGAATACTGAAAGTTTAAAATTAGAATTATCGGATATTCCCAACAACGAATATACCCAAGTATTTTTCACAATTGGCGTAGATAGCACCAGCAATGTTTCAGGCGCTCAAGAAGGTGCTTTAGCCGTCGAAAACGGTATGTTTTGGTCTTGGAATATGGGTTATGTTTTTATGAAAATGGAAGGAACAGTTCAAGATACGACTGATTTCCGTTACCATATTGGCGGTTTCACTTGGAATGCCGATAATGTAAAAACCGTAGTAGCAGGTGTTCCAGCCGGTTCGCCTATCGTTGTGAATAGTTCGACTTCAACGGCTCACTTCATGGTTAATTTTGCGGAATTTTTCAAAAGTCCCGTAGATTTAGATATTACGGCAACGCCAATCATTATGAGTCCAAATGCTGCATCTGTAATCATTGCAGAGAATTATAAAGATATTTTTATGATTCACCACGTTCATAATGATTAACTTTTTTTGATTGTGAACTTAGTAAAAGGAACACGGATTAGGCGGATTATAGAACGGATTTAACGGGTTTTCTAAAATCGTTTTTAATCCGTTTCCATCTGTCAAATCCGTGCTCCTTTTCTTTTTTTGACTTAGTAAAAGGAACACGGATTGGGCGGATTATAAAACGGATTTAACAGATTTTTAAAATCGTTTTTAATCCGTTTCCATCTGTCAAATCCGTGCTCCTTTTCTTTTTTGACTTAGTAAAAGGAACACGGATTAGGCGGATTATAAAACGGATTTAACGGGGTTTTTAAAATCGTTTTTAATCCGTTTCCATCCGTCAAATCCGTGCTCCTTTTATTTTTTGACTTAGTAAAAGGAACACGGATTGAACAGATTACAAAACGGATTTAACAGATTTTTAAAATCGTTTTTAATCCGTTTTGTAATCTGTCAAATCCGTGCTCCTTTTATTTTCAAAAATACACAAACGATGAATAAATGAATCAATCAATATTTATAGTACTAATACTCCTCACTTTCGCAAGTTGCGATGATTATGACATTGATAAAGGCGAAATGCCGCTGGGTTATAATCCGCCAGAATTTGGTGAGCCAGTTTATAATTTTACGAAAAATCCTTTGACGAAAGACGGTTTTGAGTTGGGTCGAGCTTTATTTTATGACCCGATTTTATCGTTGGATAGCACAATTTCTTGTGCCAGTTGTCATCAACAAGCGGTCGCTTTCGCACACGCTGACCATGATTTAAGTCAAGGATTTGAAGGAAGAATGGGGACTCGTAACTCTCCTGCACTCTTTAATAACCGTTGGTATCCCGCATTTTTTTGGGACGGCGGCGGCAATCATATTGAGTTAATTCCCTTCAATGCGATTATAAATGAGGTGGAAATGAACCAACCTTTACTGGAATTATTAATTAAATTAAATACACATAAACAGTATTCAAAATCGTTCAAAAAAGTATTTGATATTGATAAAATCAATAGTAAATATTTATTTTATGCGTTGGCACAATTTACGGGGGCTATCGTTTCCGAAAACTCAAAATATGACCAGTTTAAACGCAACGAAACAACATTTACAGAAGCAGAAGAACGTGGTTATAGCTTATTTATAGAACATTGTTCGGATTGCCATACCGAACCCTTATTTACCAATAATGAGTATATTAATAATGGTTTGTCCATCAATAATTCTGGCGATGAAGGGCGAAAACACATTACGAATCGTGCCGATGATTTAGGCAAATTTCGGGTGCCGAGTTTGCGAAATATTGCCAAAACAAAACCTTATATGCACGATGGGCGTTTTGAAACCTTGGCTAACGTTATCGAATATTATAGAACGGGGATTAATGCCGCTCCTACCCTTTCGCCAATTTTAGCCAATGGGATTTCGATTTCCGATACTGAAAAAGCAAATTTATTAACTTTTTTAAATACCTTGACGGACGAAACGTTATTGCAGGACTTGCGTTTTGCGAGCCCATTTTAGTACCATCATTCTCCAGAGTGGTGTGAAAAAATTAAATCTTACACCACTCTGGAGAGTAGTGATACTTGAAAAAAAATCATGGATAAAGCAATCAACCTTGAAGAACAAAAATTAGTTGAAAAGTATTTTGGTGTACGTTTGGAGAAATTATCGCCTGATAAATTCAAGCAGGAGCGGAAAAAATTAATGTCAAAATATCATCCTGATAAATTTCAACATTTTGAAGATGAAACAATTTCTGAAATGGCAACCGAGCGTTTTCAACAGATTCAGAGCCTTTCCGAAAAAATAGAGCATTATTTTAATGGTAAAATTACACTTTCGTTGGACGATAAAATTCGGCAAACTGATGCTATTTTTGCATTTGATAAATTACGGATTGAGATTGTCACCAATGATAAGGAATTAAAATACGATATGTTTGGGACGTATTATCGTTGGTTGACTTTTGGCGAAAGCTTTAATATTCCCAATACGGGAGCTTTTTTGGTGATGCAAGAGGAACATCGAGGGCATCAAATCGGCTTTGTCGAAACCATCAAAATTTTCCTCACTTTTGGGGTCAAAGATGCCGTCGAGGATATTGTCAGCTGGTTCTTTCAAACCATTGACGGACGAGCAAAATCTTTGATTATCGCTGGTAAAAAAATCCCTGTGGAATATGACGCAATGCTAATGGCGATTCGGAGAAAAGCGTTTTTGGAATTGGGAGCATAATGTCTGAACCTATGGAAATTTGAAAATTCCATAGGTTTTTTTGATTTATAAAATACCAATTCAAACAAAATTACAATACGAATCAACACCAATAAAGTCTATGCAAATAAAGTTTATATTATCAATATTCGCACTTTTTACTTTTTTTTATTGCCAGTCTCAAACGACCGAAAAAATTAATTATCAACACTCAATTAGTTATAAACCAACGACTTACGTTTGTTACAAAACAAATAACCCTATCCAAATTGATGGAAAATTAAACGAAACGATTTGGAAAAATACGCTGCCGACAAACGATTTTCAAGACATTGAAGGTAACTTAAAACCACGTCCATCTTTTCAAACAAATGTTAAAATGTTGTGGGATGATGACTATTTTTACTTCGGTGCGTACCTCGAAGAACCGCATATTTGGGGAAAACTGACGGAGCGTGATGCCGTTATTTTTTATGACAATGACTTTGAAATATTTCTTGATCCAGACGGTGATACGCACAATTATTATGAGTTTGAAATCAATGCGTTGAATACGGTTTGGGATTTGATGTTATTGCGTCCGTATCGAGAAGATGGTTTGCCGAAGGTCTTGGATTCATGGGATATTCAAGGTTTGAAAACCGCTGTTTCTATCAATGGCACGCTGAATAATCCGACCGATATAGATAGTTTTTGGACTGTCGAAATTGCGATTCCGTGGGCAGTTTTGGAAGAAATGACTCCGCAAAATTATCGACCTAAAGAGGGTGTACAGTGGCGGGTGAATTTCTCTCGTGTAAATTGGGATATGGATATTTCCAATGGCGATTATCAAAAGCAAAAGGACAAAAACGGTAAAAATTTACCCGAAAAAAATTGGGTTTGGTCGCCACAAGGTTATATTGCTATGCACGCTCCCGAAACGTGGGGATTGGTTCAATTTTCTGAAATTATCGCAGGAACAGATACAACGGCATTTATCATTTCAAACGATGAAAAAATAAAATGGGCTTTACGCCAATTATATTATCAAGAACATCTTTATTTTAATAAAAATAAAAAATATACCGCTGATTTTAAATTGCTCACTTTACCAATTATTGAACTTGAAAATTATGATTTTAAACCGAAAATATATTTATCATATAAGGGTTTTGAAATCGTGGCAAAATCTGCGGATGGAAAAGAAAATTGGGTCATTCGGGAAGATGGAAAAGTGGTCATTCGTGATTAATAATTAGCATATTTTACCCAAAATTCGTTTTTCAAAAAAGTATCAAAACCGAAATATTTTCCAAAAAAATAAGTGCAAATTTCCAAAAACCAAAACCAAAATCATGAAAAAAAGAGCCTTCATAAAATTAGCATCAGCAAGTGCATTATCCTTAATGACGGGAAGTTCATTTTTGAGTTGTAATTCTAAAAGTGAGCAAAAGCAAGTCCTTCAAAGTTCAAAATCGAATTTACCTGATAATTGGATTTGGATAAGACCGAGTTTGGATAAGTCAGACGATGATTGGAAAAAGGCATTTGAGCGGATAAAAAAAGCGGGAATTGATGGTATTTTGCCAGAAGTTTATTCAAGTCATGAAACGCTTTTTGACCATCCGAATTTGCCTGTAAAAGAGCGATGGTTAGAGCGAATTATTCCGTTGGCTCATGCGGCAGGTTTGCAAGTTCATGCTTGGATGTGGACGATGCCGCTAAATAATCCCGATTTAATTAAAAAACATCCCGATTGGTTTAGTGTGAACCGAAATGGTAACCCGTCAAATACGCATCCGGCCTATGTCGATTATTATAAATTCATGTGTCCGTGTAATGAAGAAGTGGCGGAATTCGTAGCAGGAAATGTGGAAGCATTGGCAAAAATTGAGGATTTGGACGGCATTCATTTGGATTATGTACGACAGCCAGACGTGATTTTGGCAGAAGCCTTTCAGCCCAAATATGGTATTGTTCAAGACAAAGAATATCCAGAATACGATTATCCGTATTCCGAAAATTGTCGCAATCAATTCAAGGCAAAACACGGAATTGACCCAATGGATTTAGGCGATGAAGCACCGCAAAATGAAGCTTGGCGGCAGTTTCGTTACGATGCAGTTTCGAATATTGTAAATAATCACTGTGTGCCAATGGCTCGAAAATACGATAAAAAAATCACAGCAGCGGTCTTTCCGAATTGGGAAAGTGTTCGGCAAGAATGGCACAAATGGGATTTAGATGCTTTTCTACCGATGTTGTATCAAGGATTTTATAATGCCGATATTGATTGGATTGGTGAACAAGTAAAAAACGCAAAAATACGTCTAAAAGCGGCGAATAATGATAAGCCAATTTTTAGTGGTTTGTTTTTGCCACATTTAGAAAATCCCGCAGATTTGAAACGAGCGATTGACATTGCGAAAGCAAATGGTGCGAAAGGTGTTTCTTTTTTTGGTGATTTAAAAGAGGAGTATTTGGAAGTTTTGAAATAACATATTTCATATTTTTTATAATTCGTAAAAATGTTTTTTAATAAAATATATTAAGTGACTCATACCTTCACTTGAAGTGAAGGTATAAATTACCATATTACAGAAATAGCAACAATAATGTCAATATGGCTCCGCCCAACGTAAAATACATTCCTTTTCTAAAAACTGAAGTACTCGGCATAAACATCCAAAAAGAAGAAATTACAAAAAATAAAAGAGAAGCTCCAAAAAATATATTTAGAAAAAATAATGGTTCGCCTGATTTTGCTTTATGCAAATGCGTCATTTTATCCAAAACTAAAGGTAATTCTACTTTTGTAAATTTCGCTACACCCGTTGATTTATCATAAGTTCCGTCTTTAAAATAATATATATTTCCTTCTACTTTATCCACCTTAAGCCGTCGCATATCTAAGGCTTGTCCTAATGCTTCTTTTGAAATATTTGGTGCTAATTCCTTCACTACCTCTTCTTTTTGTTTCAAAAAATCAGTATCTCTAAAAATTAAAACGATACCACTTAAAGCATAAACTGCCATAATTCCTGCTAAAAAGAAGCCCAAGTATCGGTGAATTACTCGCATTTTGAATCCAAATGAATTCTGTATTGCCATTGTTTTTTATTTTTTAATTAAATTATTGCGAAACTATCAACTAAAAACTGCCAACTTTTTCGTTATTTTATAAATTTATTAATAAATACTTCTTTATACGCTCGACCAATCGGCACGAGGTTTTTATTTGCTAAATGCAACTGATTACCAACTATTTTTTCAATTTTTGAGGTATTGACGATGTAAGATTTATGCACTCGGACGAATTGTTTATTGTCCAAACTTTCTTCCCAATATCGCAAAGATTCCGAAGATAAATGTTTTTTATTTTCAATTATAATTTCGGTATAATCTGCGTCAGACTTAATGAATAAAATATCGTTAATCGTGATTTTGATTAATTCATAACCTGATTTTATAAAAATGTTTTCTCGCTGATTATCAATGATTTGTGAAGCATTTTCTTCTGTTTTTAATGGTACTTTTGCGACTGCTTTTACAAACCGTTGAAATGAATATGGTTTTAATAAATAATCAACTACACTAAATTCGTAACTCTCCAAAGCATAATCCGAAAAGGCAGTTGTCAAAATAACATGCGGTGGATTTTGCGTCATTTTCAAAAAATCTATGCCCGAAATCTTGGGTAAATGAATATCTAAAAAAATCAAATCCACAGCTTCTACTTTTAAAAATGCCATCGCTTCAATCGCATTTGAAAAGGTCGCTTTCAACGTCAATGTACCAATATCCGTGATGTATTTTTTTAAAATCCGTTGAGCAGGCGGTTGATCTTCAATAATAATACAATTCATTTTTTTATTTTTATTATAAACCTATTAGATTTTTAAAACCTTATGGTTTTTTTGATAATTTAATTTCCAAATCTACTTCGTACCAGTTTTCATCGCTCGTAATTTTCAGTTGGTGAGCATTAGGATAAAGTAATTCCAACCGTTTTCGGACGTTTTCCAAACCAATTCCATGTGTTAAGTTATCAGTATTCGATTGTGGTTGATGGTTGTTTTTACAAATAAATTTAAGAATTCCATTATCTAATAAATCAAATGAAATATCAATTTTAATATTTTCAGTCAAACTTGCGGTGCTGTGTTTGAAGGCATTTTCAATGAAGACAATAAAAATTAATGGCGTAATTTTATAACTTTCTTGAATATTTTTTATTTTTATTTTTATTTCACCTCGCTCCTCAATTTGTAATTCGTTTAGATTAATAAAATCTTGCATTTGGTTGACTTCCTTCAATAAAGACACGAATTCCACTTGACATTCATACAACATATACCGCAAAACTGACGACAATTCTAAAATTATTTTCGGCGTTTTCGGTGAGTTTTCAATAGCGTAAGCGTACAAATTATTCAAATTATTAAATAAAAAATGTGGATTAACTTGCGACTTCAAAAACTGTAATTGACCTTCTTTTACCGCTGATTGCAAAGTTTCTACTTCTTTTTGTTTCATTAAAGCATCCCAACCAAATTTGAAACCCGAAAGAATAGCAACCACAGGGACGACATCAATTAAGGAGAAAATAATCCCCGCAAAAAATTTCCCTCTGGTATCCGGAAAATAGATTTTTTCTAAAATGCCTTCTTCCATAAAAATCGTTGCCGCAAAAACAACAATCAGACTTAAAGCAAATTTACCATATTTTTTTTTATAGAAAAAGCGAGGTAATAAAAAATAATTGCTAAACAAAGCAGCCAGTGCATAATTTAGAAAAAAGGATAATTGATATACCTCAACTGTCCGATGTCGTTTATCAATCGCATAAAAGATAAAAACCAAAATATGTAATAACACTTGGAATATCAGTTCTTTGGAAAACCTCGTTTTTTGTCGTCGTTGTTGAATCATATTCCAAAAGTAGTTTTTCCATTTTAATTACAAAAGTGAATTGTGGTAAACGGTAAAAATTTAGGGGTGAACGACCATTCAAAAATGAGAATTCAAAATTTATAGAAAAGGCTATCTTTGAGAGGTAAAATATTAATTTTTGCGTAACCATGATTAATTACTGCTCACAAAAAATATTGGAAACGTGTAAATTATAAACCAGAAATATGAGTTACCTTTTTGCCTCGAAACGCTTAGGTTTTCGGAATTGGCAAACAAGTGATATTCCAAAAAT
>Ga0306864_1001339_pt1 | contig 10138 bp, 10 predicted proteins | sample AntRauTorckE5430_FD_190448 | JGI IMG/M metagenome (GOLD analysis project Ga0306864, IMG submission 190448) | Saline lake microbial communities from Rauer Islands, Antarctica - Metagenome Torckler E5 #430 (v2) (version 2) | ecosystem: Environmental > Aquatic > Non-marine Saline and Alkaline >...
TCCTGTGCCGATTCCGTAAAATCTTGGTTTATCAATATCTGACCATTGAATTTTGCTTGACATGTTCAACGCTGACAGAAGAGATTAAACCTTGCAAGTTCCATGTGAAAATTCTTCAAGATGTGGAGACTGGCAAGGCAAATGGGTGTGGATAGGTACTGGTTGGCTAGTTCCTGGCTGACTTTGTTGGTAGAATGGAGAATGGAGAAGAAGGTGCCTCCAGCCTCCAGCTCCCTCCCTCCGGCGGGTCTGGATTCTGGATCGCCAGGGAGGGAGGGATCGCACGTTGAACAAAAGGTTTACTATCCCCGGTGGGGGTCGAACCCACGACCTTGGGTTTATTAGACCCACGCTCTAACCAACTGAGCTACGGAGACATTTTCCAAATTTTGCCATTCGAAGGCTCTACTAGGGAGAGGTTTTGTGAATATTTGTATGTACTCAAGGTTGCTCATCAATTTTGTCTGTTGTGACGTAGAAAATCTTCTATCATATGATGGAATAAGAATCAAACTATTATACATGAGGTATCAGTTCAAGACACAGCTACGAAAATAAAATAGAAAAGATGAACTCCTAATACCTAATTTTATTGAAGTAATATGATGGACCTACATGGCAGGGAACTCCCTGATCATCTCAGATACGAAGTCATTGGACACAGTGGACAGATGTCTCAAAACCTCCATGTTTCCATCAATCATATCTGCCTCATGGTAAGAAACACCCCATTTCTTACAAAAGCTATCCACGAGTGTGTGACACTTCGCCAAGTTGTGACGAGGCATGGTGGGGAAAAGATGGTGCTCAACCTGATACTGAAGTCCTCCGCAAAACCAATCCACAAAGAACTGGGGCATTCCGTGTCCTCCCGTAATGTTACGAGTGGTGGTCACCTGTAAATTCCAAAAATCGGGACGTTTCTCAGCTTCATAAGTGGCCATTCCGTTGTGTCCGAGACCAAATACGAGGGCGAGGAAGAGTCCAGAGGAGCATGTAGCGGTCATCCAATACATTGCTGAATATGCAAAGGACCACTCTCCGAATTTGCAGCAAAGTGCAAGGTTCCATGCATGGAAACATAAGAGAAGTGCGGGTTCTGCAATGGGATACGCTAGTCCCTTCCTTTTAAACTCTTCCTTTGCGTTTTCGGAAGCGGCACCAAGACCCAATGCAGCCTTGAACGACTCATTCAACCACGAGATGCGGGCAAGGAGGAGAATGGGAAAGTATGTGAATGCCTGGAATTTAATCGCTAGCTTGACAAAACCAGTATCCTTTCCGTCTTTCTCGAGTTCCCTTAGAGACTGAGCCTGTTCCAGAGACCAGGCCAAAAGGGGCATGGTATCAATATCAGGATCTCCATCCTGACTCTCTGGAGAGGTGCTGTGGAGATTGGTAACAGCATGGTGGCCGTTGTGCTTATTCTTCCACCAAGAGACCGAGAATCCTTGCATCAGATTACCCCAGAAGAGACCGACCATGTCTCCGAATAAACGGTTTTGGAAAACTTGGTGGTGCAGAAAGTCATGGGATAACCATCCGCACTGCTGCCAGAAGAGTCCGAGCAGCAATGCAGAGGCAATGTGCACAGGGGCAGAATCGGAGTAGACCACCATTGCAACAGCAGTCGCCCACATGGCCATGTTAAAAAGGCACTTATAGAGGTAGAAACCCTTCTTGGATTTAAACATTCCAGCTTTGATCATTTGCACTCTCAAATCTCTGTAACCCTTTTCGAAATCGAGCTGTTTCTGATCTTTGTTTACAACGGATTCAGGAATGAGTTCACCCTTGAAGAAAGGCTTCATGGTCTTCATTGATCCAGTGGCGTGGAAAGCAGCAAAGATATCAGTCATATCGTCTCCAGCATGGGTGAAGATGACAGCTCCACCTGGATGCTCGTACCAGTCGGATACGTCATATACTTTGTTCTGGTGAACGACCCAGGCATCCTTGGGGGTGTGGTGCTTCTTGACCTCTTCCCAGGTATACCTTGGCACCATGAGTTTATCCTCCTTAGTCTTCAGTACGGCTGCTCTACCTCCTTTTCCCATGATGAATTAATTGATTTTTGGTGAAAGTGGTAATTAGCAATGCGTGCCTTGTCCTTTGAATCGGAAAGTGAGAAGTTGGTGAAAAAGCGGGGTTTGTTTCCCAGTCCATCTGGAAAAAAAAAGTCGGCTCCTGGTGTTGCTGACTCGACTGGTGGGCATTGGGAAAAAGAACGTGGCCAAACCGTTGATTCTCGGAATGATGAAGAAGAACATTTGGCTTTTCGTCACTTGAGTTATTGCGCGAGAACGATTGTATCTTGAAGGGATCCAACCGAACTCCAACCGACCAGAAAAGTCGACGACCAAAATGGTTCGAGGGATCATCACAACCAAAAATGCGGGAAATGTTATCCCTGATTCTCAAGAAGGGAAGAGAGAGGCCTTTAGTTTTGAGAGCACTCCCTCGTTTTTGTCATCGTTTCAGATTTTAGATAAAAATCCAAAACCATCATGACCAAAACGCATGAAACCGAACACAAAAGACAAACTCTTGTATCTACCAGTAGCTTCTTGTAGCTTTCTAGTTATATATTAGATATTATCCTATCACCCTAACACTTATTGAGAGTTCTGCCAGTCATTCCCAATACTAACACTGTCATCTATAGAATACCTACCTTGACGGTTGAATTTATGATAACTTAATTTAGTTCCTTTTACATGATACTTTTGGGAAAGACCCACAGAGAAGCTTCTCAACGTATACAAGGATGGACAGTTTCAACTCAAGACCTCATGGAACAAACGCATTTCTAGCTGGTGCAGTATCTGCATCATTGATGTGGAGTTTCGCCTCCTGGTACAAGAGTGTGTGGAAGGGCGATAAAATACAAAAAAGAGAAGACGATGAGAAAAGTGTTGAATTGCATCTACATGATGATGATATCCAAAAACTTACAAAACACAGAGAAGAATCATCTCCATCGTCCCTCATTTGCAATCCATGGAAAGCGAAAGAAGCAATTCAGTACCGTCAACTCCTGGAATTAAGGGAATCGTTGATTGAGCATTCGAAGAGGACTTCACTGCTGCTTCTTGACAAAATATTGAGTCAAAGTCAGACCTTTATTGGTGAATTGCCCACGAGGAAACGGTTGAGATGGCCGTGGGAATCATTGCGAAAGCATTTATCAAAAGAGAACGATAGTGGAATTGATGGAGATGGAGTGCATTCGTCGGAACATGCGGCTGGAAAGAAAACATCTACCGGCGGCAGTGAAGAATCCTTCTCTTCCATGGATGAAAATCCTAGCATTCAGAATGTATCTTCCGATAAGAGCCATTCACAACAACATGATGAAGAAAGAAAGGAAATATGCATTGGCTCAATATTTGGTCTGGACGTAGGCGGGACGTTGTCAAAGCTTGTTTACTTTGAGAAAATGAGAGATGATCCAAATTGTGCGCAGAAAGACCAGAGCTCTCGCTCCATGTGGGAGACGTTCTCGGATGAGAGCACTGCGCGTAGACATAGCAGCATTAATCGCGATGATCTTTCGCGAACTAATTCTGCGGAGCACTTTCGAGCGTCTTCTGCGGAAGTGTTCAACTTTCATGAATCATGCTCGGAAGATGATTTGCAGAGTACTACTTATCCGCTGCATTCGCCATGCAACTCGCCAGATCTTGCGATGAAGCGATCACACTCGCTCTTTGACTTGACCTCCAAGAAGGCCAAACGAGAAAAGGCGCTTGATAGATTCTATGAATTTGCCAATAGATTAGATACCTATGATACCGATGTGAAGGATAAGAGTCTCTCTTTTTATTCCAGGGCTCTGGGTGGAGAAATTCATTTCATACAGTTTGAAACAAGATTTCTACCAGAAGCCATGGATCTGATTAAGATCAATGATTTGCATTTGAACATATCCAAGATGGGAGCAACTGGTGGAGGTGCACATAAATATGCAGGCAAATGGGAACAAATGTTGGGAATTGAAATTGCAAAGCAGGATGAATTAGATAGTTTAGTTGCAGGCATGCAATTTATCCTTTCTGATGTTGTGGGAGAGTGCTACACTCTTCTTCCCAAAAGTAATATTGATACTGACAAGGTCCACAATGAGAAGACAAGAGACAGCAATGATATTGATACACCTCAACAAAACTGTCCTTCTGTGGACGATGATCCGAAAGACTCCAATCATCCTAAACCAAACGAGGAAGAAGACAAGTCAACTTCCCCATCGACTGATGAACAATCAAAAGAGAAGAACAAGTGTTCAGATCAATATTGGTGGTCGAGAAAAGTTAAAAGAGATTTTGTGGCAAAAAATGACTCTTACCCGTATCTGCTCGTCATGATAGGCACCGGAGTCAGCGTCTTGCGTGTAGATGGGCCGCGAAAACATGAACGTATCTCTGGGTCGTCGATTGGTGGTGGTACATACTGGGGTCTTTGTCGACTCTTGACAGATGTCGAGCACTTTGACAGTGTCTTGAATCTTGCTGAGAAAGGAGATCCATCCAAGGTTGACATGTAAGTTTGTATTGATGTGTTTGCTGGAATCTTGTCTTCGTGTCTACAAATATTCACACCACTTCTATCATTATTGCTAATAACAGGATGGTTGGTGACATTTATGGAAAAGATAGCAATGCCTTGGATAAGCTTGGGTTAACGGCTGATATTGTAGCATCGTCTTTTGGTAAATTGGCTGCTAAGCAAGATCCCGCTGCAGGACTGAAGCAAGAAGATTTGGCTCGAGCTTTGCTATTGATGGTCACCAATAACATTGGTCAGGTGGCATATCTGAACGCGAAACTGCATGGCACGCAGAGTATCTATTTCGTTGGTAACTTCCTTCGGCATAATAACATTTCTCAACAGCGCCTGTCCTACGCAATCAATTACTGGTCGAGGGGTAAAATGGAAGCTTTATTCCTGGAGCACGAAGGTTATTTTGGAGCTCTCGGAGCCTTTCTGCTTCACCAAGGCATCAGTTCTGATAAGGATGGGAACGTTGCACAATCCAAGACCGAAATGAACAAGCATGTTGGAAAGAAAGCTAGGAAGAGGGCATTGTCCTTTTAGTGTTTTAAGATGTGTTGTAGAAGTACTTCTTGTCTTCTTTAATGCGCGTAGGCACCAAATGATCCATGCGGTTATTCCATCTTTTGGGTCCGACATGTTGGATGTAATTCTTACGGCGGGCAAGTTCGTGAGTCTGTTTATTCCATTGTACCAATTTATTTTGCACTGGCATGAAGATCTAGACTGGCATGTGCAAGTTGTCAATTGCGACATAAGAGCATTCATGAAAAATATTCAATGCGAAAAGGAAGACTGTACGAGAAGTGTGGAAAGTTGTCAGTGATATCGAGACTGTCAGCGAAGCTGAGGATAGTGTCCAAACTCAAGGACAACACATCTTGATTGCGAGGCTAGTAGTCTTCCTATTCTTAAGACGCTGTAAATGCATCAGAGGAACAAGTGCTGTGAATCCCCAAATTGCGCATCGTCTTTAGGATGACGTACTGCACATGCTGCGCGAGAAGTAGATTCCTTGCATTAGGAAATTTGACAAAAGCAAATGGTAGATACTGGTTTAAATCACTGTGATTCATGAACTAAACCACTCTAGATTTTGTTCGATTACCCTAGTCTATTATCAAGTTCAATTACAATTTCGTTTGTTCAAACTCAAGCTCTCCTTTTTTCTCTTTTTTTCTTTTGTTTATATTTAGGAACAAGGCACTACTATTGCCGAAATGTCAATACAGCACATACCTAGTACGAAGGCACCTTCAAAGGCACCTTCAAAGGCAACTATAGGGGTCTTGGGGGTACAAACAGCAGTACTAACTCTTAATTTTTTGGATAACTAGTAGGGTGCTGAGAAACCGCTTAAAATAATACATTCATCTGAAGCCTAAACCACATCTCGATCATGAATCATCATTCATAATTGGGACCTCTATCATCAGTATCATGCAAACGAATGGTGCTATTCCCATGTATGTAATCAAGAACAGTCACTATTGGTGACGCAGAATTCTGTGCGATCAACTTGAGTAGTGGTACTATTCGTAGTAGTAGATGAATAGTAGAAGGATTCTAGACTACTATCATTGGTGCTGCTGGTGTTGTTGGCATATCTTATCGCATCATGACCTGACTGCCTCCTAGCACAGGAATCACATGCTAATCTTTGTTTGGTGAGCATATTTTTCCAGGCATACACTATGCTAGTTCCATTGAAAATCTTTTTGCCAATCTTCGGCACAGGATCTTGACGTGTCCTTCTCAGCCCAATACTACCTTTCACTAACTCATTAACAAACAACACACAAGATACAATAGAGTACCAGTTATTTGCACACTGGATTTTTGAATATGCAATGCTATCTTTTGCTCTAAACCTATGATAAAAGTGGCGCGGAATGAAGAATGGGGCTTGGGGTTTTCGCTTCATAATTTGATCAACACGACGGAACGGAACAACAACCAACAACAAAGCCAAACAAAGAACATAAAAACACATTAAGATTTTCAAACAACTCCTCTTCACTATTTCTGTCACGAAGTCTTTCCCAATTGAATTATTCTCGACAATATCAGGCTAGCATTACACAGAACAGATTGCATGAAAAGGGGATTGGAGTTGGAGTTTGAGTAATAAAGAATAAAGAAAATAGGCAACACAAAAACAAGCACCATTGATCACATATCAATCAACAAACCAACCTACGCGATTTATAATGCAGCAATCGTCGAGTATTTCAATTTCAACCAATCTTGTGACTCTAAGTGTTCATGATTCTTTAACATTTGATGGCGTAGAAATTGCAATCAATCCCGATGTGTTCATAACCAAATCATCAGTGCCTCCACAACACAGTAGAAATCCAAGTTATGTCTCAAATGCGACACAATTTATATCCATTCCACCTCCATCTCCAATATTACCAGCTCCACATATGATCGCATCGCCAATAATGCTTGGAACACCAGTCAATGTGCAAAGACCAAACGATGATTCCTCGAGATCGATTGATTCACCCAAACTCAACACAACGATTCAACCCGGGGATATTGTCGAAATCAAAATATGGGATAAAAAAACAAGGCATACCAACCAGTCATCATCGTCGTCGTCGTCGTTATCGCCAGATGGTAAAGGCAGAAAACAAATGAGCGTAGGGGTGAGTGGTGCTTCCAAGCAAAATGAATCCATCTTGATCAAGGCAGCTTCCAAATTGCAACAACAGATTTCTCCTCCATCCATCTTTCATCCACTTTCGGAACAGAACAGGGAAAGAACAAAATCTTCATCCAGACCGCCCATCGTGCCACGTAGTAGCAGTAATGGCAGTGGTACCCAAGGACTATCTTCGTTGGCTACTTCGCCGAAACATGCTTCAAACTCTCCAACCATTACTCCACCCAAACCAGTAAACCTCTTTTCGCGTAGAAGTGATGTACCAGATGTGGGTGATGGAGAGAATGTGGCACAAACGTCTGATATTCCCGTCATCCCTCAATTATTGAGACCAAGAAATTTTCCCGATGGCTCTTCTCCAGAGAAAGGAACTCAAAATCGCTGGGGGTTGAATCTGACTCCGACCGCATCAAATGCGGCATTAGGATCACTCGCAAAGCCATCAGAAGAAGAGGCTGAGGATAAGCATGGAAAGACAGGTCGCGGAGATCAGGCTTTGACGGTGATTGAACCGTTGTCGAAAGATCAAGCGGATTTGGGTGATGGAGCATCATCGATAATGGATGGGAAACATAGTCGGATCTCATCTCTTGGGAGCTCAGTTTCGCACGTCGATGAAGGAGAACAAGCTAAACTCGTTGATCCCTTCGAAGCAATTTCGAAAACACACAATTTGCGCCTAAAATTTGTCACTGCAGTCACAGACAAAAGTCTTCGAACGCTGAAAGCTGGAGGAAGAACCCAGATAAGTATCTTGAGGCAAATTGCGGATTTGTATGAGTTGTCATCCTATGACATGGTGACCATTACAAAATTTGATAAAGACGAGGAAGAGAGTGTGCAGAATTCCAGTTGTGCTGATTATGTTACCATGACTATCAAAGATCAGTTCATATCACGTGGAGAAATGGTATGTTCGAAATTTTTCTTTCTTTAAACGCTCCACCAATTTGTCCAAAACTCAAATCATTAACCTTATATTGCTCTTTCTCATAAATATTTGACAGTATCAGTTTCAAAACGCATTTTTGGGAAAGTGGATCTATGCTGGAGAAAGGCTGTCTACAAGTGAAGGTGTTAGAGGAACGGTAATGGATATGAGAAATGGAAAGGAAGAGTTCAAGTCCGGCTTCATCACGGAAGATACAAAAATAACTTGTCGAAGTCGCAGCGCAAGAATCATTTGGCTCGTTCAGATATCTTCTGAGATGTGGGACTATGCGTCGCCCTATGAAGATGGCGAAGGCGCGGAAGGTACACCCAGTGGAGAGGCGGGATGCGAGATCTACTTTGATAAATTTGTGTCCTTTGTACTCAAGTAAGTAGTATGGAAAGATCATTGAATGTTACCACGCATATTAGTGTTTTTCCTAATCATATCTACCCACTTGATAGGCTGTTTGAAGAATGGAAATCACTTGAGGTAAGCCTTGATAGTATCTTTTTTTCAAAACCTTCAATTTTCAAATGTGTTCTAACTTACATTTTGTATCTTGATGGACAGACAAGCCATTCTCTAACAGTTGTCTTCTTCTGTAGAACATTCATCATTCCCAACAAAAGCAATGGTCCAGCATTGAATCTTCAGGGTTGTGTCTCTGATGCCATATTAAAGGATGTTGATGGAAGACTATACGAGGATTACTTTAAAGTTATCATTGAAAATGAGAATTGTGCAGATTGGGAATCTTTAGTCACAAAAATAAAGAAGGCATTTATTAGATATCCAGAAGAAGTTGGTTGGAAGCTAACACCAGAATGTTCACGGCTACCATCCTTTGCGGCACAAGGTAACATTCTTGAAGCTATCAACACTGCCCTCAACATGTTACAGCATCATTTCATTGATCGGGATTTGCATCGCTGTGGAAATAGTATTCTAGTTGTTTCTGCAGGGTCTGGAGTCTTTGAAGTTGATAAAGGTCTTGCAGGAATAACGAAACAGAGAATGATGGACAACGGAATTGGTACGTGAATAGAATGCAGATATTTGATTATTACATGTAATCCGATTAATCAATATGCTAACACACACTGTTTGCTAAATGAACAGGAAGCGACTTGCTTTCGTTGGGATTACCTCCGTTGCATTTAGCACCGTTCATGCTTTTCAAGGTAAGCTAAGTTTGCCAATGGGAAGATTAATAAAAACATCACAGGACATCTAATCATTGTTCTTTTTTACTGTTGTACAGGAGAATCATAGTCAAAATCAAGATAATATAAATGATTTTGACAATGACTGGCGAGCCTACTTTGAGATACCTCATTGGATGCATTTATCTTATGTAAACTATGATGGTGTTGAGCCAGCGCCTTCCGAAGGCAATGCAGAGGTGCCAAACAACGATGAAGGTGGTACCGAGCCTCCCAAGGTCAAGACCTTCGCTAACGGATTCATAGTTCATGACAAAAAGAAGAGTGATACCTCAGGCAAAGCAAATTCTTCCAACAAGCAGCTAAAAGATTTAACAATATCACAGCAGCAGCAAAAACATGTAACTTCAGCAAGAGATTTCGAAGACATTTTAGAAGCGTGCCGCCCCAGAAATCGAGGGTCCTCAACTGGTTGTACTTCTCCTGCTCTTCTGTCACAGCTTAAATTGTTTGGTCTTGTTGGGGAAAAGAATGAGACAAACATATCGAACATCATTGAAGGTGATGAGGTTGCAGAGAGCTCGTCTCAAGCGCCAAAGGAGTGGAACTCAATAAATCTCGATCATCCTGACTTAAGCCCTGCCCAAAGCATGAGTGCCATCAATGATCTTTATGGAGCACATAGTCCTAACTCCTCCTATTCATCAACGCCATCTTCAATATTTGCGAGCAACCTTACTATGATTCTAGGAAGATCTCCGTGTAATATCCATCACGCATCGCCTTACTTGAAGCTCATTCAGATCCAACAAGCTCCAA
>Ga0306864_1001340_pt1 | contig 10123 bp, 14 predicted proteins | sample AntRauTorckE5430_FD_190448 | JGI IMG/M metagenome (GOLD analysis project Ga0306864, IMG submission 190448) | Saline lake microbial communities from Rauer Islands, Antarctica - Metagenome Torckler E5 #430 (v2) (version 2) | ecosystem: Environmental > Aquatic > Non-marine Saline and Alkaline >...
ACTCGCACTTGCCTGCCCTGCGAAGCCGCAGGGCGTCATGGCATCTGGTGGGACATCTGTTCGGATCGAACGCGTTTGTTGTGGGGTGGCATTTCTTCGGCTTTTGAGAACGGAAGAGTGCGACGAAATATTTGGTCTCCCCCAGCATCCCGCTACGTCTCCCCAATAATAATAACAATAATAATAATAATAATGACAATAATAATATTAATAATAATAATAATACTGATAAGAACAATTATAATAATAAAAAAACAATAGTTGTGTTTACCCTATTTTTTGTTTATGCAATGACACATCACGCTACTCCCATTAGAAACACGCTAAGCTACCCCCATATTAGGTTAAGCAAAAGCGTCGCCGCCGATATTCGAAGGCTCAAGTGTCAGCGTGGTACTTCTCCCTGGAACGCGGTGGTCGAAATTCCTGCCGAGCAATTTCGAGCGCTTCGGCGACTGCTGCGGCCTTCTGCACAGCAAACACTGAACACCCCAGTAGTGAGATTGTGGGGTTTATTTCACAGAGGATGCTCCCAGTCAACCGCTGCGATTTCACGTTGTAGTGCAACACCAATTTCTTTAGTAGTAACGGCGCAACTCCCATCCCCACCGTCTTCAAACAAAATCCCATTAAACGCATCCTCAAACTGCAGCATGTGCTGGATCCGAAGGAACCTACGAGCTCCACCGTGAAGGTTTCGACTTTGAGCAATACTGGTGGCAAGCGGCTGTTTCGCTCCCTCCTCCTCCTCCAGCTTTTCCTTGTAAAGCCTCCACGAGTTCGCTATAATTCTTTGCACCGAGGAATCAAATTCCTTGGTGGCTGGAACCAGCCACGACTACCAGATCGTATCTTGAACACATGGATCACCCAACTACTCGCGGACCGATTCGAAACCATCCCATCGCCGCGCAGATACCATCTCTTTACCGTAGGCCAAATGAATTTGTGATAGCAGTGTTCCAGTTGAGTCCGAACCTGCTGCTTGACCTGGACAGATCGCATCTTGAACACATGGATCACTGCCATATCCTTCCACTCGGGCATGGTGGCGGCTCAGCACGTAAGTTCAAAAAGCTTGATAAAAACAGCTTGATAAAACTGGATCGGCGTCGGAGTGCCCGCTCGTTTTGAGGATGACAGCTTCAAAATACATGAACACTAAGAAGCCGTGCTTCTTTTCCGCCAAGCACAAATTTGCAATCTGGCTAACTATACACATCAATCAACGGTGCAATTGAACTGGACGTGCGAGTGCTGCGCTTCCAGTGCTCGGATACGCGTCGTCAGCTGGCACAACTTTACCGTGAGGCCCTTCAGCTTCGGACAGCTCGCGAGTATTGCAATGACAGATGCATCCGTAATGCTACTCTCAGAGACGGACAGTGTCTTCAAGTTGCGGCACTGACAAAGGGCGGTTAAGCCGACGTCAGTGATTTCATGTGGTCCGCCAAAGTTGATACACTCTAAGTTTATGCATCGTCGTGCTACAGCTGCAACCCAGTCGTCCCCAGCGCCTGTGCATATGACTCGAATATTCTTCACCACGTTTCCAGCCCACCTTGCTAGGATTCGGTCGAGCTTCTGGGCGCACGGCGTCCCTAAGACTTGGGACACGCTCTCGTCGAGGAAGCATGTTCGTGATCCGGCGGCGGACAGGGCGCGCCACGTGGATCGACTGAGTACGCCGCGCGAGTTCGCGACGGCAAGGGCGCAGATCAGAGTCTCGCTGATGGGCCAATTTGGTGCTCTTCCTCCTCCTCCTCCTTCTCCTCCTCCTTCTCCTCGCGCGTAAGTGCTTGAGCACTTACGCAATGACACATCACGCTACTCCCATTAAACACGTTAAGCTACCCCCATATTAGGTTAAGCAAAAGCATGGAACGTTCGTTACCGCATGGGACTCCACAACTCCACCTTCGCACCACGAAAGTTTGATGCTGCCAGTCGCACTTTATGAACATTCTTCCTTAATAGGACCACGAGCGCCCTCAAGCAAGCCTCATTCATGGCATCCTTTTTGCCAGCATTTGTATTGGGGTGATAGCCAGAATGCCGAATGGCAAGTCGTCGCCCTGTTCGAAACTATGAGGAAGCTGCAGCCGTACTTGGACTCCTCGACCCACATGCTGCAGTCGTGAACAAGCATCCAAGTTGTTTCCACCACATAGTGGAGCATTCTTCCTGTTTGTTGTGTGGGCACATGCTCGAAACATATATAGACGCACCTGAATCAGATTATATCTTCGTGGACCTGCCGACGAAGAATGATTTCTAGCCGTGCTAGAAAGTTCGTTTCCGCATGGGACTCCCCAACTCCACCTGAGCGCTCCACAAAGCCATGGATTACATTCAAAATGATCCACTCATCCTCATCCGTCTCGGCCTCAGAGCGGTCAACTAACTCGCGAGGTGCCTTTCCGGGCAACCCAACAACCAAGTCAGCTGCAAGTGTGAAACGAGACAGAAGGTCAGGACAAAAAGATTGGCTTCTACACTTGAATCAAAATGGCTACGAAGCCTAATCGTTATAACTCAAGTAATGGGTACAAACACACTAAACACAACAGCGCTCTGGGGTCACTTCTGGTCCCTTCTGAGGTCACTTCTGGTCACACTTCCGGGATCACTTCAGGGGTAACTTCTGGTCACTGCACCCGCCGCCTCCCCCTCCCACTCTAACTACACATATATTGCAGACATGAAAGAATTATAATACTACCATTTGTGTGTCGGAATTCTGAATTAGCGGATCGCCTTAAGTGTCGAGATTGGAAACTAGAGACACTGATATTGGATCTTTTTCTTCTTTTTTGAATCACGAATCACTAATATCGTCAGGCTTCAGTTGGTCGGAGCAACTACCACACGTCTTGGACGCGAAGATACCAAGGAGCCTTAACTTAAGGAGGTCGGCTGAGGTCGGATGCGGAAACGCCGCCGACCTGCGTGGGTGCTGCAGATCACCGCCGCTTCTTATTCATGGCCGTGCGATCCAGATGCCAAGTCGTCCAGTTTTGCGGTTGCTGTTTCCATTCGCTGACGCGTCTTTGCCGGTCCTCTCAGCTCTGCTCCTCTATGGGTTGCGCACCATTGATTTTGTCGAGAGGGTTGGCGTAAGAGCGCTCGCTCCCCCTTCTCCTCGCTTCAGGCTTCAGTAGCTTGGCCTTGCACCGCGAGGGCGGCTGTCTCCCCTCGGCTGCCTTTTCCGCCCCAGGCCTCATTATCCTGCGGTCGGCGAACTCGCCCTTCCCGATGAATGCCTTGAGGTTTCGCAAGCCACCGTATTCCTGGTTAACCATGGCAGTGAAGCGTCAATCCCGCCGCTGATTGCATCTCTTAGAATCGCAGTTGTGCTTCTCCGCGTCGAGCTTCTTGAACTGAACCTGCTGCTCAGTGCCATACAATTGGTTCTGCAATTTCTTCACGACAGCTGTCACACAATCGGTTGTCAGCTTTCGCTTCGCTCGGCCCTCCTGCGGAAACGCCTGGAGGGCCTCTTCCCTGCGTCTCAAGAGTTGCAGTGATGCTTGCGAAGCACCGCCACGCCAGCTTGGAAGTTCTCCTCTGAGTATGCGCAGTGGGGGCAGCTGAGCATCAATAATTCATGCTCATGCTCTTCTGGGGTCACTTCCGGGATCACTTCTGGGATCACTTTTGGGCGTTTCAACTAACATGCAACGAATTCTGGAAGCACTTTATATTTATTTCAAGTAACACGCAAAGGCTGCGGAGACGCCGCCGACCTTCAATTCAGAGAAGGCAGTTCCTACGAAGGTCAGCTGCGGAAACGCCGCCGACCTTCAATTCAGAGAAGGCAGTTCCTACGAAGGTCAGCTGCGGAGACGTCGCCGACCTTCAATTCAGGGCAGCCACCTCACCTGCGGTCAATTCAGAGAAGCACCTCTCACCTGGCGTGACGTTGCCAACGCGAGCTGAAAAATTAAGTGATCGCAGCCGCGGGGCGTAACGGTGCCAGCTCTAACTAAAACAAATAAACACTCGCACAGCGCAGCCGCAGGGCGCTACGTTACTAGTTCAAGCGCCTTCATCTCTCACCCATAGAGCATGACTAACCAGCGGGAACATCATCGCCAGCGGCGCACTTGTCAAACCAGCGGGAACATCATCGCACTTGACATCATCGTTATCGATCCACGAGATTGTCTTAGGGCAATACCTTGCCAGCCGCACGGTCCCCTCTTCTAGCGCACTAGCAGGTAAATTGTTTGTCCGATCCATGCTAATAACAGCAGCTTTGGCCCTGGACAACGCACTGTACAACAGCGCGAAGGTCCCTTGTTCCTGGTCAATCATTTCTAGATGTGCTGGCTCGAAGTCCATGTCATTAAGCAACTTACGCAACTCTTCTGTCGACTTCTCCAGACAAACGTTCCACATCACAACAAGTGTTTGGTCTGGTGCAGTAGAAGAGGCTACAGTCGTTGTTGCGCCTTCTGCTTCTGCTGCTTCTTGTGCTTCTTCTGCTTCTTTTGCTTCTTCTGCTGCTGCTGCTGCTGCTGCTGCTACCTCGCACCTGTATAAATGAAACCATAGCCAATCGAGATCGTCGCCACGCATAAAATGGTAGTAACCGTAGACCTGCATGTATGCTTCGGCCGAGAACGGACATTGGGCATGGCTGGCCCTCCAGCATGTTTGCATGGCCCTGTGCGCGTATAGAGATTCGCTAAGAGCATACGGCCATGATAAAGGTCCATCGCCATACTGTCGCGGAGTGAACTCATGTGCACCACTCCTTCGCCATAATGAATACATTGATGGGGCACCTGCAGGATCAGCTGGGGCACAGCGCGATGCTTGGTCGTCTACCATGTTGCTTTGCCTGCCTCGAGCAAAGAATGGCAGCCAGCACGCAATCGCCAGCCAGCTCTCGCTTCGAAGCCTGGCCCTCCTGCGGAAACGCCTGGAGGGCCCCTTCCCTGCGTCTGTAGCGTTCAGCAAAATAAACTGGATGATGTTCGGTTTTGCAAAATAGCTTGAACCATTATTATGGCTACGGAGAAGAGGTTAGTTAGTTATCCAGACCGAACAGTTATATCAACGACTGGCGAGTTAGTCTGTCGTCTGGGGTCACGGGTCGCTACTGACTGGGGTCGCTACTTACTGGGGTCACTACGGCGGTCACTACTGGGGTCGCTACTGGGGTCACTGCTGGATATATGCGAGCGGATCCTGCTGATTGAGCCGAGCAGGCGAAGCGAGCGGAGCGATTGGACATTGGAGCGAGCGGAGCGAGTGGATACAGGACTTTCAACCGTTCCAACACTTTAACATGTTGGGTTTTAATGATTCGCGGTTTCGGGTCATCGGTGTATCTGTTCAACCTGAACATCATTTTGATCTCCTCCCTGACCCACCAAATCTTTGTTTTGACAATACTATCAGTGCGATATGCTCATTTTAACACTTTTTCATTTGTTTCCGACTCCACAGCCGCCCAGTGCGAAAAGAAGTATCAACGAAATGCGACGATTGGGTGTCAAACAGTTTCAACAACAAGCACTTTTTATTTGTTTCAAGTAACGCGCAAAGAACTCTGGAATGGAAGCGCGGCGAAGGCAGCCCACCTTCAATTCAGAGAAGGCAGTTCATACCTACGAAGGTCAACCGCGGATAGCAGTTCCTACGAAGTTCAGCTGCGGAGACGCCGCCGACCTTCAATTCAGAGAAGGCAGTCACCTCTCACCTCCGAGGCCTTGAAGGGCTACGCGTGTCCATTACAACTCTTGGCCAGTCCCTTGAAACCATTGCATGCGTCTGGTGCGTCAATGCCTCCTGAGGTGATCATCTGCACCCATGATGCAATTAAACCATTGCAAATCATCTGCGGCTTGACTGCTTGGGGTGGCCTTGCCGCTTGCGCAGCCGCTTGCGTGGCTGCCGCTTGCGCAGCCGCTTCATTTTTTGAAATGCCTTCAAATAGGGCCGCAGCGCCAATTTTCTCTTGACCTTCTTTGCGCCAATTTTCTCTTTGATCTCCATCACCGTTAGCGCCGTCTTTGCAGTCGCTAGCGTCTCCTTCGTCCGCTCCCAATGCGACGCCTCAACCGCAACCGCCTCCGGTGAGGCATCCAACTCCTTAGCAATAACAACAGCCGACGCCATCTCCGCCATCGCCAACGCCACCTTCGCCGCCGCCACCGCAGTCGTAAATCGGTGGAGAGGACCAGCATCACCTGCGAGATGCAATCTGTCCTGTATCACCTGCGAGAGGTCCAACACCTCCATCACCTGCGAGATCACCCCACGTGTACGGTTACCGCCACCTAGTTCTGCAATCTGCTCTGTATCACCACCACCACCACCACTACCACTGGCGCTCCCACCAGGGCAAACGACAGTGACGCTACTTTTGACTTGAACATCGCGCCTCCATCCAGCCTGCCACCACAGTCGAACGACAGGTTTCGCTTCGAGGTTTGGCCTTCCTGCGGAAACGCCTGGAGGGCCGTAAACATCACCCCTCCGAGTGACATCACCATCACACGCTCGTAGCTCTCGCGTAGCGATGCGCGCCACCTCCGCAACCAACTTGCGCGCCACCTCCGCATCCGCCTCGGCCACGATCCGCCGCCCAGTCGCATCCCCAACGGCATCAAGCCTCGCACACTCCGCAGCATAACCCGCCGCCATAGCCTCCTCCGCCTCCGCCACCACCACCTCCATCGCCATCGCCATCGCCGCCAGCTGATGCTACTTTACGTAGCCTTACTGCTCAGCCTTGTGCGTTCAGTGGTCAGTAAAATAAACAGGATGGTATTCGGTTTTGCAGAAAAGCTTGAAACAAAATGGCTACGGAGAAATGTTATTGATGCAAACCGAACAGATATATGCGAGCGGATCCAGCTGATCAAGCCAAGCGGGCGGAGCGAGCGGAGCGATTGGACATTGGAGCGAGCGGGGCGAGTGGATACAGGACTTTCAACCGTTCCAGTACTTTAACATTTTGTGTTTTACTGTTTCGCGGTTTCGGGTCAATGGCGAGATATCTGTTCAACTTACGCATCCTTTTGATCTCCTCCCTGACCTACCAAATCTTTGTTTTGACAATACTCTCAGAAGTGACCAGACAGAAGTGATCCCAGAAGTGACACCGGAAGTGACCAGAAATGACACTGGAAGTGACCAGAAGTGGCCCCACAAGTGACCCTGGAAGTGACCCCAGAAGTGACCCTGGAAGTGACCTCAGAAGTGACCAGAAGTGACCCCAGAAGTGACCAGAAGTGATTCCGGAAGTGACCCTGGAAGTGATCCCAGAAGTGACCAGAAGTGGCCCTGGATGGAAGTGACCCCAGAAGTGACCAGAAGTGACCCCAGAAGTGACCAGAAGTGACTCCAGAAGTGACCCTGGAAGTGACCCCAGAAGTGACCAGAACAGAAGTGAAGTGACCAGACAGAAGTGACCCCTGGAAGTGACCAGAAGTGACCCCAGAAGTGACCCTGGAAGTGACCCCAGAAGTGACCAGAAGTGACCCGGGGAGTGACCCCAGAAATGACCAGAACGGAAGTGACCCCAGCAGTGACCAGAAGTGATCCCAGAAGTGACACTCGATCGAAGTGACCCCAGAAGTGACCAGAAGTGACACTGGGATGGGAGTGACACCAGAAGTGACCAGAACAGAAGTGAGCCCAGAAGTGACCAGAAGTGACCCCAGAGAAGTGACCCCAGAAGTGACCAGAACAGAAGTGACCCTGGGAGTGACACCAGAAGTGACCAGAAGTGACCCCAGAAGTGACCAGAAGTGACCCCGGAAGTGACCCTCGAAGTGACCCCAGAAGTGACCAGAAGTGATCCTTGAATTGAAGTGACCCCAGAAGTGACCAGAAGTGACCCCAGAAGTGTCCAGAAGTGACTCCAGAACAGAAGTGACCCTGGAAGTGACCCCAGAATTGACCAGATGTGACTCTGGTTTGTAAACTGTTTGCGCTTGTTGTCAGTGACGCCGATCTCCCACAGGGTACCTGGCTGGCTCTTTAGCTCCGCATTCAACTTGCACACGTTCATTTGCTGCCAGGTCTTGTCCGACACAATCATTGACGACGCTGTTTTTTTTTCATCTTTGTTGTTGCTGTTAGGGATACCCCTGGCTCCCTAGAGCGCAGAAGCAACTATACGTAAAGTAAGCGCGATACCCCTGGCTCCCTAGAGCGCAGAAGCAACTATACGTGAAGTAAGCGCGATGCTGGCTCATTGCCCAAACCGCAAGACAACTCTTACGGAGGTCAGCTGCGGAGACGCCGCCGATCTGCAGAACCTGATAAAATCATCAAAAGTCGCGAACCACGTGGCGCTGGCGCATCGCCATAGGCCGCAAGGCAACCCCTCGAGGTTGGCAGCGGAAACGCCGCTGACCTTCAGAACACCGTCACTCTAGCTTGCACTCGCCCCCTCCAGGAACAGTCAACGCTTTTACCAACAGCAGCGCCACGCCATTTGGCTCGATCCGTTTCGCTTTCTCGTTGTACTTTGCCATCCAGCACACTTGGCAATGCTTGAGACTACGGGCCATTTCCACCATCTGCAGGACCTCGGCTGTGCCGTCTAAAGCATACTTTGCTGCAGGGCTCTCCTGCGCCAACACTTTGGGCACCTGGAAAATCAATGTATTTGTAAATTTTCGGGGCCTCTGGGTGGCCACGAAAATGATGTGGAGATTGTATCTGGTGGGGGTAGGCCGCCAGCTTTGCACTTCTCCAGCTCCTGGAACAAGGAGTAGCATGCAGGAATGCCTTGCTGCTCCGCGCTGTTTCCGTGCAAGTTCAACCCTGCAGCCGCGGTTGCCATCACAGACTTGAGACCTGAGAAGCTGCCCAACTGTTCCATCAACCGCTTCAATGCCTTAGAGTTGGTGGCGACGGAGCCAAAGCGCTTGATGAGAAAGCTGTGCCAGACTTCCAAGATGCGCATACCTCTGCACATGGTGTTCACGAACGCGGTGCTCGAAACTTTCACGTCTAATTCTTCCTGGGCCACCTTCCAAGCGGCCAAGACTGCTTTTGCGCCGCTCGCGGTGAGCCTATAACGAGAGCGGTCGTTTTGCAGCACCATGTACTCGTTGTCATATATGGCAGTTGCTGGAAGCTGGGGGTAGTTTGCCAAGTCGAGTGCGACTTCTGGATGCATGCCCCTAGCCGCCCGAATCCAACGGCCCAAAGTGTTTTTCTTGCTGGGGCCATGCAACTCTTCCAACTGCTGGCTGACCTTAGTCCAACACCCATGGCGCTTGTAGAGGCGAACGGGCACGCCGATCTGGGCGGCGACAGTAGACCACTGGACAGTGTTGGACCACCGGACAGTGTTGTTCTCCTCGTAGTGTTTGGCGACATTCCAAGCAAAGCGCACGTCCACATCATCGTCGTCAGGATACCGGACGACCCGCACGGAAATGCCAAGTGTGAATTTCTCGAGGAGATTTTCAGGCCAATCGCCACCATCGGGTTTTTTTTCTGGATTCTCTGCGTGCCTCCGAGCAGGTGGTGGATAGATGGCAGGAGAGCTCGGTGTGGTTTAGTGCCGTGCTATAAAACAATAACTTAGGAAAAAACGCTTAACTCACGCGCTTGCGATTTTGTAAGAGGCTTCACAACATCACGCAATTTCCGTTCATTTGAAATGAACAGAAATTGCGTGATGTTTCAAAGCACGAGTGCCCAAACACTAAACCACAAGGTGCTGATCTACCATCTAACGAACCCTGCACCTCTTTTTGCACCAGAGGAGCGCCGACACCAACGAGAAACCATCGTCAATGATATGCTTGCCATCGTGCTCTTTTTCCAGGATCTGCGCACCGCCGCGCATGACCGTGAGCCCAAACCCTCCACCCATGAAGATAACTGCGAGCTCTTTGATACGTTCAGGCGAAGGGTCGCGCCACCCAGAGACCCCAGCGGAAACGCATAGGGCCTCTAACTCGATGAGCGCGTTGCGCACAAACACTGGGCCATATTTGCCTGCTGTGCCGCTTGGAGCTGCTGATTCTGGGATCATCGCAGAAAGCGGCGTCGCTCAGCAAGCAGCGAGGCGGAGGCTGACGAAAGACCCTTGCTGCAAAATAGCTGCAGAAATATTGTTCCACCAGAAAGGTTCCATGTAAAA
>Ga0306864_1001341_pt1 | contig 10116 bp, 8 predicted proteins | sample AntRauTorckE5430_FD_190448 | JGI IMG/M metagenome (GOLD analysis project Ga0306864, IMG submission 190448) | Saline lake microbial communities from Rauer Islands, Antarctica - Metagenome Torckler E5 #430 (v2) (version 2) | ecosystem: Environmental > Aquatic > Non-marine Saline and Alkaline >...
CTTTTTGGAAAAAGAGGTGCAAAGATCCACACAATTCTGAACAAAGATAATGGCGTTTGTGATGCGAAATTATTTGGCGAATGGAGAGTTAAGAGCCGATTGATTATGGCAAGGTAAGAATTCTCCCATTGTTGTGTTTACACGAGTAGTAATTTGTTCCTTTCATCAAATCAAATGTTGATCTGATCCTAATCCTTACAATCATCATTTTTATAATCCCTATATCTTGCCAGGGCGTTATTTGAGAAGGAGGGGTACGATCTTGCCCTTGCAGAATTGATTCTTGCGAGAGAACATATTGCTTATTTCGTTACTGGCGAAGGGACATCCAAAGAAGGAGATGCTGACTACACTGCAGCGACAGCAAGCGTATCGAAGATGAGAAATCAAGAGAGAGAAATAATTAAGCTCAAGGCAAGAATCAATGAATTGAAGAAGGAAGCCTTAAAAATCGAGAAAGCTAAAGCTCAAGCTATGTTTAGAGATATGAATTCATCAAAGGACGCCAATGGAAAAGAAGAGAAAAAGATCGAAGCCTCCAAAGAAAATGTTGAAAAAGCTGACGAACCTGAACAGGAAGTGGAAGCACAAAAGCTGCTGCTCAAAAAGAAAGTATCGTTTGCATCAAAATTGGAGGAAACTCGTGAGATCGTCGAGGAGGAGGAAGAAGAAGAGGCATGGTATGAAGAACATACTGAGGCTTTTATCTTGTTAGGACTGGCTGCATTAGCTGCAAGTACATTTATCTTTGCTCGAAGGTCTATGAGATCATAAAGTCATCCAAATATAAACGCAGCAAAATAATTTTATTACATTGCTGTCAAAAGACCAAAGATTGTAACACCGATGTGATCTGATATTACTGCATTCGAATTGGATTCGTAATAGTATACGATATGCTTACGTGGGGTAGTCTGCGCTTTTAGACAGAGTAGAAATTTGGAAAATGAGAATTAGATGAGAACTTCATTAGCCAAAAGTTGGAATTCACCGCAAGCTCAGGTCAGAGGCTCCAGGTCCCAATACAAACCCATTTTACATTTTACCAACAAGGCAATATAAAAGTCTCAAGTACGGTACAGCACTACTGTTCAGATTACGAGTACGATATCGGTACTGCACGCACCACCCTATCCCTCTCTACCGGTATTGCACTCCTTGTAGTCTTAATCATAAGCGCACCATTCTGATTCATACACCACACTCCTGAGTTTTCCGACATCAAAATCATCTTCAGAAATGGCCGTTGATGCCCAGAAGAAATTATGGACGTTGCAATCTTCTCTCATTGACCATGTACGAATTATGGCCCGGTTGCCCATGATCTTCGCAGCGCCAGCTTTACTCTCTGCCTCGGAAATGAAATCAATACAAAATGCAATCTCTGAAGTGAATAATTCAAATTTAGGCATAGTTTGGAACAAACAAATGACACGCATATCTGGAATCGAAAGCAATCCCTCAAATAATCTCCAAGCGTTTGGAACATATGGAAGATATTTTGGACTCACGGATGGTACAGGTCTCTTTGTAGAGGATCTACTCTCTACAATATCACGAGATAAATCAACAATGGTGGCAAAAGCTGCAGAAGCAGTCGCTTTCCAGCAAATGTGGATGGATCTAATGGGTAACACCATGCTTGCCTTCCTCAGAGGAACATTGCGGGGCGCCAAGCGAGAGGAACAAAGTACACGTTTCGAAGTTATCTTTGCTATATATTACTTTTTCCTTTACATTCTACTTGCAATGATTACATCAATTTTGGGAAAACTCCCATCGAACAAACCAGTTATTTACGTGTGTGTTAATATTATCTTGGCAACCCTTGGCACAATCTTTGTCATCCCATTCGGCATTGCTGGGTTAATCATGTTACCGATTTATATATTTAGCGGAAAAGAAGCAGCACCCCTACCATCACGGCAAGACTATGTTAAACTTCCAGACGACGAGATGATACCCAGCACTTATACTATTGATATTGTGAAACCTAAGCAAGAGACCAAAGTTGGTATGCGGTTTGGAAGCAATATTTCAGGTCAAACAATGATTACACATATAAAGCCGAATAGCATTGCTTCCCTCTCGGACTTGAGCATTGGAGATTATGTATTGTCTGTAAATGGGGAGAGTCTCATTAACATTCCTCCAAAGAGTGCAGCTCAAATTCTCAAGAATGCATCAGGTGTAGTGACAATTGTAGCTGCTCATACAGATGATTTAGTTTTCGACGAGGAGGCGACAGTTTAGGAGTACGATGCCATAACATGACTATGTAGTTTCATAAATGGGAAAGGGGTGACTTTCTATTCTGACTAGCTGAAGTATAATCATCGGTGTTAAATGTAAACACTTATATTCAGAATAGACGGACTACGTATGTTTGTGTAGGTCTATCCTTCAGGACTCGTCATTAATCATCCAAAACACTGTCTATTTCTACATATATTCAATATACCTACTCCTACATCAGTGAAAGCTCAGCATCAGTGAGAAATCTTTCACGATTAGAGTATCTTGCACCAATCGATTGTCTCATTGGGGTATGTGCTGGCACTATCATCGTATGTCCAAAGTCATAGATAGAAGAGGTTGCCTTCCTTCTTGTGGTACTCCTAGCACTTAAGGGCCTTGACGCATAAGTTCCATCGCCCACACTGTGTCCGTCATAAATACTTCTTCTATCAGAATGAATTGGCTGATGATTATCTTCCAAACGGTTCTCAAGACCATGATTTTGTGTACCACCATTAACTGATTGATTCCAGCTTTTGTCATCCTCACCAATAGCAGACAAGCGGTGATTGAGCACAGACTTTTCAGGTGGCGCTTTATTGTAATCGCGAATGACTCTAGGATAAATGTACTTCATTTCTGCTCATCAGACAGGAAAGGTGAAAAAGCTGTGTGAATACTTTGAATTCAAATCAATGATTTATAGTAGCATAGAATTATGTCACTTACCGATCACATTAATATAGTTCATTTTGTCCATTGTCTCATTTTCATCCATATATTTATCTTCGTCCACGTTCGTTTCGATCCTAAATGTTTTCAGTGCTAGCTCAGTAGAGCACCCGAATACAAAGACAGTAAATAGAACAATAAACATTGTTGTGAAGACAAACGCACTTCTATTCCCGAACGCGTTGGGAAATTCTTTCGCACATGCATACGCGACTGCACCTCGAAGCCCCGCAAACCATAGCATGTGCGCTGTATTATCCCGAATCTTGAGATCCCGCCTTGTCGGAGGAGTCAAAGTGTCCGCCATTGACACAGCATTAGTGATGTCGGAGCTATCACTGCTGGCGCCAGCTTGAAGTACACCAACATTGAATGCATCATTAAAATGTTCTTTGGTCTCTTTCCTATGAAGGGACAGATTGTAAATCATTCGCAGAGGATAGACATTAAGCGCTCTTCCAATTAAACATGCCACCATCGCAAACACAGCAAACTTCCAATTCGACTTAAAATTTTGGACAAAGGTGACAACGCATAACCCCACTTCTAAAAAGATGGCAGTTTCCGCAAGGTGTGCGACGAGACGAAATACCTGATCTGATATTTCCTCTGTTGATTCCGATAAATTATGCGTTGCGTATCTCCTTGCTGATATCCCTGTAAATAAGATAGTCACGATACCCGATAGCTCAAATAACTCCGCCACGAAGAAGGGAAGATACATAGTGAGGAAGTATAGACTCAATTCCAGCAACGGAGTGTGTCTCATATCCACCTTCTTCAAGAACAATGCAATGACAAGCCCCGCTGCAAAACCCATGATCATGCTTCCAATAAACCCAAAAGAGAAGTCGACGAGAAAGTCTAGAACTACATCCAAGACCCTTTCGATGCTGTCCTCGTTTCCAACAAGCTTACTTGTAGTTTTGAATAGCACTAATCCAACAGCATCATTAAGAACACTTTCACCGAATACGAGATAAAACAATTGAGGATCAACTTTCTTAGCTTGGAACACCGCCAACGTCGAAACTGGATCGGTAGCACTAATCAATGCCCCAAAAGTAATGAGTTCTGTAAACCTCGGTTGAAAATCTCCAAATAATCCGAATATCTTTAGCACCCAAAGGAACATCGCAATCGCAAACGTTGATATTGCCGTTCCAGCGCAGGCAAAGAATGAAATAGGAGCAATGTGCCGAAAGAATACTTCGCGTTTCAGGGTATATCCCGAATTGAAAATAATTGGCGGCAGTAGGACAAAAAAGAATACCTTGGGACTGAATGACAGTAATCCCTCTGCCACGAATTCATTTATGTGATCATTCCCTGCGTCGTCATCGTCTACTTCTTCTCCTAAAGAGAGAGGAGCTAATATGAAGAAAAGGAGGGCACCTGCAATTGCTCCGATCATTATAATCATCCCAGCTTCGGGTAAGATCGAACCGATTCGTGGGCAGTCATGAAGTAGTTTGGAACATGTCAGGGCGAACGCGAGTAGGGTAAGGAAAATCACAAAGTAGAGATCAATTCCTTCTTCCGAGTTTGCCCAATTTTCATGTTCATATGTAGTAGCGTTCTGCTGATAATATTCTTGATCATCATTTTTTTGGTAGTACTGATCGTCTCCCATATTCCAATCTGAATTGGTTACAGTTGCAATTCTCAACTCCTTAATAGAATGTACAAGCAATGCTCTAATTAGAAAAGGAGCCTTCTTGTTGTCTCCTGTCCGTCGTACTATGTACGAGTAGGTACATCAATCAGCAATCAGCAATCAGCAATTGGGAATTAAAAAACACGTCTGATCATTTTTAGCGACGAATACTCACTCCCATTAAAATTAGACAAAAAACAACAAATAAAGAGAAAAATAGGTGCAAACATGAAGCGTTGAAGAAGAGAAGGATAGTCCTTATTCCCAAGTTTTAGGAGGATTACTCTCGCCGCGCAAAGGTACGACTTTATTACGCTTCTCATTATTTACTTTTTACGCTCAGCAAAAGGAGTAGATAGCAATGCATGCAGTGTGCAGTGCCTAAGCTAGTAGCTAGATAGACAACAGTGCAATCCATTAAAACAATTTTATTTGTTCAACATGCGTGAGAAGGTTAAAATCTATTCAGAATCAAGCACTGATGATAGCGGAAGAAATATTTTGGTAATAATCATGGTGTCCTTCGCTGTTGTAGTTATAGTAGTTCTCCTTATCAGCTGTTTCCTCTTTTGGAAGCTACCTGAATCTGAATCAATGGAAAGTATTCAACTTAGCGAGGAAGAGGAGACCCTGACTCCAGAACAAGAAGCGATGTTGCGTCAAGAGAGGATGCGAACAATAGATGAATCACACTGTTCGAGAGGTGAGTAATAGTGCGTTGAATAGCAACGAATGATTGTCATTTTCTTCTTAATAGGACTGCCTAGTCAGGATTGTTATTTTGTTCTACTTACTTTAACATTAATTCATCAGAAAGCAATTCGGAGCAAGGATCAGTCTGAAGCTATCTGAAATAGGTTTCCTGAAGAATCTTTCCAAGAAATCGTCTAGGCGTATTGTAGATGGAATCGTGGAAGGAAACGCCGACACATTGGATATCTCAGGAACTGCTAAATGCAATCATTTCGAAGAAGGGCGTCAGAGCCTATCTTGCTTAGATGACAATGATTTGGAAGCACCATATGTAAATGAAATTCAGAAGAAGAAAATGATGATAAAATAAGACGACGTTCTTGTCCACTCATTCCAATAGTGCTGGAGACCTGTGCATCATGGAATTGATGATGAAAGTACTACATCCTCATCTCTATACAACCTGAAAGATTGTATCATATGCATGGAAAGATACAGACACAATGATGATGTATGTTGGTCCCTAAATGAAACATGTGTTCATGCATTTCACTTGAATTGCATGGTCGAGTGGCTCATGAGAGACAATAAATAATGTCCGATGGGTGCAGAAGAATTTTCTTGATGCTGGAAGACGAAGATGAAGTTACAATTACACACTCTTGATAGTTCGTCAAAGTAGTATCCACTACTATTGGCGATCTGCAAGCACAATTCACATACACAGAGAAGTGATTCCTTAAAACTCTTGCAGCGTACACAAATAGCAAGATTTTGAGTAGAAGGGAAAATACTTCATTATTAGAATCAAAAATATAAGTCTGCTACGATAAAGAATTTTATTTGTCTCATCATTTCGATTTCGTTCCTATTGTACAAGCTAGCAAGAAGTGTAAGAGCAGTGCAGCGCATATTACGAGTTAGTGCTTGTACAAGCTATCAAGAAGTGTAAGATTGCAGTGCATATTAAAAGTTTTCAAAAGTGCATAGTTTATAGCAGCAAGGAGACATCAATTATCTCTTAATACTAAAGGCTTCAAAAGAGTTTTCATTCAGTAACATTAGTAGAGGCTCTGTTCAGTTTGGAATCATTGTGCTTCTTCTTCCCCGCGCCAAAAAGTGACGGTGAGTAAAAATTCAATGGGTCTTGTTTTGTCTTCTGTTCATTCTTCATTCATTCATCAATCACCAATCACCAATTCATCACAATCATCAATTCAACAATTACCAGTACTACGTACTACTCTACTCCTCACTTCTGCACTATCACTGCTCTCATTGTGAACAAACAGGCCTCTAATTTGACTTGATGCATAACTGATTCTTCATCACCACTTTGACCAAACTCATTGCATCGCATCAAATTGAAATGCCACTCAGTAAAGAGGACGAAAACAGCGAAAACATTTGGCGAACTTCTCCTTTTCCAAACCCATCTGAAACAGGTTCTCTACACTGCTCACTCGAACAGTATGAACTATCTTCCCTCCAATGCCCCTGTTGCCATTTCTTCTACGACAATCCTGTTACGCTGCGACCATGTCATCATTCATTTTGCAATCAATGTATACGGAGACATCTAGGGACGAGAAACGGTGCCAAGAACAAAAGGGATTGTCCCCTTTGTCATGGCAAGATTGAAATTAAGCGGAGCAATGGAGCTATCACGAAGAAACTGGATGATGATGAAGCAATTATACCAAATTATGGACTGCAGGTGAGTCGTCATTATCTGCAATGTTGTTCACTGAATCTCGTCATAATCGCAGTATATATATATGTATATTTATTTATATCGTCTCTCACGCTTGGGACTCGGATAGAAAGCGGTAGACGAATACAAACAAATGAAGAGCACACTATACAACACTCTAGTAGAGATGCAAGCGCTTAAGAAGTCTATAGCAATGGAGGCTCTGGAATCATCGACGACCAGTGGTGAGCTGAAGAAGAAGAGAGCCACCAGCTCGACCGCAGCATCGACAGCAGATGTAGAAACATCATCAAAACGTCCTCGGAGAACATGTGCAGGGAAGAATACAAACTATGATGAATATAAGGAAGCTGAGGATGAAAACAATCATGAAGACGAAAAGAAAACAAACGATGGCGAGATACTCAAAATTGATCTCACAGCATCTCTCAACAACGATTCGAAATTATTACCAGTTGGATCAGTGGTTCCGTTGCCAGCTTCGAGTGTAATAAGGTTGGAACAAAAGAAATTCGATTTGGTGGGGAAGAAACGAAAAGATCTTGTGTCCATTTGCAAATTAGAGGGAATTGATTGCACAGGAATTGATGGGGATTTGAAAGATCGGATAAAGAGATTTTCGGACTATTGGAGGTCAGAGTGTGATCGCGAGGTGCAAAAGAGTAAAGCACAGATGTTGAGCGATTTTAGAAGACAAGAAGCAATGCGATCGGTGAGTGATGTTGTCTCTTTGCAAGGCATAATAGAATGATGGGTGATCATTTGGCATTACTACGTGTACTTTTTCTCATTTTGCAACTTCCTACTGTGTGATGGCTTGGAGTAGAAAGAAGAAAAAATATTCAATCAATCCATTGAAAAGGTATGTGTTGCAAGGATGAACAGAAGCCGCGAAGTACTGGGATCAGGAAACAAAAGCAATGGGGATAGTGGAAAGGTAACATCGGGAAACACGAACTTTGATAGATTGGCAATGAATGTCTTTCGCAAGCTGATTCTCGATCTATGCAAACAAAAGAAATACGATTCGTTTCAAGATATGGTGCAAAAGGTATGCATCAAAACGGGAAGACAACTTCCGCAAAATTTATCAAGGTGGAACATCCACGAAGTAGACGACGACAGCGATTGTGAGATCATTTGCCTAAACTCAACGAAGCCATTAGGTGTCACTTCTGCAACACCAATATCGACATCTGGGACTGATACTTCTACTTCGCAATCGTCTCCCCTTGTAAACCCTTACAAAAAGGCAATGACATCTGCCCCCGCATCTGCGGAACAGACCAAGACTCAATATACAGCATCCACGGTGATCAAGAATCCATACAAAAGGATACCCACAGTATCAACTCCAATCAATTCCAAGCCGCGAACACCAGTTGTCACGGACACAAAACCTCGTTCAAATATCATATCATTATCTTCACATTCTGGAAGAATCAATTCACAACCACTATCCCAATGTTCCAATTCTTCTTACAAAAGCCCACAACAACAAACCCTTGTGCCACCCAGAAATTCGGTTGAGACATGGACATGTGGAACTTGTACGTATACGAATACTGTGAAAACATGGTCGAGAAGCAGACGAAAATGTTCAATGTGCGGACTGTTTCCTGCGTAACACTAATATTAAATTAGCTACGATACCCGATACCGCCTAATTGTGCCCGGAGCAAGCAATAAAATACTTGCTGAAACTATCTATCATAATCATCGCATTCCAACAACCTTGGATTCACATAGATAATTTATTTAGCATTTTTTCAATAGAGTGGCGTGGGTCCCGTAGAGGAACTTCCGGATGGAGTTATAGCTACGATACGAAGTTGAAGGTAATCCAGCCTCCGCTACCCCAACACGTTATCGATCGCGCTGAACACGACTGAGCCTCAATTGAGGTCGCATACATATAAGTTAGGAACCTACTAGTACCCATTCTGTGTGGAATTCCATCCATCTCGTCAAGCCTGATGGCTTCGATTCCTACTGAATATATCATACTCTTCTTTGTCGGTGTTTTCTTCTTCCTGCTTTTCTTAATGGGCTGTCGAGACATGATTGGAAAAAATAGAAACATCGATCACAGGGCTAGGGCAAATGCAAGAATGCGACTAAATAATCAATCAACCACCGACAATGGAGCTACTTCTCCTTCGGCTCCTACCCAGAACGAAACACAAGAGCAAAAGCAACATAATCGGCGTTCCAAAATCCTAAAAACCATCTTGCAGAAGGTAAGATTTTGCCAGAAGAAGCAGCAGCTCACGTCATGGTCGTGTTTGGCTCGTCAACATAACGACATCAGCATAAATACTCACATATCAAATCATTTTCTCTGCGCAGAAAGTAGTTGAGAACCCACTTGTTAAGGACAAATTAGCACTACCACATGAAACACTACAGTCAGAAAGAAGCTTAGTCACCGATGATGATGAGGAGGCTCAAGATAGGCCGACAAAGGAAGATATATATGTTCATGCCGATAAATTTGCGAGTTTTCGTTCAAGTAGGAGACTTTCCACATTCACGGTGGACCAGAGCGAAACATTGTATTCGCCAAAGACTTGCGCAATTTGTTTGGAAATCTACAAAGTAAACGATACTATTTGCTGGAGTGCTAATGAGGCTTGCCATCATGCCTATCATCTCGACTGGTAAGTTTACATTGTTAATAGTTTGGTGTGCAATAGGATTTGCGCACTTCATTTGCAACACGATTTGTGATTTCTGTATCTTACAAAAAGTCTTTTGTTGTTTATTTTTAGCATGATGGATTGGCTGATGGAAAATGACGAATGCCCTCTTTGTAGAGAAAATTATCTAGCAGCTGTTGACAAACTTGTGAGCTGCCAACCATAGGGCAAGGCTTGCCCGGAGCGAGCAATAGAATACTAGCTGAGACTATCCATTATAATCATCGCATTCCAACAACCTTATATTCACACAAATATCTATATTTAGCATCCTTCTTTCAATAGAGTGGTGTGGGTAGCGTAGCATTTACAATACAATGCATTCATTCCGTTTGAATCATGTCCGTACACAGCAATCATTTTATTCATTCAAGTATGCAACC
>Ga0306864_1001342_pt1 | contig 10111 bp, 16 predicted proteins | sample AntRauTorckE5430_FD_190448 | JGI IMG/M metagenome (GOLD analysis project Ga0306864, IMG submission 190448) | Saline lake microbial communities from Rauer Islands, Antarctica - Metagenome Torckler E5 #430 (v2) (version 2) | ecosystem: Environmental > Aquatic > Non-marine Saline and Alkaline >...
GACGGTCGATCATACCGATGGATCGCCCGCGACCTTGGGATCAGCAAAAATACTGTGCTCGATATTATGAAACGGCGACGACAGAATTCCTTGTGATACGATCCTGCCCCCTACCGGAATCTACCCCATCTACGGACAATTCCACCGCACCGATGATGAACATCTTGCCAACCGGGCTGCGCCCGCCCTTTGGCCGGTCGACCGGATCGTGCCGGGACCGGAACGGCATCTCCGTCTCGTCAATTTCCACAAGGTCTTTCAGAGGGTTGCGGTCGGGGTTAACCATGGAGCGACGCAACTTTTGCAGCAGCAACCAGGCCGTCTTGTAACTGCCGAGGCCAAGCTGAGCCTGAAGTTGCAGCGCTGACATGCCGTTTGAATGGCTGGTCACGATGTGCGCTGCAATAAACCACGTCCGCAACGGTAGATGGCTGCTGTGCATCACCGTGCCAGCCGTCACGGATGTCTGCCGCCCACAGCCAGCACATTCCCAGGTCGCGCGATTTCGCTTCAGGGGCCAGCCCTTGCAGGTGCCGCAAGAGGGGCAGACGAAGCCCTCAGGCCAACGACGTTCCGCTAGATAACGCGAACATGCTTCCTCATCGCAAAAGCGAGCGTCGAACGTCTGGCGGGACATCGGTCTGTCGTTTTTCCATCTGGCTGGCATGTCTGGAACAATACCAGAACATTGCCGATTATCAAGCCTGGAAGGACAACATAATGTGCTGCCGGATCAAAGGGGATAAGCCTTTGCTTAGGTTTTGAACGGGGTTTGTGGTGGCGCAAAACAGGGTAGGGGACATCTATTCCAATATCGAGCGTTTTTGAACACCGCCGATGCCCACTAAGCAGGATTTGATGAAGCCTACTCACGTCTGGGCCTTGAGCCACCTACGGATACGGCTACGCGCGTTTGCATAAGGCGATGACGTGTTGAACTGGATCATCCGACCCTTGGTCCATTTGCCGTGCCACGGCCCGCCATAGAGTTCATTGTCCGAACGTGCCGAGATTGTTTCGACGAGATTTTCCTTGGCCTTTTTCAAATGGTCCAAAAGCTCGCGGTAGCCGACGTCATCGCAGTCTTTGTAAAATTTCTGCGCAAGCCGTCCCAGCTCATTCCACTTAAAACCCGTTTCGGGAAAATCGACATCCCGACCTTTGTCGTCCTGATCCAGCCATTTCAAAACAAGCTCATTCCAGCCGATGAGATACGACACAAGATCGGCGGGACTCATGGTTGTCCCTTTAACGTGGCCTTCGAGTGAGTATTCTCGCGCACGATCCTTCGGCACCTTCGACAGGTCGATGATCAATTTGTCAAACGTCTCCGAAATTGCATCTAACAACTCTGTCTTTGAAGCTGGAATTGCCATGGTATTCTCCTTCATAGCAAAGAGAATATAAGCTTTCTCAATTGGTCAAGAGGGGACATTTGGCGGCAAGTTGGGTTGCATCAACCGATAACCTCGTGACGAAATTCCAGCCTCAAAACTGGTCCATCGCTTAATCGCGCCACCCTTCCAAAAACGACCGTTTTTCAACGGTCTATCGTGCTGAATAGCTTTTGCACCATGTCGTGAAGGTTTTCTCGATAGAAGACCCATCCAACGGGATCGACTTTTCATCGCACCACTTGCGGAACGTATCCGCCAGCTTGCGCAAGTCTGGCACATGCCGCCCGTCTATGCGCGGCGCATTGTCCCGTGCGATCCGGTCCCATGGCTGGCTGTCCTTGACGCTTCCAAAGTCAGGGAAGGCCGTCACGGGCGTTTCCGCTGTGCCATCCCGTCGCGCTTTTCGGCCCACCTTGGGCCGATCCAGCTCGTCCTTCACTTTCGTCAGGTCTTCTTTGACCTCCCAAGCTATCTCAATTTCTGCCACCGTGCGGCCAACCTTGTGAAGATTCACTGTGAGATGCAGCCGGGTCAGATCGCTATTGATCTCGGTTATAGCAGGCTGAATGGCCCATTTGTTTAAGTCAGCAAAGCGCGAAAGTGTCCCCTTCGGTATCCCGAAGAGCGCCCGCAACTCCAAAACAGTGAGCCGCTTGCTGTTCTTGTGTTTAAGGTTTTGTAGGCTGGCGATGTGCTGGAACAGCAGCACTGAATACTTACTACCCAGATGAAACACCGCCTGCCGATCGAGGATTGCCCAGTGGTTTGAATCTCGCGCCATATCACGAAAAGTCTGGCGAAAAGTCCATTTTACCAGCAAATCACCTGTCGCGTCTTCTTCGCTATAATCAATCTGGGCTTCATCGAGCAGCCCCCCGATGGTTACTCGCTTCTTTTCCTTGTCGTCATGGATCAAAGTTGCAGCGCTTAACTCTCCAAAAATCGGGGTGATTGTCTTACGATCATGCCTCACCATTCCGTCAATTTTATTGATATCAGACAAACGTATCTCGTGGCGCACATTATCCGCCATGCGCCCGCCCGCAGTGGCAATCATCAAGTGAAACATTTTGAGGGCGCGAAGGCTGGGTGCGTTCTGCATATAGACACCCTGCGCGACCTCCGTAGGCAGCACAGTTTTGGTTTGGTCATAGGCTCGATCAGCGGCCACTTCAGTTGTCTTTCCCATAAGTGAGTTTAATATGTTTGCGCTCCTCACCTGTCAACTCGTAGTTCTATCTCAATCCCTCACTTATGAATCTCAATCCCTCACCTGTTCGTCTCGATTCCTCACTTAACCGTCTCAATCTCTCACTTATAGACGCGTAAGAATTTGAAATATAATAATAATAACTCCCTGAACTTATAGAACACTTAGAACAAGAAGGCGCTACGCGCTTTTTTGGTAAATATGTTTGGATGATTTTGGCGCTTGATGCACGGTTAGTGATCTAATCGAAACCTTCGCAAGTGTGATGGTGACAGAGCCAGATTGACATTCTCACTATTTGTAGTTACGTTGCTACATTAAGGTGCTTAGAAGGATGTGAGCCATGGGAATGACAACGATCAACAGTCGGACGTTCAACCAAGACGCAAGCGGTGCAAAGCGGGCTGCGCAAGACGGGCCTGTGTTCATCACGGATCGGGGCAGACCTGCGCATGTGTTGCTCAGCATCGAAGCCTACAGACGGCTTGCAGGACCGCAGGAAAGTATTCTCGATTTGCTGGCCGACCCAGAAGCGGCAGACGTTGCTTTTGAGCCGGATCGTTTGCGTGACCTCACGCGCCCCGTTGATCTGTCCTGATGTTCATTCTCGATACGAATGTGGTGTCCGAGCTGCGCAAGGCAAAAGCAGGGAAGGCAGATGCCAATGTCGTTGCTTGGGCAGAGGGCCAAGACCCGTCCGCGCTCTTTCTGTCCGCCATCACGCTTTTGGAACTTGAGATGGGTGTTCGGCAGATGGAGAGGCGTGATAGCACGCAGGGCGCCGTCTTGAGGGCTTGGATGGCTGATCGGGTGCTTCCAGTGTTCGAGGGGCGCATTTTGCCCGTTGATGGACCCGTGGCACTTTGCTGTGCCGCCTTGCATGTTCCCGACCCTCGTAGTGACCGGGATGCCCTGATCGCCGCGACAGGGATCACCCACGCCATGCCTATCGTCACACGCAATGTTGCGGACTTCGAGCCAACAGGCGTGCAGATCATCAACCCATGGGAGGTGATGAAATGACGACCAGCATCCCGACAGCTCCCCACCTCAAGTCAGAGAAGGCCATCATCGAAGGGATCAAGCGTGGGCTTGCAGATGTAGAGGCGGGCCGGACGGTCAGCCATGAGGCCGCAATGGCATCACTGCGAAAGATCATCGACGCCAAAGAATGGTCGGACTGATCAATCGTACCAGAACATGCAGCCTTCTCGACCAGCTGTATTGGTCAAATCCTCCCCGCCCGCCGGGTTGCAATAGATGCTTGGGAACTGCCCGAACTCGCGGGCATCGCCGCGCCCCGCAATCCAGGCCATCGCCAGCGCCCCGATAACGGCCCCTGTGGCGAGCATAGAGGCCAACCACACCCAGAACCCACCAAACCAGCGCCATGCCTCCCTACGGGCCTCTCCGGCGGCCTGTGAGAGCTTTGCGCGTTCATTGTCGAGGTCGTGCCGGATTCCAGCCATGGCGCTCTCAGCGGCCCTTGTAGCAGCCTGTGTGGCGCTGCGGGCCATCTGGTCGCGGTCCGCTTCCAAAGCCCCCTGAATTTCCCCCGGCGCATCCTCGGTTGCCTTTGCCATTTTCAGGACTGCTGCCGTCACGATCTGGTTCAGCTTCTTGGCCTCGTCCTTGTCGAGGCTGGTGCGTTGCAGATGATCCATGTCCTTGCGGATCAGGGTCAGCTCGTCGGCCAGTATCTGGAATGGGTCCTTGCTCATGCCGGGTCCGCCTTGGCCGCTGCCTGATCCAGTTCTTCCAGCAGACCGACCAGCTCTTTCTGATCGACGTCACGGGTGGCGTTCTTGCGCAGGGTTGCCGCCATCCAGCGTGCAATCTTGGGGTCTTTCAAAGCGGCATTAGTCACGATGGCCCCGACGATGATTTTCCGGCGGGTTTCACTGGCTTTCTGACGGGTTTTAAGGCGGGCCAGCTTTGCCTGCGTTGATGCGATCTGCTGATCTATTGTCCGCGCCATTCTGGTCTCCTTTGCCACCGTCTTGAGTTGCTTTTAGGCTACGGCAGATGTAGAGAGCAAGACACGAAGTGCCCACTTATACAAACGCTGCGCGTTTGTGTGGGTAGGGGAGACTGGCGTTTCCCCTTAACCCCTAAGCAAAGTGCAGCCCCCGAATGGCGATCTATCATTTACGCGCAACGATGATTTCCCGCAGTCAGGGCCGCAGCGCCACGGCGGCGTCCGCCTACCGCGTGGCCGAGCGGATCGAAGATCGCCGCACCGGGCTAGTCTTCGATTACGCCGCACGGGGCGGTGTCGATCACACCGAAATCCTCGCACCGGATCACGCGCCGGATTGGGTCCATGACCGATCCGAGCTGTGGAACCGCGTCGAGGAATCCGAGACCCGCAAGAACAGTCAGGTCGCCCGCGAGGTCCGTGTGGCCCTGCCCGACGAGCTGACCCATGCGCAGCGTGTTGCCCTGGTCCGCGACTACGCACAGGCGCAGTTCGTAGATCGTGGCATGGTGGCTGACATTGCCCTGCACGCGCCGGGGCGCGAGGGGGATGACCGCAACCATCACGCCCACATTTTGCTGACCACCCGCGAGGTGGATGCAGACGGCTTTACCACCAAGAACCGCGACTGGAACAAGGTCGAGGTTCTGGAGGGCTGGCGGGAGGCATGGGCGCGGGACAGCAATGCGGCCCTAGAGCGGGCCGGCATCGAGGACCGCGTGGACCATCGCACCCTCGTAGTACAGCGCGACGAGGCGCTTGAGCTGGCGTCGGCGGCGCGGGAGCGCGGCGACGAGCGCGCGGAGCTGCACGAGACCGTGCGGGCCATGGCGCTGGACCGTCCGCCCCTGCCCCAGCTTTCCCTTGGTGCTTGGCAGCTTAAGGAGCGCGGCATCGAGGTCGCCGCCGTGCGTGTCTGGCACGAGGTCAAGGACCGTGCCGCCGAGGTCAGACAAGTGGTGCAGGAACTGACCGGACAGGTTCGCGAGTGGCTGGACCGTGCGGCGGAGCGCGTCATGGACCGTCTGGGATCAGGTCAGGCCGAGCTGGCGCTTTCGGGAGGGCGTGACGGCCGAGAGGAAGAACCCGACCTGCGCGACCGTGCCGCACGGTTGCGCGACGCATGGGAAGCACATCAAGGTCGAGCAAAGGTTCAGGAAGGCCCCACGCCAGAGCGAGAACGAGAAGCGCCGCAGGATTTTGCAGCACGTCTACGCGAAGCAGCGCAGGGAATTGATCGTGAGGGGCTGGCGGATCGTGCAGCAGCGTTGCGCGAGGGCCGTGAGGCCGAGGAGCGCGCCGTGGCGCAGGAGGCCGCAAAAGAGCAGGAACGGGTGAAAGAAGTGGGACGCGAGTCAGAGCGCAGCGTGGACCGTGGTCGAGGGCATGGCATCGAGCGGTGAGGGTGGGCTGGGCCATGGGCTATAAAGCCAGAGACTTCCAAATATCGAAACTGATCCAAACTGTTAATCACTGTCGCCAACAAGTTTTTGAGAAGCTTCGGCGGCAAAGCTGTAAAAGTCCTTCTTATGACGCCTTTCAAAACTTCTCATGAGATAGCTTTTAATTAGCTCATGAAGGGTATGTTTTCCTTCTTCGGAAAGAGGCTTTTGTTGAATGGAATTCACGGCATCTTCTGTAAATCTTTTTAAGCGTTCATCGCTGATATCTGGATCAAAGTCCTTGAAAAAACTGGCGATGTTGGATTGGGAGGTCGCCATTTGTAAGGTCGTGCGCGCCTCTACAGCGACTGCTTCAGACAACGATTGAATGACTGAAGGGCTGTTGAGTTTACTAATATCACCCTGAGCGTTGGCGTAGGCCTTTAGGCCAACGATGACATGCTGGCTGGAAAAATCTTCCAAGTTTGGCATGCCGTTTCTGCTGGCGGCCACCACACGCTCCAATGCTTCATCGTTATCGTGGCCTCTAGTGAATATTTCTGTCAGAAAATATAGCGCATATCCGATAGACCAAAGTGGCTTTTCGTCTTTGGCTCTCTGGGCCTTGGATTTGTTTTTTAGCCATAGGATTACAATGAACGCGATGACTAAAATAATAATTGTGGTGAGCATGTATTGCCTCAAAGTATGTTAGTTTTTGATGGGTTGATATTTGTTCCGAAACTAGAGCCTCGGAGAGGGGATTCATAGATCCTGACTGGTTCTAATGGCGGAATATTCAGGATAATAACTTCCAAGCCTTCGAAGGGCTAGGTGCAGATCGAATGTGGTCGAAGCCGCCGTTTGCATATGCGCCCAACTTACCAAAAACGCTCGTTTTTGGCACGATATTAAATCACCCCGCTTGACGCTGCCAAAAACCCCGTTCAAAACCTAGCCAGTTGTTGAACGTTTTTGGAAGGATCATATCAGTGATCATCGGCTACGCACGAGTATCGACAGAAGATCAGCATCTTGATGCTCAGACCTCTGCCCTTGAGGCGATTGGCGCTGATCGAATCTTTGCCGAAAAAATCTCTGGCACCAAGAAATCCCGCCCAGAGCTGAACCGCATGATCGAGCAACTGCGGGACGGTGATGTGGTTGTGGTGGCCAAGTACGACCGACTTAGTAGATCATTGCAGGACCTCCTGAGCATCGTTGAGGCGATACGGGCAAAAGGTGCAGGTTTCCGTTCTTTGGCTGAGGACATCGACACGACGACACCAGCGGGACGCCTCGTCTTCCACGTCTTTGCATCCATTGCCCAATTTGAGCGCGAGCGCATCTCCGAGAGAACCAAAGAGGGGCTTATCGCTGCCCGCAAGCGAGGGCGTGTCGGAGGCAGGCCTTCGGCCCTCTCTGGGGAACGCCGCTTGGAAGTAGTACGTATGCGCGACCAAGAGAGCCGTGGCATTGCAGAGCTGGCACGTCTGTTTGAGGTAAGTCCAAACACCATCAGGCGGGCTTGAGAAAACGTAAGTTTGTCTGGTCGCGCCCATCAGTTACCCCCCTGCCCTAATCGTTTACCTAACTTAAACAATTCTAAAACTTTGCGTTTACTTATCATTTACCATATTTATATGAAAAACGTTCACAATCTGATTGAGAGAAGACCATGAAATTTACGGCAGGGCAGGCGGCAAAAGCGGTTGGTAAAAGTATGCCAACAATCTCAAAAGCACTTAAAACTGGTAGATTATCGGCGGAAAAAGTAGGCAATAAATATGAGATAGACGCCTCGGAACTCTTTAGGGTTTGGCCAAAAGCCACAAATAGTGAAGGTTTACCTTTGAGTGCGGGTGAACCTTCACCTTTAAGTTCGGTAAACCCCAAAATAAGCGATGAAATCAAAGCATTGCAAGATGCACTTAATGCAGAACGTAAACTAAATTCTGAAAAAGATGGCCGCATCGCAGATTTGACCCAAAGAGCGGAGCGAGCAGAGCAAAAAGAAGATGCGGCGCAGGCTCAACTAGTTGGGCTACTAACAGATCAGCGGACCACACCGCGCAAAGGCTTTTGGCAAAGGCTCAAGGGATAACGTTCATAAATCTTCAACATCTGCTTAGGTAAGGCTTATCCCTTTCGCTCCGGCAGACCGACATGTTGATGCGACAGAGTGTTTGATTGTGGTTTAAGGCGCATGTGGGATTGATCTGGCGTCAATCTTGGGCGTTGCCTGTGCGTGCGGGATGCCGCGTTTCCTTTGAAATACGGCCTTCAGGCGCGCTGATCGACGAAATCGCGATAGGTCGCCGGTGCGAGACCGACGCCGATCCCGAGCAGCGTATCGAAGGCACCGCACATGTGTCGCCGCCGGTTCCAGCGGAATACGAACTCGTCGAGATAGTGAACCGCCCCGGGTTTCCGAGAGGCTTGTTTGTCCAAAACTCAGGCGGCTTTTTCAAGAGCATTCATCTCTGCATGGAATTCGTCCTCCAGTTCTTGCGGCGGCCGATGGCCATTGGCGCTGTATAGCCGCTCGGTGTTGTACCAGCTGACCCATTGCAGGGTCTCCCACTCGACTTGGGCCATGGATTTCCACGGGCCGAGGAAGTTGATGACCTCGGTCTTGAAGAGGCCAATGACGCTTTCGGCCATGGCATTATCATAGGAATCACCGACACTGCCGACCGAGGTGTCGATGCCGGCATCGGCCAGCCGTTCGGTGTAGCGGATGGACAGGTACTGGCTGCCGCGATCGGAATGATGGATCAGGCGACCGCCCTCGGCCGGGCACCGTTGGGCGATGGCCTGGTTCAACGCATCGAGAACAAAGCTGGTGGTCATCGATGTCGAGACGCGCCAGCCCACAATCTTGCGCGCGAAGACATCGATGATGAAGGCCACGTAGACCATCCCCATCCAGGTCGACACGTAGGTGAAGTCGGATACCCAGAGCTCGTTGGGGGCATTTGCTGTAAACTGCCGGTTGACCTTGTCATCCGGGCAGGGCTGCGCCGGATCGGGGACCGTGGTCTTCGTCTTGCCGCGCGTAACGCCCTGTAATCCCTTATCTCTCATCAACCTTTCCACGGTGCAGCGCGCAATGTCGTGCTTGTCTCGCCGAAGCTGATGCCAGACCTTGCGCGCGCCGTAGCGGCCTCTGCTCTTGTCATATACGCGTCTGATCTCCTCGAAATCCTCCTTGTCCTGCCGGGCGCGATCCGAGGCCAGCTCAGGTTTGCGGGCAATGGCGGCATGACGGTGAAAGGTCGCCGGGGCGATCGGCAGAACACGGCAGATCGGCTCGACCCCATAGACCTCGCGATGCTCCTCGATGAAGGCGATCATTTGCGGAACGGGCGGTCGAGCTCCGCCTGGGCAAAATATGCCGACGCCTTCTTCAGGATCTCGTTGGCGGTGCGCAGTTCCTTGACCTCGCGCTCCAGTTCCTTGATCCGCGCCTTTTCTTCACTGCTCGGCCCGCTGCGTTCGCCCGCGTCACGCGCAGCCTGAATGCACCAGGCGCGAAGCGTGTCATGGGAACAGCCAAGCTTCGACGCGATCGCACGATAGGCCGCGTTGTCGCTGGTGTAATCGGGACGCTGTTCGCGATACAGCCGAACGCCGCGCTCGCGGAACTCGGCCGTGTACTTCGGGGTGTGCTTCTTCGATTCCATAAGGGTCATCCTTTGAGATTTTTACTCTCTCGGAAACCCGGGGCGGTTCAATAGCGTTGCAAATGACGCCTCCTGAGGCCGTGAAACACGCCTTTCGCCCACCGCTTCAGGTTGGAGAACACGCGGTGAACCCAGTGCAGGATTTCGTGAGCCTTCTTGCCGCTGACGACCTTGGCCTCATGCGTGTTTGCAGGGGGATTTTCATAACCGAGCCAGCCGTCCGTAACGATATGGGCTCCAGGCTCGACAGCCTGATTGATGAACCCGTGCAGCGTCTTCGACGCGCCGTCGGGGATTTGCTTCAAACGGATTCGGCGGGGCTGGCCATCTAGGGGTAGATTCCGGTAGGGGGCAGGATCGTATCATAAGGCCCTGACGCCCCCTACTTCCTTTCAATCTGAGCTCTGTGGTCGCCTTCGTTGTGGCCATGGGCATGTTGCGCCCGTTTGGTGGCCGTG
>Ga0306864_1001343_pt1 | contig 10099 bp, 6 predicted proteins | sample AntRauTorckE5430_FD_190448 | JGI IMG/M metagenome (GOLD analysis project Ga0306864, IMG submission 190448) | Saline lake microbial communities from Rauer Islands, Antarctica - Metagenome Torckler E5 #430 (v2) (version 2) | ecosystem: Environmental > Aquatic > Non-marine Saline and Alkaline >...
AGTCCGAAGAAAATCTTAGAAAAATGCTTGACAACGGAGTGAAAAAGAAGGAATCTTCTAGAACCCAAGCGACTGACACTAAGAATGAATCGGAGTTTTCATCCTCATTCTTTAAAGCAATGAATGACAGCGAACTATGGAACAGTTTTACTGCCAAGGCTGAAACTCTCGTGGAATCAGCCAAGATATTTGTTCAAAATAGAATTGAGCGAGAACGAAGAACTATCTGTGTATGTTCTTAACTTCAATTCTCGAGTCACAATGGCGTCAGTGAAAAACTTCCAACTCATTAATCAAACGAGTGATGAGACGGAAGTGATAATGCAATTTGGTAGGACTGGGAACGATGAATTCATCATGGATGTTCAGTGGCCAATGTCTCTATTTCAAGCCTTTTCAGTCTCGTTAGCATCATGCGATTCCAAGCTGTCCGAATAGACGCTCAAAGTGATGTATCTTTTCAACTACTATTTGTCAGGCATATGCATAGGTTTTTTAATACTTGTAATCTGCTGATTAAGCTAATTTGTTGATGCATCTAAATACTATTGTGCGCTTCAAAATTTCAATTTCATTTTAAAGACGCATCTCTCCTTGCGTTAGAAATAACACAGCGAGCAAGCCACTTGTCGAAGACGTGATTGGATCAGCTGAATGGCAAGTAATACTTTTATAATCTGACAATGGCAAGAATAGGAGAATATGGAGGATATAATGAACGCATTTATGATAGTATGGTAAAGAAACGTTAAACAGACCGCTCGCAGGCCTTTATCATATTTTCAATTTTTAAGATTCACATAAAGAAACCCGGAGGTCCTCAATACTGGATTGAAAAAAAGCTGTGAGTGAGCCTGAGCGAGCTCACCTCCTCACCTTGCTAAAGTAGCTACATACTCGTAGCTTGTAAATTAATTGTGAGTGCCTGCTTGAATGTTGCATGCTCTAAAAAGCATATTATGATAAACAAATAATAAGGATCAACCTCTAGATCAACCTACATAAGCCCAAGACAAGCAACGAAATAATATATCTTCTTTCTTCTATGGATCAAACATAACAAGTTTATTGTTCTTAACAACATAGATACTCTGTGCAGAAGAATAAAAAGCATTGAAAATCGCCAAAATGATTTCCAAAAAGGAGTTCAACAACAGGCTGCATATGATCATTCTTTTCCTTATCATTGCTTCGCTGCATAATTCTGATGCCACTTTCATCAGCTCTGGTGGATATTCAAGAATTTCCTTGAATGTCCGGCATAATAGCGCTCATTTGATTCAAAAAACAAAAATATCTACTAATTCTATTATTGATACTAGAAGGGTGCAGGCGACACCACTGAGAGTAGTAGCTGATGACCAAATTGGGACCGAGGCAAAGCAGACGCAGCAGCAAAAAGTCGAAGAAGAAACAGAGAAATTAAGCGCACTGGACGCAAGAGTCTTACAATCTTTGCTTCAGGATGACAGTTTAGATCTCAAGTCCGAAGAAAATCTTAGAAAAATGCTTGACAACGGAGTGAAAAAGAAGGAATCTTCTAGAACCCAAGCGACTGACACTGAGAATGAATCGGAGTTTTCGTCTTCATTCTTTAAAGCAATGAATGACAGCGAACTATGGAACAGTTTTACTGCCAAGGCTGAAACTCTCGTGGAATCAGCCAAGATATTTGTTCAAAATAGAATTGAGCGAGATGCGCAGCTACTGGCGTCCATCGGAGTTTTTGCTTGGGAGCGTGCGCTGAGAGATGTAGGAAGAGCTTTACCTAGTGCCGGTAAGAGCGGGGCCGGCATGGCAAAGAAAATGAGGGATTCTTTATTTCTGCTTACGAATAATAGCTCTTTTATAGAGTACATACCAAAAGACAATTTTGTGCTGCCACCATCGAAGTATTCCGAGGGAGTAGAAACGAGCGTATTCGAAGAGCTAAACACTCCATTGGATGAAATCAAGAGCGTCACTAAGGCTATTCGCGATATTTTATCAGGCAAATCAGTTGCTCAAGAGAGGGGGTTGCGATCTGTTGCTCCTGCAGGCACATCTAAAAGTGCAGTGCGACAAAAAATGGCTTTCGAACGGAAAAAAGAGACAGTCCTGAAACGCGAGAAAGAGGGGATCGACGCCAAGGTTATGCGCGCAACTAGCACTCTCACTGATGCGGCTTGGGAATTGAAAAGAGAAATGGAAGTCGAGGGTAACGAGGCAGGATACAGAGCAAAATCTGCTCAGAGGCAACTTGAAGGCACATTAGGATCCGCAGGCTTCTTGAGCGAAGGTGCTCATAAACCATTCCGAGGTATTGGAGAGCGTCTTTTTGGTGCAAAGAGATCTACCACGGCTATGCCAAAGATTGAAAGTTTTACAGATTCCACCAACGATAAGTTGTTTACAATAGCCGACCTCGATTTTGAAAGAGAGCGTGTCGTTCAAAGTCTTAATGAATGTCTAATAAACCCCAGTGAGTCCTGGTTGAAACCTGGCGTCGCTGATATACCAACGAAGGCAGTCATGGATGATGGCACCACAAATATCTCAGATGAAAATGTCACAGAAAGTCTAGACGGAATTACTGACGCAGCGGCATTACCACATCATACACTAGAAGAAAAGAGTGCCTCCACCAAAACCGCTGGTCCTTCCATGACAATTTCCAACGAGGCGTCATGGGAAAATTTGATTACCACCATGGTATTGACACGTAATGACATTGAGGCTCAATCCAGCAATGATGCCGAATCTTTTGATTTTAACGAAGAAGATATTTTTGCTGAACTAAGAAAGCTAGAATCAACTGTCAATATGCTGTCCTTACTAGCAGCAGTAAGCGCCGGGTATGAAGCTGCACAAGTATTGAAATCAGTGTTATTAGGAGATGCTCAAGATTCCTTATTGTCGTCGCTAGATTATCAAATTTCTCTCAGAAAAGAACAACAAAATCGAGTTGAAGACAGGAAACGCTTTGTTGAAAATCAGAGAAAAGTGGATGAAAACAGAATAAAAGAAGAAGACGCACAAACAGTTATAGATGAAGAACAATATGTCATTCTAGAGGCCAATTTCAAAGGTAGTAGCTCATCAGATGCTAGATTCGTGTCTTCGGAAGGCATTGATTCTGCATCTAGAATTGATACCGTCGAGGCTGTAGTGGTGTCTGAAGTAATTCCAAACATCAATCTCGCATCATCTGTATCATTTAAGGGAAAAAAACGGGTTCAAACCGACGTGGAATTTCAAGTAATGGCCATTTCCAACTCCGACAAGCCCAAGCGTGATGGGAGTATTGAAGAAGAAGATGAATTTGATGGTGTCTACACTAATGTAGAAATTGTAGATGAAGTAGACGAAGGTCAATTTATTAGAAATGAAGACCATCTAAACTCTGCAGCCTTCGACGGACAGCCTGCCGAAAAGACAAGTGAACCTCCAATTATTGCGCGGATGGCCCTGAGGTCTATTGATGTGGTACTTTTCGTAACGGAAAAAACTTTTACTGTGGGAGTTCCTGGGATCTTCAATGCATATTGTACTTTTAAAGAAAGAACCGAGGGAGTGAGCAGAAATGGGCTAGGAAGAGAAGGCTGGGAGCAATTAGAAAATTTGGATGATGCATCGAAGCGCTATTGATGAGTTAATAATAAGAGTACACCTTCTTTGTGTTCTTTGGCAAACGTTGGTTGCATGTTGGTGCGTAGCAAGAATTTCAATTTGTATAGGAAAACGTGTTTATTTTGTTTGACCAAGCGCATTTCAATTTGCGTCTGAATCCGCAAATGCACCTATTATAAATATCAGTTGCTCCTCCATGCAAAGCAAGCGGAGCATCTTGTAAAGGAAGTCGTGTTTGGTATGTAACACTGAGCGCAGTTCCAATAGCAATCTGAATCTGAGTCTGACTCGTCGCTGCCGTCTGATTCGCTTCCTTCCAATTCCGTATTGTGTTTATCAGTAGCAAATGAATCATCAAGACACGAATCGCAGAAACCTGCACCTTCAGGGATCAAAGATTCACAGTTGCCACATTTCTTTGAGATTATTGTACTGACTTCAGATCCACCTAATACTTCCTCAGGAACAATTAGTTTTTGTTCTAAAAGGTCGCCATATCGCCATCGGTATAAGCCTCCATCTCGACAAAAGCTTATCATAGAGCAGCCAATGATGATATTGTTTAAAACTGCACTTCGACCCTCATATGAACATACCCGACGTTCCGTATGTCCTAGATCTGCCTGAGAAAGAAGTTGAGCACTTTTAACCCCTTGACAAGATTTAATTGTCCCCACAAGATGACCATCTCCATATGAAATTGACCAGGCTTTCGTTACTCCGTCATTACCTCCTGTAGTAAGTAAGACCCCGCCGAGAAACGATAGGGATGTAATTTTTCCAGAATGCGCAATGGGAATAAGGAGTCTCTGAGATATTCTGTGCCTTGCGTTTGGGTTATGGGCTACTTTCCTATGCTTTATAGAATAGGTTTTCTTTTCCACTACATCCCAGACCTGTACATCGCCCGAGGTTGAACCTGAAACCAAGATATTATTCGTGAAAAGATCTAACTGCGTTATCTTTGCTCCAGCATCTAAAGGGGGCAATTTAAAAATCGGATCGAATTTAAATTCCATTTTGACACGAGATGCAGACATCCTCAGTTTCCACATGATTATCTTTCCGGCTACATCTCCAGTAAAAATAAATAGATTAGAATCAATTTCACTACTTGCTAATGCTGTAATCGGAGCATTGTTTTTGAAACAAGTAGTATGAGTGTGAAGCTCAAATTGGTGAGAACGCGCTGAGAATGAGTTGGGATAGGCAATCACCTTGCCGTCTTCTCCTGCGCTGATTAGGACATCAGAGCCACCTACCACCTTAGAAGCTATAAGAAGGCAAAATGCCTTAACACCACTCGAGTGAGAATATGTCATGGATGATACGCCGTACTCAGCAATTGAATTGTTATCCTTAGGTAAAGGACAGATGCCAACGATCGCTCCTGAGTCACAACCAATGTAAACACAAGGTCTTCGAGGATGATAAGTCCTTTTATGCGTCATGAGAAATTGGGGTCCTGATATAGCAGTTGATACAAAACCAAACTTAGATTCTCCAACAGACAGGGTCTTACTCCGATCGTTTGAAAAAAGATCATCCAGTGTGTCGATCACTCTCAGTCCATTGAAGTCACCCCAAATTGCAAACTGCTCTTTATAAGTTGGTTTAGATGCGGAATTTCCATTTGCAGTGGTGGGCAGGAGTTGAGCATAGAAAAGAACCATCCCTCCATAGCCAGAGCAATCCTTCTTTGGATCGTTCACAGGCACAAGATCCACATTGTCGGTGAGTAGAGCCTGATGTTCTTCGCGCCTGGATAGGATGCTAATACCGTTTGAATTTTCCTCGTGAATGGTAGCTTCGTCGCTCGGATTGGTAAACATAAGATCACCTTCGTCTAGACTCGTCTGGAGACCTAATGCCTTCTCAAAATTTGGCACTTCTTTCCAAGCATCGAGCCATGACAAATTATCAGATACCTCATACTCAGCTAGGCCTAACAATCTTTGACCACCATACTTATGATTAAAACATTGCAAGAAAACTTCATTGGAGAACTCAACATTATGCATCATACTGAAGTAGTGCTTTGATGTCGAAAAGAAAGAGACAACATCCCTGACGTCCAAGACAAAAGAAAGAATGCGGCCGATCACATCCTCTTTGACTAGGTCGATTTTATTTTCTATGAAGGGTCTCGAGACAATCTTAAAGCCAACAAGTTCTAGTTGCTTCATTTTGTCGTAAGTCAAGGAAGATATTTTACCATTTTGAAACTTGCTATATTGTTGCCTTGATAACGCAGAAATATGTTAGTAGTCATAAAGAACGACGAGAATAAGTAGCGCAAGGGGGCAATGACGGACCTTTGATGTATCACCCATGTACCAAGTGCCTTATTTGGAAGATAAAGAGCAGGCACAAGACAATTGCCGTAGCTTTCTTCGTATTCTTTTAACTCATTCATCCGAACATTCCATAATGACTTTGTTTGGGCACTTGAAATATGTTTGCTACTTCCGTTTGCAGTCCTCAATGGTATTGACATATTTTCCGTCATAGTGTCATCATTAATGTCCCGTTCGTTAAACATGAAACCAATAGACTTGAGAGCATCAATTCTCTCTCTTGTCAGGGTAGTTTGCTGCGCCTTGACAAATTGCCTATACTTGAGTCTTTGATCGGTGACCCAATACCTAAGAGTTTTATTTTCAGGGTAATAATAGGGAATATTCATGTGGCCATTGATTGCCTTGAACGTAGAAAGATCTTCGAATTGTTTATTCCAATGCTTGTCAGTATTGTAGCAATTGCGGCTTATACGTTTCTTTCTTTCATGGGAAGAGTCATTATCGATGTCGCTATTCATACCTTCGTCGAAGTTTCTTGTCGAAATGTCCGAATCGTAGTCTCCAGCTTTTGACACAAACAACACGTGGGATAAAGTGCGACCATCATCAACCTCTACTCTAGGGATCTTGCACTTCTCTTTTTGGCTGCTGGTGAAAGATCTTTCTTGGTCTTCAAATCTAGTATCTGAAGATTCTGATCTTTGTTTTCTCTTCGTACTGGCAGGCTGTTGTTCACCTTCATCTTCCGGTTCAAGGCTAAATGTTCGAATATCATTATCCTTATCTTCACTATCCCCTGGAATCGGCGTATCATTAGAATCGTCTTTGTGATAAGAGGAACTTCCATAAGCATTACTTATTTCGACCGTGTCGTGTGTTTCATCGAATGCGTTCTTCTTCAAACTAGCAACAGTTTCAGTAGTAGTCTCTTTATCGTCGATATTTGTCTCAGCAGCTGACGAAGGACTTTCACTTCCAATGGTGATATTATCGATGGCTATCTTTCGTTTTTCTTTCCAGTCCTTTCCAAGGACCCAAGCAAAACTCATGGCCTCCAGCAATTCAATTCTACTTTCATTCATGCTTGTCGGTAACCCTGCTTTGTACTTGCGGTAGAGTTGCCTTTGATTCTATACAGGTATCAATTATGACCATGACAACGTGAGCAAAGATATACTTTGTTATTCGTTCATGGTGCAGTTTCGTCGAAAGAATCTACTTACATTAACCCAATGTCCGAGTCTTTTGTCTTTCTTATAATGCATCGGAACATGGACGTGACCATGTTCTTCTTCGAATTTTTTAAGTAAACTGAATTGTGCCATCCACAAGACACCAGGCTTCTTCCGACACGCAAACCCAATATCTTCCAACAACTTCACTTGGAATGACTTTAAATAACAGCTTTCATCACCCTTTTTTGACTTATATTGCCGATAAAGTTGTCGCTGTTTATGCACAAATTGACCAAGAGGAGGATTTGCTTTGAAATAGCTGGGAGGAGGCGAGAAGAGGTAACATCGTGAGAGGATAGTAATAAGATCAGGAACACAATAGACAGGACAAACACTCACCTAGGTACATTGCAATGACCAAACTCTTCCTTGAACATTTTTAAAGCATCAAATTGTGTCATCCAGCAGCGAGTATCTTCTTCCGAATTTAACGAAACTCGGCTATTGTACATAGCTGGACCATTTTCTGAAACAAGGCGGTCATCAGCATTACTACTATTGAAACGTTGATTACTTAGGAACGCCGGCGCGACATCTCTTAAATTTGATGGCAGGGAAAGTAATTCTCTTCTCTGATGAAGACCGCTTTGAATGTTACTGAAAGACCCCCCTGTATCAGCAGGATAGAAGTATCGAGTATGGTCTCTAGCACGCTGGATGGACATTCTTGACGATTGCTGCTCATGAAATGTATTCGATCCCAAATTAGTAATAGTACTTGCCCCTCTGCTATCTTGCTGCATAGTACGAAGATCTTGTTGGCATATTAGAGGAGTGGATGTGGCTAGAACAACGCGAGCGGCGCGATCAGCGAATAATAGCCCTTCACCCTCACCTTCCAAATCATTCCTTTCTTCACTAGCGGAATGTGCGGCGTTTCCTATCAAATTAGAGTTTGTGTACTGATCACTACTTCTAAAATCACCTGTGTTTCTACGTAATCCCAATATCATATTTGATGGCGCAGATGATGCACAAATATTTCCAGTATGTGCCATTCTCGAGGGCATAGCTGCAGTATCAGAGTCACTTCTTGCCACTAGTAACCGCAGTCTTGTCCCCCTATCATATGCCCCCATCATATCAGCACTAGCAGGCAAAAGTGCAGATGATGTTCTTGTATTTCCTCGACAAGAAAACGAATTATGCATAGATTGATGCCTAGCGTCTCCTATGCGATCAGCAGAACAAGTTCCTCCTCCAGCATAGTTACTAGTATTCACATTCACATCAAACGCGTTCGCAGTTTGTGGGTTTCTATTGTCGCTCACTTTCTTGGCTTCACTGCTAGTAGTATCACTGTTCTGTTTCTGACGATGAAGCTTAATCTCAGCATCACCACTGCCGTAGACGAATGACGGATGCTGCTGCTCATGATGATGACCAGCGAACTGCCGACCAGCAGCAACACGACGACTAGTACTATTACTAGTACGAAGCTGCGGGGATGCCGAGGAGGGATTGAACAATGAGCCACGAGGAGGAGGATAATGATCCTCATCTATACTGCGTGTATTGTCGTAGCACTGTTGCTGTTGGCAATACAGCTGCCGAAGCAGCACATTTTGCTGCATGCCGTGTCCAGCATCCTCATTGCCAGCGCCAGCACTTCCTTGTTGTTCTCCTCCTATCATCATCCTTCTGGTGGTGTCAAGGGCACTTCTTCTTGGATGATGATGTTGGCGGTCTGCTTGCGCTATCATTAAATTTCGAATTATTATATCCTGCTGATGTTGCTGCAGTTGACGGCAGTTTGTTGCCTCGTTGAAAGGGCATCGGGGCCTACTTGAGACAACAATACGAGAAGAAGGAAGGAGGAACGTTGGGTTTATCTCAGCATCATGCACATCGTGTTGATTGTTCCCGCTTGGGAAATAAACACCTCTTGGGAATATGCCGCCGGTTGTGCTGGTCCTGCCGGTGTTCGTCCTCGCCCCTCTCGTCCTCGCAGCCGCCGCAGCTTCTCCTAGTACTACTGTGGGTGTAGTACTAATAGTAGCAGCAGGAGTAGTACGACTAGTAACCGGCGTTCTCGCTGGCTGGCGACGATGAGAGTTCTGCACTGGGAAATATGAGCTTCGAGGGCTATCACCATTTGAAGAACTCCATGGGTTCATAATTTTTATGATTAGTAAATAATACGTTGTTTCTTTTAAGTGTCAGTACCTCTTTTTGTTACTCCTCTAGTGACAATTTCACCAGCTCTACTTTTGAACGTAAAATGTATGGCAATTCTACAGTCCTGACAAGGGATCTCGGCTTAATAGGCAACCCCAGGAAATGTTCTCAAAAATTAGAAACGTCTGAGAAAAATGAAAAGTACTTATGAGTCATCGCAAAATAAATCGATAGGCTTTTCATTTTTATCCTTTTCCTCAACCACGAACACAAAAGCACTTTTACAAACAAAAACCTACTTTTATGCTAAACGCTAAATAAACGAGGAGGAGCACAAAATAGGGTTAGAGGACAAGTGTTGATGATTCGTAGCTATTGGAAGATCCACAGATTAAATTGTTACTTAGAAATTAGGCATAGAGGGTGGATGTTATTTATAATTCTGAAAAATATCTCCTATTCAAAGTTTAAATAAGACTAGAGATACGACGTGAACGTGTTCAAATAACAAATAAAAATGTATCTTGCGATAATTTAATTTATACGTCACCTTCTTATTCCCGGTTTGCCAAACTGATAAGTAGGAATTTCTGCTATGTCTCAACAAGCAAAGCAGACAGTCCCGCTGACGAATGCCAAATTTAGTGCGAATGGGTTGGTACGAATCTAGCGTAAGCACAAAAATGTATTACACGTGAACGTGTATAAATCACAGGTCACAATAATATCACACAAATCACAGGACACAACAACTCTTCCTACTTCCCAGGCCGGCCTGGGCCTTGAACGATGCCCAATATATGCTCTATGAGCATGGTGCACATTCAGCCCCCCCCC
>Ga0306864_1001346_pt1 | contig 10078 bp, 7 predicted proteins | sample AntRauTorckE5430_FD_190448 | JGI IMG/M metagenome (GOLD analysis project Ga0306864, IMG submission 190448) | Saline lake microbial communities from Rauer Islands, Antarctica - Metagenome Torckler E5 #430 (v2) (version 2) | ecosystem: Environmental > Aquatic > Non-marine Saline and Alkaline >...
ATCTATAGTTCCTGGAGTGTTCACCTACAGATATTAAATTTGATCTAAAGACAAGCTATTGCACTTGATTGCACGACCTCAAAGACAAGTCAAAATCTTTTATATCAACTTTGATGGAAGAATACAATAAATATGAGAAGGGAACTCAAAGCAAGATACACTGGACAGGCCATCACATCTCACAGTGCTGTATATGAGATCACACATCATACATAAACAGACACCATAAATAAACATCATTTTCCCACTACCTTTACTGATCTTTCTGAACCTTGGATCTCGTTTTCCTTTACAAGGAAGACGAAAATATGATGGAAGGAGCCTATAATGCACTACTGGTACAGTAGGTATGAACTCTAAATAGATTAGTATGCCGTATGCCTTCTACTCTCTGAATTCCACAGAACTCGCGAAACCAAGTATTCCATAAATTCTAGGTATTCTTTGTATCCTTAGATACGCAGTGAAGAGCAAGAATTCCGTCATAGTATAGTGGCTAGTATCCCCGCCTGTCACGCGGGAGACCAGGGTTCGATTCCCTGTGACGGAGATAACAATGTTTTTATTTTTATCACGAACGAACTGCTCTTTTATCTCGACCTGCGCTATCTACTCTCTAGGCAATGAATTTAATGCTTATGGTGAAGCCCCATCAACGATTTTTCCAAGATCATATTATGATGAACATCTCTCTTCAACGTCTGTCAAAACAATGAGAACATGATTTTTCTTTATGATTTGTTCTATGAGACGAAAATTGGTATAAATCGATGCATGATCCACCCACAATCGTAGTCTATGTCATCATCATAATTTGATTTCGATCCAACACGTGAAAGAAAGAGACAGATGGTGGTGTACATGGTTCACTTCGTCTGCTACAAGTAGCAAGCTACAAGCTCCATTGCAACAACTAACTAAATCAAAACTAGGAGATATTTCGATTCCAAAGCCCGGACCTTACGATACGATGTTGAAATAGAAAAACAGGAAATACATTACGTTTGTCCAATTTGGTTATATTTCTTTGCAAGGTCAGGATTAGCATTTATTCTTCTTGTATCCATCTCTTGCCCGCATCATATTTCATATTAACCTACCCTATTGGCTACTAGTGATTCCATCAAAACGGCCAACAACTTGAGTTGCTCCTTCCATTTCATACAAAGATTCTTCTTACTCTTTCTTTGCAAGGATCTGATCAATGACAGAGTAGAGAAGAACTCCTCCAATTCCAATCGAGCATCCGAGCAACTTGATGGGGTCAAGAGACTCTCCGAGAACCATGGCAACACCAACGATGACAATGACACGCTTTGCAGTATTAGCAACAGACTGGGTAACAGCTCCAGTCTTCTTCAAGGTCATTGTGGAAAGCTCATTGTATCCGTAAAACCAAAGTCCAGAAGCGATCAAGTTAGCTGAAACAATAGGGTTGGTCTTGAAAATCTCAACGAACTGTCCCATCTTGGCTCCCTCCTTGACAAGAACTACAGGGATAGACATGAGGAACCCAAGAATGGTGGTGAGTGCAAACTGATTTCCGACAGATCCAATTCTTTCCTTGAGTCCATCAGTGTCCATAAGTTTCTTGTTCTCGTTACCCTTGAATGCAGCAAACAAGTTAGCAATACAAGCGGAAACAAGAGCCGAAACAGCGAAATCAAGTTCCTTGACGGAAGCAAGGACAACTCCTCCAATGATGATGGGAAGACACATCCACTTGGCTCTGGAAACTTGTTTCTTGTATACGAATTGAGCAATGACAGCAGCGAAAGCAGGTTCAGCAGCCTTGACAATCTGTCCAAAGGATACAGCTCCAGCAGAAAGAGCAAAGACGGAAGCAGAGTGTGCTCCCATGAAACAGAAAGCAACGGGAAGCATCCTTACGATATCATCGACGGTAACCTTTGGTTTTGCACGGGCATCGGGTGCAACCCACATGAAGAGAGCATAGATACATCCAACTCCAAGCTGTAGAGCAGAGATGGTCATGGGGAATCCGGTGGATCCTCCAGCAGCGCGGAGAGCGAGCTTATTCGATATGTTGTAATAGTAGTTTCCTACGTACCAGAAGACGAAGTAGAGCATGAGGGGGACATCGACATTGGAAAGTGGTCCTCCCCCTTTAGTGCTGATGGCATCGCTGGATGCTTCGGACTGGAGAGCCTGTGAAGTGAAGTGAAGTAAGGTAAAGTGATGCCATGCGATGCGGGGAAAGAAAGAGTTAATATGAATGATAATCGATAAACTGTGATTCCTTTGTTTGCAAGAAGATCTGAATCAATCTGAATCAATCTAATACTGGTAACAGTGCCAACAGAAACATCTCTAGCTTCGCGGTACATACTGGTATGCATTATTGTACTACTATAATACGTCTTCCTTCAAAGACTTACAAATTTGTCGTTGCTCACACGTCCATCGAGGTTGATGGGCTGAACCAATGCCTGATTACGGGGAGCAAAAGTAGCCTTTGCGCGAACAGCATTAGTCACTGATGATGTAGGGTTGAACGCAGCAACTGCGGTGAAGGTGAGAGCGAGGATGGCAGTGGAGAACTTCATGTTGACTTGACTTGATCGATTGTGTGACTGCTTATTAAGATCGAGATTCGAGGTTGGAGGTTGATGGTTGATGGTTGGTTGAATTAAGCAAGCATAAAAAGATCGGCACAAACTGCAACCAAACTTCTACTGGTATTTGGCGAAATTTAGAAATCCATTGTGCGAAAAAAATAGCTTTCGGTGTTCATCCAATCATTTTTTGAAAAAACAGACAGGAAACAGATAAATATCTTATTTGAAATTTGGGGAGATTTGTGTAACATTTTTTAATCATGACAGAAGAGAAGAATTATTGTACTTTCGCTGTGACAGGGACAACGCCTGCTTTTCAAGCAATCTACATTTGCAACACATGTTCTGAAAAGAATATTTGCAGTGGTCAAGATGAATATAATGAAAATGGACAAGTGATGCCCCTATGCATTTGCCAAAACTGTGCAGAACATTGTCACGAATCGCAAGGCCATGATGTAGACTATTATGGATCTGGTCCTTGTTACTGTGATTGTTACTCATTTCATCAGGATGTGATCACTCAAGCTCGGAAGAAGGGTTCCGAATTACTGGGATGTGGATGTGTGCTCCAAGAGAGATCTGATATTGCTGCAAAACAGTTGGGGATTCAGACAAGCCAAATAGAAGGCGATGAATATGAATATGGATATGGATATGGATATGGATATGGATATGGATATGGAGTCAATTATACCCTGAAAGAAAAGCCACCGACGGCCGTGGATGAAGATATAAATGCTTTCCCATTCTTTTGTGAAACATTCACCATACCCTCGCTGTGCGCTATTCCTAATCAAACCATGTCTGCAGAAATGCATCCTTCCGACACACTTATTGATCAAGCTCTTGAGCTCATTCAGCATTCCACTGATACGCACTGGATACCGCATGATTTCAATTGCAATGCTGATAAAGGTCATGATAAAGAATCACTGTCTGAACTGGAACTTTTGGCATATTCCATCTTCCAACGGCACATTGATGCATACAATTTACGTGACAAACTTGGATCAAATGGAGGAGCAGAATGGTGGGTTCAGGTCAAGAAAACAGAACAAGGTCATGATAACCATGGTCCGCAGAAGGAAGCAATTGATTTACACTATGACAAGGATGAAGAACTAGCTGAAGCGTTTGACTTGGCCTCATTCCCTACATTGTCAACAGTCACATATCTATCTGCGAACATTTTAGAAAATGATAGTGGAGATACAGTGTGTGCATCGCCTACCTTAGTATTTCCTCATACATATGACATGCCAGGAGAGGGACCGATTGGTACCAACTCGGAAGAAACGGAAGAATGTGTCACCAAATCCATGACATCCTCGCCACAGGTTGTAATGAGTCATGCCAGGGTTGGAAAGCATTTAGTATTTGATGGAAGATTGTTGCACGGGGCTCCGTCGAACAAGTGGTTGAGGCAGAATACTGATACAATTGGGAGAGATGGGGAATTGTCATCGGCTCACAAGGGGATTCGAGTCACATTCTTGGTAAATATTTGGTTAACTCGACGACCCTCAAAAGTTATAATGTTACCTGCGGAAATAAGACGTCAAATAATGGACAGGGCGAATGGAGATTTAAAAGATAATCATTTCGACCTCTTGCAAATGACAAGGAGAGACACGACCAATGTCATGGTTCACGACAAAAAAGGGAGTACGATTGAGAGAATCCATCTTCCCTTTATATCTTCTGGTGCCACTTGGATTGACACTGAGGATGGAAATGAAGAAGACTCTGAAGTTGAATCTGGGCTTGTGGTAAAAATGATTCCTCCAGAACAGTCAACGGGAGATTCTGTTTTTGTCACTTATGATACTGGGCTGGAACCTTTGCTTGAGTATGTCGGTGACGATACTAGTAGTATCGATGACGAAGAATCATCATAGAAATTTTGTATCATCTCAATCTTGGTTTCAAGGATCGTCCTCGGCCTCTTGCCAGGATGATCATTCCCCTTCTAAAAAAGTTATAATGATCGCATCAATTTATCTAATAAATTGTATGATTGAATCATTGCCATCCTTCGATTGCGTCGTTCAAGCCTTATTTTGTGTACCAATACTACCTCTGACTGTTCTATTTTCAATGAAATCTCAAATCCCTCAAGTGACTCTCAAGCTGATCTTTCACGGGTTGACATTCTGAACATGTTTTCGATGCTCTGAATATCTTTTTGTGCGAGCCACACCAACCTTGGCACCTGTCTTTTCCAGTTTCGTCTTGGTCTTATCATTCGTATTCAAGACGTTTCCGAGCTTTCCACCTATTTTTGCACCTGACGAAGCAGCCTTTGATTCACCATTCTCTGTGTCCACTCCTGTGGTGCATATGCTCACCTCTTTCCAAATGGTTGCCATAGCTTCTTGCATGTACTTTCCTCCAACAGGGGCGTGATATAAAGTAGTTGAAAGTGGCAAAGTCATTGCCATGTGCCACAAATCTACCATACGTAGGTTGGGCTCTGACCATGAAAATACACCTGATTCCACGTAACTATCGTATCTATCTTTGGAATGATCGGTGACATAGAGCTAGATAGCAGGAATTATTCAAATTTTGTTAGCCTCGAGTTGAGTTAAAGAAGATTAAAGATCCATGTGACTTCAACTTACCGGAGACCAAATGAAAAGTGTTTCTGGATTATTCTTGACAATGGTTCTGACCACATCAATTTCATTACTTCGTGGGACGCCACCCCATCCCTGAGTAAGAATCACAACGTCAGGAGACGTTTTAATCTCCCATTTTTTCATCATGGAAATAAACTCTTTGGAATTGTCATCGATCGAATGCTGATGCTTTGTTGCCCCAAGAGTTAAGTCACTCGGACGTATTCTGCCTTCCCACATTGAATCATTTTTGTCATCCCCTTTAGCTGCGGCAGTACCGTGATTCTCGCCATTGTGTATCTTTCCTTGCTGCTGTACTTCTTCTGTCTTAGTAACAGCTTTTCTTGCAATATCCCAATAGGTTGCATCATGCACAAATTCTTCCAATGAACCATGGAGAAATCGAAAGCTGTATCTAGAAACCTTCCTGCTGTCGCCGTTCTTGCCACCCTCCGGCACCGGGAATAGAATCTCTTGATCAGCCCACCGACCACTGAAACCTAAATTTGTTCTATCCAACCCATATGTGCTGCCTTCTACACCATTCTTCTGACGACCTTTCGTCGTCCACCAATGGTATGTATGGCGCATATTAGAATCTCCCATGAACATTATCCAAGTCATTGGCAATGTCTTCTCAGAATCACCGGAATGCTGATCTTCCTTGCCGCTATTTCTCTTCTTGCAAATTCGTGGATATTGCGTTAAATGTTTTTGCTGTAAACCCTCCAGGATAAACTCATCATCGTTGTTGTACAATTGCTCAGGAATGATGTTTGTGAAATGCATGGTGACTCCCGTATAAAGGATACTACAAATAACAGCAGCAGTGAAGATGCAATGACATTTTGGTTTATTAGGTAGGAACCGCATGATTGCAAAGGACGAGGCAGAAATCCTCTTGATTGATTTCCGCTTAGACCGACACGATTAGTGCTTCATAAATGGTGAATGAAGATGCTACTTTTAAAAACTTGGTCGGTGGTTGACTGCCATTCATGGTTCACACAATTATTTGGAGCTGAAAATTTCCAACACGCAACGACATCACACCACAAGTGAAGAGCACGGAATACACACACTTTCTAGAGAGGCAGCTTCGTCAGAGAGATAAGATAAGTTCGTAGGTACCAACAAAAAATATTTTGCGCGTAGAATGATGACTGAGGTAAATCTTACGTTCGTAGCTGTTCGTAGTTTCGAAAGTTTAAAGTTCAAAGAAGATAAAAAGTCTTAGACTAAATCGAATGTCGTAAACCTATGATATTAGTGCGAAACATTTGCAACCAACGCACGACGAAGCTCACACAATATGTGCGTAATATAAAATAGTGTCGACACATTATCACTAACGGACCTCACACACACGCATAATTGAAGTCATAATTAATTTTACAAAACGCATTAATGTAGTGATTAGGTATTGAGATACTTAAATAGACTCATCCTCATCATTGTGCGAGGCACCAGTCATTCTGAGACATTTTTGAATACTGAAACAAACAAAATTTTAGATCCAAATTTACCAAAGTGTAACCTTTTTAATGGAGAGGTGGTAGGTATGATATGATAGGATTCTTTTCCTTGGAAATGCGTATGGTAAAACGTGATATTTTCGAAATTAAGGCGATGATGATGGAGGGCTAATAAAATAATAAAGTATCTGCATTTTTTGTCCAAAATGTGTGCTATGAAATTTCTCAATGAAGATCGTCTCTTAGACCTATTTGACCTCTTTGAAAAGAACAATTACCGTCTTTCAGGATGACTATGATACTCTCTTAACAGATTTTGTTCTTGCTTTCAAAACTCGAAAAACGAAAAACAAATCGTGATGATTCCAATTCATCCGTTTTAACGGGATTGACTAGAATAGCTTGGCTATTTATCCCCAACCAAACACATTTGAGGATATAATAGCCAATATATGACCACGAGCGCGGAACCAGTTCAAAAATCAAATCGCCAAGGGAAGCAGAGTTGCATTCTTCACAACTAAATATCCATAAACAGCAGAGAGTAGAGAGTAAGCCAGCTGATACTAATAGAAATCCTAAAGTCATCACAGACTCTCGCAATCGTCTAATCAAACTTGACCACAGAGCTTTTACTATGCCGCATACTAACAATATGAACATTAACATCAACATGAACAATCTGCCAGGGTCTTACAGTCGTGTAGGCAATCCTCACGCAGCAGCTAGTGGATCTTATATACATAATAATAATAATAAAACAAATGCACCTGCAAGCAACGCCACCGGTACTCCTGATCACCGTCATATGCCGCCAAGTGATTATATGCCACATGGTCATGGACATTTGGGACCTCATCGTCATTCGATTCCGAGGCATGCACATGTGAACGTGAACGGGCCTGGCAACGGGTATGATCAGCCTCCTACTGGTCCCTCGCTATCGCAGCCGCATCAATTCCCTGACAGAAGACACTTTCACCACCAGCGCATGGCGCAAGGTCCCCCATCGCAGCATATGCAGCATCATTCGCAAGGACATGGACATGCCGGCTATGATTCATACAGACCAAACGCTGTCCCAGGATCCTCACGTTACCGATCCGCTTCTGATGATATCCGTGGACACTCGGCTCCCACTCCCGGATATGGGCATGGACATCCCCATTCGATGGGGCTTAATGCTAGTCCTTCCACTGAAAATGCCACGCATTGCTTTGTAAAGTATGATGTCCTGCCACCTGCCCCTATCCGCAGGGCTCCATTCTACACCTATAATAGAGGCCATGGGACTGTCTCTGTTACCAATCATGGAGAGGTGACGAATATAAATGAAAGCTCAAACAATGCATGTAATGGTACGCATCCTAATCCTTCAAGTAATGGATATAACATGATCTCCAATTCCAACGCGAAATGTCCTCAAGATTATGCAAGAGATTTGGGTCCTTCTTCGACAGGTACTCAGCTAGGACCAAATCAAGGTCAGGATCAACGACAGGTCTTCAAGGAAGACAAACTTATAAATTCGATGCCACACCAACCCCGGTCCCGACAAAATAGCCGTGATCAACAACATCATCAGCTTTCACCTGCTAGATCTGTCGGGTCCGCTTCAAATCCAATGATTGTAAGCGCCTCGATCGGACCCTACTCTGGAATCGTTAAACGAGCTCCCTCGGATGTCTCTTGTGACGAATCGCACTCCGCAATTTCTTCCAACTCCTCCTCGTCAAGAGTTGATGAAACTGATATCATGAACGCCAATGGAAACGGAAACTCTCCAAGTTATACCAAAGACGAGGTGTTCAACATTGGATGTACCTGCAAGAAATCCAAATGTCTCAAACTTTACTGTCAATGCTTTGCATCAAAATCCATGTGTGAAGATCGTTGCCGTTGCCAAGAGTGTAAGAATAACCCACATAACTCTCAAGATAGGAATGATGCCATTCAAACTGTTCTCATGCGCAATCCAAGTGCATTTGAGACAAAGTTCAAAGCTGCGAGGAAGGGAGCTGGCGCTGTTGCGCATAAAAACGGTTGCAAATGTCGAAGAAGCGCTTGCTTGAAAAAATATTGTGAATGCTTCCATGCTCAAGTTAAGTGCAGTACTAACTGCAGATGTGTTGGCTGTAAGAATATGCCTGGTGGCAGTGAAGGTGATGATGAAGCTGGTGCAGATATTGGAGGTAGCACTTTACCTTCGCATACAAAGCATGTCACCGTTGTGGATATGACGGATGGAAAGCATGATGAAGTTCTGAAGACTTATAGTAATGCCAATGTTATGGATGCTGCGCAGAACTTGGCATTTTTGAAGAACATGTCGCCAGCTAGACCCGAACAACCCAGAAGAAGTAATCAAACAAAAGATCATGCGCAAGAAATGTACCGTGTTCCTACCCTAACCACATCTGATGGTGCAGATAGAGATGATGATGGATCCGAGTACGAACGCGAAAAGTATCGTGGACTGTCTAATGGCAGTGAGAGAGCAAGTGTAAAGTCTGTTCTATCGTCGAATGATGCTGTACTCATGGCTGCATATGCCATGACTGAATTGTGTGGAACTCCATCAAGAGTAGTTGCTTCTGGAGCAATATCGAACCCCTCCCTTTGCTCTCCCACTATTGGGAATGGTTATACATACAAGCAGAAACCTGGAATGGCAACCACACCTCAAGCAGCTTCACCACCGATGCCAATGTTATCCAAGAGAAAGATAGTTGGATCGGATGGAACGATCTCTAGAGGCTTGAAACGTGGTCGCTACGGGAGCATCGATAACTTCAAGACCCCCAAAAATTCTTCTTTTTCAGATTCAGACGGTAGCGGAAGGCCGTCCAACCTGGTATCAAAAACTGCCATTACTCCCACACTTGCCTATGAAGCCGATTCAGCTGACAAAGAATCAAAAATGAATGGTCCTGCGTCTGTGCCTAAGCTCAAACGGTCTAGTGGAGTTCATGAGACTTTATCTGCACAAATCGAGACTGAAGCAGAAAAAAATAAAAGAGCTGTTGCGTAGGCAATGGAGCTGTGATGAAAATTCAGGGATGAAAGTGAGTTCAGTCACTGCAGACAACCCGAATTGAATATAAATTAAAAACACAAACCATACCTAGTGTAGTTCTCCTATGTAATTTATGAATAAAAGCTCGCAGCAATTACATGTATTCGACCATTTGATAAGATCACACATGACTTCAACTAGAGTCATGTAATCATAATCCATTATACGCGCAAATGACCATTGATATCATCACTACATCAAAGACACAGTGTACTTCAAAACGTATTCGATTTTAAACTATTAAAACTAGTACCCGTCATTGGACCATTCAATGTCATAACCTTTGAATCTTTCATCTTGCTGAATTATTTTCTTTGAACTGGC
>Ga0306864_1001347_pt1 | contig 10073 bp, 4 predicted proteins | sample AntRauTorckE5430_FD_190448 | JGI IMG/M metagenome (GOLD analysis project Ga0306864, IMG submission 190448) | Saline lake microbial communities from Rauer Islands, Antarctica - Metagenome Torckler E5 #430 (v2) (version 2) | ecosystem: Environmental > Aquatic > Non-marine Saline and Alkaline >...
CCCGACCATCCAGATACTGCCGAGTCCTACAATAATATTAGTATGGTGTATTATGCAAAGGGTGATTATGAGAATGCTCTCGTTGAACACCAAAAGTGTTTGGTGATTCAATTGAAGGTGCTTGGAACCGACCACTCAGATACTGCCATATCCTACAATAATATTGGTGGCATGTGTTTTGCAAAGGGTGATTATGAGAATGCTCTAGTTGAATACCGCAAGGCCTTGGAGGTTCGATTGAAGGTGATTGGAACCGACCATCCAAATACTGCCGAGTCCTACAATAATATTGGTATGGTGTATCATGAAAAGGGTGATTATGAGAATGCTCTCGTTGAATACCGCAAGGCCTTGGAGGTTCGATTTAAGATGCTTGGACCCGACCATCCAAATACTACCGAGTCCTACAATAATATTGTTGGAGTGTATTATGCAAAGGGTGATTATAAGAATGCTATTGTTGAATACTGCAAGGCCTTGTAGACTCAATAGAAGGTGCTTGGACCAAAGCACTCCGCCACTATTGGATCATAGACAGATGTCAATGATGCCCTTTCAATGATTTGATTCATTTTTCAATTTCATAATACATGGAAGGACCAAAGTAACAATGCAATCTTTTACCAGTGTCATATCTTCGTTGTAAATAATAACGCAATGCAGCTGATTCGAAGTTTGTCTTCAAAATCTCGAATGGTTCCAAATTTATGATGATTCCATCTCAAGGCATTTGTTGCACTTTTGGTATTGTGCTTTGTACTTGGTCTTCCAGTTTTATTTGTCGCGTGATTCGCTACATGTTCTGTAATACAGTGCTTGCGAAGGAATGATAACATTGATGTTCCAGGGTAAATTGTTACATATTTTTTCTTCTTGCTATTCAATGATGCTAGACTTCTAGCGGCAGAGCGTTTTGTTGATGATTTTTTGTCAGTACTAGTGGTTGCTTTCACGCTGTTGGTCATCTGTGAAGCTTGCACAGGATAAGCACTAACACGATATTTGGATGGGAACATGGCATGTGGTGATGGAGGAACATCATCATCTTCCTCAGGAGGTGGCTGTATAGAAGCGTAGTTACTACGATCTACGTTTGCTTCCACGTCGATGTTTGAGTTGGCTCCGAAAATGCATCTATGCTGATTTCTCCCCTTTCCTGGGCGAGTAGAAGAACGTGCTGATGGGGTCTTTGTTGTGGTTTTTCCTAGAGATGATCTCTTTTTCTTAGTACATACTAGATGACATGATGCGCGGCTGATAACACTACTAGTCTAGTGGCGATTTTGGTCTTAGATATTGTAAAATAAAGACAAAGACAGCAGACGTTCGTTAGCAAATCCGAAGCAAGGAGCGTGTCAGGCACATCAAACATAATACGTACAATGGATGTTATTGGTGTACTACAGCAGACTACATCATGTGTAATCAAATAGAATCAATCATGAACGGCGGTTGCTTGTTGTTTACGTTGCGGTGTGATTCTCATGATGATTCTTCATGATCGAACTAAAGCAAAACTTGTGTATCGTTTGAATTGCCCAAGCACAACGCATCTTATGACCTCTCTCCTTCTTAGTAAAATCAGTGTTGGCATCACCAGTAGAAGGGGAGGATGATGAAATTATGTAATGACTAATCAACACTGCATTGAGAACACTAGCTGGTACAACGATGCAGATTCCACCGAAAAAATTGTATAGTGGCAACCGGAGTTGTCGGCTTTCGAATAGGCACCAAAGGCTAGATGATTTTCCACAAAGTTGGAAGTTGAGGACTCGCTGAAGCTCTATAACGGCTTTGATGGATGCTGGAGGGGGGGGTGGACATACAAACAAAAGCAGGAAAAGGTATACACGCAGGTGGTGCCCTTGTTATTAATTGCTCACCGTTCTCTTCAAAATGTCAATCATCCCACTGTTGATTACCTCAAAGAATGTTGTGCTTTTCCATTCGACACAATCCTCTCGATTTGAAGATGCCGATATATTATGTCAATGATGTCTATTACCAGCTAAATACGGTGTTAAAATTACATGAAAAAAAAGAAAAAAAATCATGTAGCTGCAGTCGCAGGTCTCGTTGAAGGAAAAGTTAATGCGAATGCCAGGACTCCTTCAGACGGAGATAACGATAGAGTTTCCTCTCTTGCAAGGCGTTTCCTCGAAGATGATGCCACCTACTCATAACATATCCAATTGCTACCGGACCTGGGCGAGAATCCACAGGATAAGGTTTGCTATTCTGAGGAGGATTTTGATACACAAATTGTTTCGAGAACAAATAATATTGAAACGATGGGTCAATTCAAGTTGTAGAAATGCAGGATGAGGATGGATTTAATATCTTGCACGAAGCTGCAGCTTTGGCAATGCAGATATTAGCAAATTTCTTGTAGACTACAAGTGTTGATATCAATGAATGACTTAAATTGGGTAAATCCTTACAAAGTATTTCTTTGACAAAAATTGATTCAATACTTGGAATCTGATGGTGCTTATAGGCGTGTGATAAAGATATTTTGATGATCGAGGACGAAAGAGTTAATTCTTGCCTTTCCACTATGTTGAAACTAGTGATATTGAATGATCGCCAAGCATTGCTTCATATTTGAAGCTCAAAATTGTGTGGGTGTATAGTAGGAGAAAAATGATTGGAGCTAACTCCACAAAGCTTGCTGTGAGGTTCTTAGTGGAAATTGGGCTACCATCTAAGATATCAACGCAACGCTTTAAAATCGAGATTCAAAAATCAGTATGGGAGTAATTACTGAAGGCCGAGACAAGGAATGTTGCTCCAGGGTACGAGGAATTGATATTAGCTATTTCAGTGAGGAATTACTGAAGGCTCAGACGAGGAATGTTGCTCCAGGGTACGAGGAATAGATGTAAGCTATTTCAGTATTCTTATATACAGATTTTGAAGATGATACTCTCTAATCTTGCAAATAAAGCATCCCTACTGTATTTGACGAACACATCATGTGCAAATTCGGAATGGAGTCTAAGATCATTGCCTTCAAATTGTGGCCCAGTATTTACATCTGCTGTTGTTGTGTGGCATTATAGCAGAGAAGTTCTTCGTCATTCTATTTGAAATCTATTAACTTGACAATGGGTTTCCGATACCGGTACAGGAGTAGATGACTCATTACTTAACTCTTGAGTATATTATCATCTCTTACATGTAGGTCTAATGTTGGGTGAAGATATATCATGGTACCAGTGCATAACATCTAACGCATACCGTGGTACAAAACGACAAGAAACAACAAAAGTTTCCACTGCTCAGAGTATCAAGTGTCAATGCCTTGTCCGAATGTAGGCGAGAAATCAATTATAGTCGCCAAGAAAAAAGATCTGCATTCACTCACACAGGATTGTGCAATTCCATCAGGTATCGATCATAGTTGAAACACATCGAATACGCTGGCTGCTCATCCACCCAACTGCATCTAACTATTGTCACGTCACCACATCATTATTTTTCCTGACCTCGTTCGTCACATCAAATCATCGACCAGGGTGCGTGCGATGCAGCGACAATGATAAAGCGAGCCTTAGTAATAGACAAGATAGTTCTACTCAAGTCTGGATATCAGTATCAGCATTGGCTATGATATATACCTGGGCAGTGGTGGCTATTGCTTGATTGGAGGACATGACGAGGTCGAGTTGCTACGGGTGATGACAAAATAGCTACACACTTTTTTAGGAGTTTGCTATTTATGGATTAATGCTTTTGCTTGTTACGTCTGACGTATAACATGGCAAAAGGGGGGCACACTGATGCACTTTCAAAGTGATACTATCTACATTCAGAAAGAAACTAGTGATAATTAAAATCAAACACATACATTTAAGTTTACCGAAAATCTCCTCTTCACGCCACTATTGGACTAACCAAATTATGGTTACAGCTATCTACTATCGTTATAACACGATTGTATTTAGATATCGACTCTAATTTTCTCCATCTCCTTTTGAGTCTTACGAAGGGCTTTTTCGAGTTGGGCAATTTTCCTCTCTTTCTCTTCCATCTTCTCGAACTCAGCTTCTTCCCTCGCATAAGACTCATAGACACGCTCAGGCTTGGATTCTTGCGCACTTTCTTCCAAAAGGCGGATCCTACTGCTTTCAGTAACCCACATTGTGCCAGCACCATCTGTAATCGGATGAAGACCGGCGTAGTTGCATGCACTATCGATGTGAAGGTACAGACTAGTAAGGAACTGCATCTCTGCCTCTTTGTTCAAGGCGATAGGGGAAGTTGAATCAATCATATTGTGAGTAGCTTCATGCAAGATCTTTGCTTCTGCAACCATGCGTCTCCTGATTGGCACTGTAGGTACTCCAGATATCGCACTCTCCCAAGAATCAGGTACATTCGGGTAATTACCTTCAGCAAGAAGCTTCAGAAGACCACGAGGTCCTTCCTCTGCGCAGCTCACACTAGAAACACAAGTATGCATATAGGGCAAAGACTTGTATACGATGTCTGCAAGATGATCACGGAAAGCATGAGGATATGGTGAGGGACCATCTCCACCCATAGCAATAGTACATGAGTACTCATCAACGAGATACAAGAATGCGCGATTGGTAATAGCGAAGGTATCAACAATACCTGTGGCATACTGCAACACAAGTTTGTGAATCGGAGACATGGGATCATTGATGAAACTGTCTGGATCGTTCTCAATCTCTTCAATCACAATAATTACAAACTTCGTCACTATGTCAAAATAGTCATCACCATCAAGCATGAAAGTGCTGAGAACATCTTTGCCGATTTGAATAGGATCACTATCTGGGTTCAAGAACAATCTTGCAATCGAATTTTGAAACTTGTCGCTTCTTGTAATAAGAGTTTCGCTGTAGCACGCGGCAAATCCAACAGCTTTAGCCAACTCCAAAAGTTGACGACCAAGACGATGCGCCAGTTCCATCTCTGTTGTAGACTTTGGTACTAAGCGCCCCTTCTCATTCTTGACAAGTTCGTAAGGGAGCAACATGAACGTAAATGGAGCATTTGATGTGAAGGTACAGTTAGGGTCAAAACATTCCCTTAATGCTTCAGTGGCAGAATTTGTAAGACGTAATTGAGTTTTGAGTTCAAGGCGACCCAGATAAGTTGGCTTGATATCTTTCTCCAAAGTTTTGTCATTTTCCTGCTGCTTCCTTCTGACCTTGTGCATAAGGCCCCTTTCATTCCTTGCCTTGGTGAAGACCTCCTCGACTTTATCACTTGGATCAGAAGCAGAGAAGAATGGATGCGCAAGAATAGTCTTTAAGGTCATGTTCTTTCTTTTCTCTCCTTTAACAAGGATATGGAGAAGAATATCTTGCGCTGCCAAATCACTAACGTACTGGAAAATAATAGATTCAGCAATATCTATATCCCATTTGGCTAGAAATTCCATAGCTGTGAATCGTCCTGTGCGGGAATTTGGCTGGAAAATCGTTTCTCCACCTGAAACAAGATTAAACAGGAATACTCCAAATGCCCACACGTCAATACTTTCATCGTATTGAACTAGATTGTATGGTAAAATTGGCAATGCCTCCGCTGATCTCCCATCAAGGTTGCAGTAACATTTCATGATATACGCTTCATTCGTGATGGGGTCGATGCGAGGTTTCACCATTTCGGCAGGGACGTTGACATAGTCAAGCTCCATAACGACTTTCCAGTACAGATTGTAGTCCTGGAGTTCTGTTGCATTGACCTTCATGAACATTTCAGGCGGCAAAGAACTTGAATCAAACAAACATTTACCACCAGGGGTGATCGCTCCCAAACTGAACATATTCTGATCAACAGGAGTCACAGATGCGAGTCCACCGACCTTCAAGTGTTTCTCTACAATCCCCCCATTTTTATCCAAGAAAGAAAATATGTTACGTAGAGAAAAGCTCCCATGAATCAAGCCAATATCATGGAATTCAGAAAGCACCATTCCCATTTGGTATGCCGCTCTTTTGATTGAGTTAAGCTCCATAGAACCACGACTGACAACATCTTGAAGAGTACCACCTGCTGCGAATGGGAACACGACCGCATATGGATACTTTGTTAAGTCTATGGTGTCATCCAAATTGCCCTGAACCACTTTTGAATGAAGTGGCAACAACTTGAATCTCTTATTCAGGCGGTCTACCGCATATTTCTTGTCAACTTCACCATCAATACAATTTGGATCAAATGTGGTGAGAGTACACAGTATTCCATCGTTTATCTTGTTTTCTTCGCTGAATTCCTCACGCCATTTCACTTCTCTCTCGTAGTCAAGTCTATTGGTCATGAATTTGAATACTACTTGTTTCTCTTCAATTGTGTAGTCAGATCTATCTCTTACACTTGTTGTAGGGTCAAACATCCAAGACCCGTCAGATTCTACCCCAGCTGGCTTTTCCATCGAAAAATTCTTCTGTGTGGCAAGAACTAACGCACTCGCATTGTTACGTCCGCGATGGACCAGAATAGAAGAGGAAGATGGAGGGGTGAAGTCATACATTCCAGCGAAGTGGAAATACTTGTGGAAAATGAACTTGCAGAAGATGTTGGCGTAGTGGTCAATCGTAAGCTCTGAATGATCCCAATTCACAGTCTGCACATTTTTGAAAGTCCCAGAAGGGATTTGCATCCGAACTAAGAACTTTGTTTCTTCAAAGTTGAGTTTTTCTAAAATTCTATCGACAGAAGTAGAATATTGATCAGAAGGCGTTTTCAAATTCACATAGGTCGCGAGGAAAATCCAAAAGTGCATGCAAGCATCACTCAACCACAAGCCAGTATTGGACACTACCGGGGCTGTGCTGAATCCATCTAAGAGACCTAACATCGCATGTATTGGGTCAACAGGATGGTTTCCTTGTGCATGGTAAGAGAGCGAAAAATCACCAGAAAGTTCGGCAAGAATTTGTTGTTCGAAAGAATTAATGAACTCCTTGTCTTTACGGCAATTGAAAATTGCGCCACTGGTGCTACTAGCTGTTGCCTCGAGGGGGAAAATGGCATAGCTGAAGAGAAGTTCCTTGACTGCTTTCCACGACTAATGAAGAAGATACAGGGAAAGAATGTGTCAGTCCAATCGTTAACATTTTTCATAACAAATGAAATTAATACATGAATAATACTTACTTCAATCTCTTCCTTTCTGACTTCGTTCGGAATGCTACGACGAATACAGTGAATATCAAGGGCAGAGTATCCGTCCTTTAAAGATTTACCGTGCGCACATTCAGGGTATCTCATGAGGATATCTTTAATGACTTTGTATGGGGCTGCATGGAATGCAATCAAAATCTGAAGACAATTTAAACCATGACCAGATCCAAAGCACATGGCACTCTGCTTAAGCTTCAAAACTGCAGTTCCCAGCAAATTGATCTTCTTAATCGTATCAAACCTCTTTTGAAGCATATCTTCATCATTTTCCGACGTCCAACCATTTGTAGGGGCAAAGATGGCACCGCATAGACGATACTTCTGGAGCCTAACAACTACAGTCTGCTTCTTTGCAAGTTCCCTCACCTTGTCTCTAAATACAGGGGTATGCTGGAAATCGAAAACATTTTGCTTGCTATCCTTAGCACCATGGGCATTAGCGACGTCAGCATTCACAAACAAGAAATTCTTATCAAGCAACAAGTGGAGAGGCAAGTCGCCTTTGTTGTTAGGGAACATTGCAACTTCTGCATCATTCTTCATGAGAAACTCGAGCATTGCCAAAGAAGCGTGATGCTTCGCAGCTAGATGCAAAGGAGTATCTCCAGCAGCATCCTGCATTTTTAATGCAATCGTACCATCAATTTTTAGTAACTTCTTTGTTGGATTAAGTAACTTCTTTTGATCATTTTCTTCACTATTGTAACTATCAGCACTGCTAACGCTGTCATCGTCATTTTTCTTGATATCTACCAAAGTTTGAAATTGGAAAAGATTCTGAATCATTTCTGCAGTATACAATTTGCTCACATAGGGATTGGCAAACGCCATGTGAATAGGAGTTCTGGAAGACTCAAAACTGGGAACAAAGTGGAGACTTTTTGGCGCAAGGAAATCATAGTAGTCACAAATGAATTTTGCATCTTCAGCAATAGATCCCTTCGAAAGCTGAGTGAGACTTTTGAGATTTTTTTCAATCAAGACCTTAACTACTTTAGGAGAGGCTGCAACAAGAACAGCGTAATGGATTGGTAGCAATCCGCGTATATCGGTGACATGAGCAGCGCAAGATGCAACCATATCGTTATCATCAAGCTCATGGTTGTCAACTTGTTGAAGGAGGAGTTCGATCAAAACTGCAGGAGGAGAAAATACAGCTGGTTCCTTCGGTTGATCGACGTTGGCAGCTCCTGTCTCCGCAATATGGAGTACCTTGATGTATTCCATCGTATTCTTCTCAAACACGGCTCTGAACAAAATGTGAATGGGTGTTTGGCCAAGAGCGTCACGGATAACCAGGGCCTTCTTGTTAGCTTCGATAATAGTCCGAAGAGATTTGATGGTTAAACAAGATCCGGATCCTTTCCCATCATTTGTCGCTGGGGCAGGATCAAGAATATTCTTTGCAAGGAGTTCTATAGCATAATGAAGTGCAGTCCTATGCAATCTTCCAGATTGGTGCACATCCCTGATTGTCGCAACATCATAGTCACCCATTACATCCTCTTGGATCAGCATGGAAATGATATTTGAAGATCGGTGGATGTGGTGCAATTGAATAGTTTCATCGGCATTTGTATCGGACACGGCATGCCCTGCGGCTCCAAAGGCCCATAACAAAGGAGTTCTCTTGAAGGCATCCACTGCTGCGACACTAGAAGGGTATCCCTTGATCAAGGCAGCTATAACTTCCTTTGGAGCTCCATTCTTCGCTGCGTAATGCAAAGGTGTAGCCCCATAAATTCTATCTGGGATTGCCAATGACGATGCTGGAATAAACACATTTGGTAATTCATCTTGTTCCTCTTTGGACATCTTCTTTCGGACGACGCTAGGAATTGGCAATCTCACCTTTTCATCTGCGTCTTCAGCTTGTGCTTCCACCTCATATCTCCACACCTTTTCATCCACAGCACGACCTAGACGCTCAATCAATTCAACATGTCTTGTTGACACATGATTCTCTAGAAGGACATGAAGTGGTGTCCTTCCCTTGTCGTCTCTAGTGATTAGAGCCATTGGATATGCTTCAGCAAGCACCCCGATGGCTTTCAAGTTGTCACTGACATTTGGATCAGGCTTTCCAGTCTTGGTGTTACCAGTAGGTTGTCTAACAGCTAAATGCAGCGAGAGAGATCCATCCTGGTAAGGAACTGTTGCTCCTTGGGGAAACAAATGACAGAGAGCAGCAAGAACGTCACTAGTACAGTTAACTTGAGCCGCCAAGACGACAGGTATGTATCCATTCTCTTCTGTTCTCAGTTCGTCCATTAATGATTGCGTGGGAACAACATTGATGGGAAGCGGCGAAGCGAAGAACGATTTCTTCTTTTCTTGTTCTGCAAATTCGTTGGATACGGAACAGTTCTGTGTAAGATATGTTAGAATCGTATCTTGCCATGCTCTGCGAGAGGGAACAGGTCCCTTTGCAATCAAGGCATGAAGTCTTGTTTTATATCTATACTTTGCAACTGCCATTGGGTTGGAGATGCAATACAATCAATGCTGTTGGAGCAGTAGAGAGTGTTTTAGTTAATATTATATTTAGGAAATGCAACAAATAATGGCTGATGATTGATGATGGGAGAGTGAATAAAATCGCTTCCTCGCCGAAACAGAAGACAGTCGCTGAAACAGAGATATTTAAAAATAAATCAGTATTTTAGTAATATAAAACGCCTTGTTCAATTCACATAAATACTGCTTGCTGACGACGACGGAATGATGGTCAATAGAAGTGGACAACTGAAACTACATGAATACCTACCTATGTAAGTATCATCTACTACGACCTGGCATCTATTATGTACATCATACATACAGCAGTCTTTGTTACAAGAAACACCACTTGCTGGCTAAAAAATGCAGTGTAAAAAGTTTTAAACAAAAAATGAATTTGATGCCAT